>Ga0209617_10000391_pt1 | contig 18833 bp, 10 predicted proteins | sample LakEriepJuly2011_2_FD_187459 | JGI IMG/M metagenome (GOLD analysis project Ga0209617, IMG submission 187459) | Freshwater microbial communities from dead zone in Lake Erie, Canada - CCB epilimnion July 2011 (SPAdes) (version 2) | ecosystem: Environmental > Aquatic > Freshwater > Lentic >...
CAGTCCGGGAATGGTGGTCGCTCGGCCCGCAGCGTTCACCGGAAAGCCGGCCGCAATGATTTCCCGGCGGAAGCGTGGATCAAACTCAGTGAACTCATTCAGCGTGTTTTCAACCCGCACGCCGAAACGCACGGTCAGGCGGCGCGAAAGCGAGGTATCCGCCTGCAGAAAACCAGCCGTCACGGTCTGTTTAAAATCCCGGCGGCTGCCCACATTCGACGTGTACCAATTGTCCGGAACGGCCGTGTTGACGAAAAGCTCGGGTTTGGACCGGAACAGATAGGCAATCTGATTACGGTCGGCCCGAGGCGGCATGCCCTGTACGCCGGCGAGGTTGAAAACCGTCAAGGCATTGGTCGTGCCGGTATCGAAAGGATGCGAGGAAATGTAGCCCAAATTGGCCCAGTTTCCGAACGTGGCGTTTTGGTTGGCACCCGTGGTTGGATTCACCGTGGTGGTATTTCCTCCGGGTCCCACGTAGGACCAGATTGATTGCGATCCGACATCGAAATTCTTCCGCGTTTCCTCATTCCACTTCCCGCCCATTTTCAAGGCGGTCGGGAACCGGCGGAAAGGCAGCACCCAGCGCCCGTTTAGTTGACCATTCCAAATTTCGGTAAACCACGTGCGGCCGGAATTCGCGACCCGGGTGCCACCGTCGCGGGTATTCGTGTTGGTGAAGCTGCGTAGATCATACCAGTCCGGACCCGACGTCTGCCGGATGGTCCACTCCCAGGATTCGGCGTGCGGGCGCGTCGCGACCCAATCGCTCGGCACGCCCCCACCCTCGGATTCGCTAAATCCTCGCTCAAGGGCTTCGTAGTTGTTCACCGATTTGGAGAACGTGAACGCTCCGTCGAAGGTGAAAGCATTGATCTTGTATTCGAATTTTGGGGCAAACGTGCGGGTGTAAGTAAGCTTGGAGGAGGATCCACCCCCGTTGTTGAGCGCTGGCACCGTGTTGGTCGCAGAGCGGGCCGTGCCGACGGTGAGAATGCCGTCGCCGGTGACGAAACTACGCCCATTATTGGAGTTAGCGTTATCATTTGCCGCCACGAACGTGAAGTTGCGGTTCCAAAACTCACCTTCCGTGTAGGTGTAGATTGCATTCAACGAGAGCACCAGCCGCGGGGTTGCCTTGAAGTCCGCCGTTAAGAGCAGGGAGTCCTTCAGGATAAATTTCGGACCGTCCTTAAAGTTCACCTGCCGGGCGACCATCGGCCGCGTATCCCCGAGAGCGGCGTTGGGATTCCGGTTGTAGGCCACGTTTACGTCATATTGCTCGGTATAGGAATTGGCGTGGCTGGCGCTCAGCAAAATACCCAGCCGGCGGTCAAGGAACGACTCCGAGTATTCAAAGGAATAGTTGGGCGCCCATTTGTATTCACGAAAATCACTCGGGCCCTGCGTTTTCTTTAGAGTAAACTCCTCGTCATTAAAGTTGATGCTCGTGTTAACCCCGACGCGGCGCCCTTTGCGCTCAAAGGCCCGGCGCGTCTTCATGTTGATCGTGCCCGCCGGGGAATCGGCGTCCGACTCCGCGCTTGTCGTTCGGCTGATCTCGATCGACTCAATCGATGTGATGGAAAAACCCTCGAAACTCGTCGCCCGGGACGCCTCGCCTCCACCGCGATTGGCATCGGCGCTGGCGGTGCGAATCCCGTCGAATGACACCCCGACGTATTGGCTGTCCATGCCGCCGAGCCGCGGACCACGGGCTTCGGATTCGACGTAGTCCAGGTCCACGCCCGGCAAGTATTTCAAGAACTCGCCGACGTTGCCGTCCGTGACATCGCCGAAAATATCCGAGGAAACCGAAGTCGTGATGTCCATATTGCGGCGCTGGGCCTGAATGGCCTTCGCGTTACCCTCGCGCTCGGAATCGACCGTAAACGCGGCCAGCTGGAGCACCCCGTCTTTGCGCGTCACCGGGGCTGGAGCCGCCGTGCTGACGATGTTGATTTCCCGCACCGCCGGGCTGCCCGCGGTGACGCTGAAGGAATCCTTTACCGTGGCATAGCCGGAAAACGAGACGGCGATCGCCGCCGGACCCGCCGCGACATTCGAAAACTGGAACGAGCCGTCGCCCTCCGTGTAGGTCACTTGGTTCGTGCCCTCGAGCCGCACCTCGGCATTACGCACGTACTCTTTTGTAACGGGGTTGAACACCTTGCCTTGCACAGAGCCCGTGCCGCCCGATTGGGCCACGAGGGCTGCGGCGGAAAAAAACCAGCCGAGCAGGAATGCGAATGGCGATAGCTTATGCCAGAGACGGGGGCTTATCTTGTTCATAGGGGGGGGGTGTTAGGGGCGATCAGGACTACCGGTAAAGCGGCCCCGAGGGTCAGAGTGACTTACTGTTAGATCAGGAACCTCGGGGCGTTCTTCCGACAAGCTCGAATTCCAAAACAACGTAGAAAATTTCGCAGTGACCAAGAAAAAGTTGGGGTGCCAACCCCGAACCCCAAAGCAAGGACTGATACGACTGGCTGTTGATTTTCAAACTGCGGGTTCCGAGGTGGCACGGGCATCTGCCCGTGGGTTTGAGCATGAAACTCAACCGCTATGGGTAAGAAGTGCTCCCCATGAGTGAAGCCCCCCATCGATCCGCCACGAAAATTCTACAGCCGGCTTCGGCTCCGCGCTCGCAGCCTCCGCGCTCGCGGCCTCGGCAGACCGCGGGCCGACCAGCGACGCCGTTACCGCCGGGCGCAGAGTTCCCACATCAGCACTGCGGCCGCCACCGAGACATTTAACGACTCGACCTTACCGGTCCCGGGAATCGTGACGAGCCGCGTGCACGCCGCCGCCACCGCCGGCGCGAGACCCGTCTCCTCGTTGCCCAACACGAGCGCTACCGGTTTCTGTCCCGCACGCGCCGCCTCGGGCCGTCCGCCCCGCGTCGCCGCGCCGACCACCTCGTAGCCCGCCGCCGCCATGCTCCGCGCCAACGCCGCGAGATCGCGCGCCTGCCAGACTTCCAGAAACTCGAGTCCACCCTCCGCCACCCGGTGCGCCGCCTCGTTGGGCCGCGCCGCCGTCGCCTCGGCTGAGATCACAATCCGCGCGACGCCAAAAAACGCCGCCGTGCGCGCGATCGCTCCGAGGTTGTGCGGATTGCCGATCCGGTCGAGCACCAGCACCGACTCCCGGCGCAGCGCCCAACCGCGCACGTCGTCCGCCCTGGGTGTGCGCAGGGCCGTCGCGTGCACGACCGCCACGATCCCGCCATGATGAATGGAGCCCGCGATTTTCTCCAACTCCGCCGACGGCACGCAGCGGTAGATTTTCTTGGCGAGCGCGAGCGCCTTACTCATCGCACCCACCTTGCGACTCGTCGGTTCGTCAAAAAACACCCGCACAATCGAATCCGGTTCGCTTTCAAACCGCGCCTTCACCGCGGCGAGCCCGCAGAGCTTGAGTTCCTCTCTTTCCCCGCGGACGGGCTCGGTCTTCGCCGCACCGGCACCCGCCCCCGGCCGACCGACGAAATGCGTCAACGGCCGCGCCTGAGTTGAGGGCTTCCGAAAAAATGCGTCGCGGGGAGAATGGGCCATACCGACACATTGACCCGCGGCGCCGGGCGAAACCAAACAAAACTTCGCGTCGGCGGACGTCCAAAAAAATAGCGGACGCACCGCAGATCGAAAAGTGGCACGGGCGTCCCGCCCGTGGGTTCGGAACATGGGCGAGACGCCCATGCCACGACGAACCTGAATTCAGACCGCAATATGCGCCCCTCAGAAGCCCTTGAAATGCTTCGGATCGGCCGGGTCCTGATAGCGGGTGGCGTAGGTTTTGTTACTCGCCGCCAGCTTCAAAAACACGTCCACCGGCACGACCTCGACCGGGCCGTCTAACTGCTTGGTGATCTCGACGAGGCTGTTCACGTCGTTGGACTCGCGCACGTGCACGAGCAAGAAATACGGCCGCTTGGCGTTGATCGCGATCAGCTCGTTGAGATCGGCCGCCACCTCGTCGCGCGGGCGCCGGGGGTCGATGTAGTAATCGTAGGAAATCATCGCCCGGGTGTCGCGGAGGTCGCGCGTGCGCGCCGGGCCGTAACCGTTGATGAAGCCGATCACATCGGGAAACGCGGCGTAGTAGCGGTCCACCGTTTCCTTGGTCAGGTCGGCGTTGCCCACGTTTCCGTCGGCGGCGGAGTTGTCCATGATCTCCAAAACATGTTCGTCGAGCACCGCCATGAGCGCGCGGGCCTCGGCCATGAGCGGGCCGAATTTGTCGGCGGGGATGTGATTCGGATACATGTAACCCGGACCGGAGAGACCGCCGATGAAGTAATCGTTCTTCGTCGCGCTCTCGTGGAAATACTCCAGCGCCGCCGGGGAGAATTTCGACCAGTTCATCGTCACCTGCCAGCCGAAGGGCAGCTTGCCCCGCCCCGGCTTGGTCCAGACGCCGATGCCGATACTGTCGGACTGCACGAAGGACACATACACCTTCTGCTCCGCCGTGAGTTTCGCATCGAGGGCGACCTGATGGTTGTTGGTGAACTTGAAGCCCGGCGTGAACGTGAACTGGCAGTTAAAACTGAGATTGGGCAGGTTGTGCAGACCTTCCATCTTGAGCCCGAAGCTCGAAAGCAAGGTCGTGTGCTGCTCCTCGGTATCTTTGCCGTAGGAGTGCCAGCCGAACACGGTGCCGAGCGGAGTCATCTCGGAAAACAGCTTCTTCCCCAAGGCAACTTCTTCGGGGTGCCGGCCGGGATTCGCCGAGAGATCGTGGAAGAACATTTTCTGCCGCACGCCCCAGTCCGCCATCGCCGGCATCCGCACCGCGCCTACATGCCCGCCCATCAGCATGATCGCATCATGGGTGCAACGCGCCCAGTAGCGCGTGTAAGCATCGGCGTAGATCTGGGCGTCGGTTTGCCCGGTGTAACGGCCGCGGAGGTCGTCGATCCGCTTGAGACCCCGCGCCTCCACTTGGGCGACTTGCGCCTCCGTCACGATCAGCGCGTCCTCCAGCCCCGCGATCGTGAACGCCACGTTCATCGTCGCCGCGACCGCCGGTTCCCAGATCACGTAGCCCTTGGCGTGCTTCGCAAAAAGCGCGAGCGCCTCATCCGTCGTCTTCACCTCGGTGAAGACGACGCCGTGCTTGCGTTGGTAAAACTCGAAGAGCGGCTCGGTGATCTCCCACTGGAAATCTCGCGGGTGGACGATGTAGAGCTGCGGCGTGGCCCGGTTCGCCAGCCCCTGCAAGCTCACGAGCATCGCCTTCTCCGGCATCCCCTTGGCGACGAGCCAATCGCCGTCAAAGCGCATGACCCACGCGGCCCGGGCAACCGGCTGCGCCGAAAAGCCGGCAGCGGTGAATGAAAGGAAACCGACCAGAATTAAAAGCAGACGGTGCATGATTTATTTCTCCCCGGTAATTTTGGTGAAACGATACACGAGCGGCTGCGCCCGAGTGCTGTGCAGCTCGATCAGGAGCAACTCCCGATCGCCTTCGATCAAGCGCAACTCCTGGTAAATCCGCAGCGGGAAAACTCCCTGCGAGCTCTCGACCTGCGGCGTCGCCTCGACCCGCAAGGTCCGCCCGCCGTCGAGCCACTCGGCCCGCACCGGAGTCAACGCACCGGGCACGGGATAGAGCGCCATGTGCCGCTGCTCGACGCGGAAAAAATCCTTCACGGCCGTCGGCTTGGCCGTGTCCACCGGGTTGGTCGCGGTGAGCTTCGTCGCGCGCCACTGCATATCGTGCCGCAGATCGACCCGCGTGCCGTCGAGCGCGACGATCAAGTCCCAGGACGTCCAACCGTCGAGCGCGGCGCTGCGCTTGGGATCCATCCGCCAGTGACCGGCCAGCGCCGGATTCGCCGCCCAGGCCGCCCAAGGTAGCACGCACATCAACCCCAACACCCGCAACGAAGTGAATTTCATAACCCCGCCATCAACACCCCGCCCCGGCCGGAAGACTAGGTGAAAGAAAATGAAAATTTAGCCCGTCGCTTAGCCAGCCCGCTGCGCTCCAACTGTAGAACCGACCGCCGGTCGGTTGTCGGTGGCGAATAAGCCCGACCCGCGGTCGGGCCTACAGTTCGAGCAACTTCAGCATCAATTTACCCGACGGAGTTTAACGGCCCAATTCGCCCGCCGCGCTCACCTCGCCCACCACGGTGAACTCCTCGCGGTCGTGATAGAGGTGCCGAATCATGAAGCCCGGCGCATAGCGCGACAGCGGCGAATCCGGCGCGCGCAGCTCGCGCAACAATGCCACCGAATCCACGTGGCCGAATTTCAAATTGAAAACAAAGCGCTTGCACCAACCGCGTGCCAGCCACGGCTCGATTAGGTTCTTCATCACATGGTGCGGTTCTTCCAGCAGGTCGCAGAGCATCCAGTCGTAGGCCTTGCTCACCTCGAAATTAAAATGAAACGCATCGTCGGTGCAGTGCTCGATCAACGGGTTGTTCAAGGCGCCGCCTTTGAGCGGACCGTTGTCCACCGCCACCACCGCGGCGCCGCGCTTCGCCGCGCTGTAACTCCAGCCACCCGGCGCCGCACCCAGATCGGCCACCGTCTCGCCCGCCTGCGGCTCGGCGCCCAACACCACGAACGCCTCTTCCACTTTCAGATAACTCCGCGACGGCGCCGCATCGTCGTCGGCCATCCGGCGCTGGCCGTGCATGAACGCCTCGCGCGCCACGAACACACGGCCAAAATCCGTAAACCAAACAAACAGCCCCCTCGCCTCGCCCCGCCCCCGCGGCAGATCGGCCACCGCGAGCTTCGCCACGCGCGCGAGCCGTTTTTTGAGTTGCTCGTGGAATTCTTTTTCCACGCCGCTCATCCGCCGGCCGAGTCCCACGAGCTCGGCCGGCCCGCCCATCACGCACGGCCAAGCCGCGTCGACGCGTTCGCCGCGCAGACTCGTCAGAAAAAAATCGATCATCCGACCCGCGAGGGCGTTGACCGACTCGCCCTTAAGTTCGACCGCGCCGCGCATGGTGACATGGGGAAACGCCAGCCCGCGCACGTCGGCGCCGTCGGCCGCGAGCGCCCAACCGGGTCCGTGTTCGCCCACGACCACGCCCGCGTCCGCGAGTTCACGCACGAGCACCGATTCGAATCCCGCCTGACAGGTTAGCAACATGCCCGCGAACGTGGGCACAAGCATCGGACGGGCGAGTAGAAATTCGCCAACGTCAAACTCGGGCTCCGCGCCCGCCGGCAGACACGCGCAAAATGCTTCATCGATCAATCTCACCGTCCGCGAATGGGGGCCGGTGCCGGTAAGCGTGCGTAAAATCCCGGGACTCAGGAGCCGTATTTTCAGCACGGTCCACTACGCGACTGATCGCGAAGCCAGCGCGCTCATCTGGGCGGGAGACACGGACTGTGAAATCGGGCGAAACCGCTGGCGGAACGCGACGGGCGTGGTGCCGTAGGTCGCCTTGAACGAGTGGTGAAAGTGCGAAAGCTCCTCGAAACCGCATTCAAACGCGATGGACGTCACGGAACGCTCGGTGGATGCAAGGAGTTTTTCCGCATAGTCCATACGCAGGCGGTGAATGTGCCGGCGCCACGATTCGCCCGTGATTTCGCGAAACAATTCGGTGAAGCGACGCCGCCCGAGTCCGACCGACCGGGCCGCGTCGTCGATGGAGACTGCCGTATAAAACTCGGTTTTCAGCCGCGCCGCATAAAGCGCCACGCGGGTGCCGCTTTCATCGAGGCGATCAATCCGGATCGCGCCGCCACAGGTCCTGCGCAACAAGAGCACAGCGAGAACCGTGAGCCTGGCGATCAACAGTGCCTCCCATCCGAGCCGTTGCGTCTCCTGCTCAAACATCATTTCTTGCACGACGCCGAGAATCTGCCGCGCTTCATCTCTGCCGGCACCTTGAAGATCGAGCGGTAACGTGCCGGCAGCTTCCAGCTCGCGCGTGAGTTCCGGGCGCAGCAATTCCGGGCGATAGTGAATGGTGTAGAGCGTCACGGGCTGTCCCAGCAGGTCGCGCTGGCGGTGGGGCACTTGCGCGGCGATGTGAAAAAGCGTGTTCGCGGCCACGTCGTATCGGTGGCCACCGCTCTCCCAATGCGCGCGGCCGGCGATGAGGAGGCAAAATTTCGAGTAGTCGTCCTTCAGCTCGCCGAAGAAACCTGGGCCATGGCGTGCTTCAAAGACTACGATCCCACAAGCCGGCATGGCCACGCACTTGGGGCTTTTATTAAAGTCTTTCGGCTTGATCAACATCGATCACAAGCAGAGCAGAAATTCGGACGATTTAAAGGCGGAAGCTCACAAAATCGCGCCGCGAAGTTAACTCAAAGACCGCTTCAGGAGACCGGAGGCGCTACTCCTCTTTCCCGACGAGCGGCTGGTTGAGGCGGAGGTAGGCGAAGAGATCGCGAAGTTCGGCGTCGCTTAGGCCGCCGAGGAGGCCGGCCGGCATCAGCGAGGTGCCGAGACCGTTGAGCGACGCGATGTCGGCTCGCTCGACGGTGATGGTCAGGCCAGCCATATCGCGGAGGACAACGCGTTTCGGATCCTGCCTGGCGAGGAAACCGGAGTGCACGGTGCCATCGTTTTTCCGCAGGATCCACGGTTCGTAGCCCTCGCGAATCTCGGCGTTGGGATTGACGATGGCCAGAGCAAGGCTGGCGAGGTCGTCGCGCTTAAAGGCGGTGAGGTCGGGACCAATCTCGCCGCCGACGTTGAACAACCGATGACAGGCCGCGCAGCGCTGCTGGAAGTGCGCGCGGCCGGCATAAACGTTGCCACGACTGTCGCCCAGCACCGCGAGGAGTCGGGCGATTTCCGCGGCATCGGCGGCCGGGGCGATGGCCGCGGGGCGGCCGAAGACGCGATCGAGGCGGGCGGAGAGCGGGGCGTCGGCGAGGAGCCGGAGTCGGTCGCGGATTTCCGCAGGCACGTCGGCCGGGGCAAATTCCTTACTCTCCACGGCGGCGAGCAACGCGGATGCGCCAGAACGTCGGCTGGCGAGCACCGAGAGGGCCACGGTGCGCTCCTCCGGTGCGTAGCGCGGCAGGCCGGCGACGATCGCCGCGATGAGCGCAGGATCGTCGTAAGCAGAGGCGGCGGCAAGGGCGGCGCGGACGACATCTTTCTTCGGATCGGCCAGCGCCGAGACGAGGTGGGCGGCGGCGGCGGGGACCGGGACCTCGCCAAAGGTGGCGAGCGCCCGGATGCGCTCGACCGACGGCGCCGACGAATCGGCGATCAAGGCCAGACCCTGCGCGAGCGCGGCCGGATCGCGTTGCCTCATGCGGAGGGAGAGCGAAGCGCGGCCGGTCTGCACGAGGGCGGTGACGAGGGCCTCGGGCAGCGCCGGCAGGGCCCGGCCTTCGAAGGCCTGCTCGAAGCCCTTCACGAGTTCACCCTTTGCGGCAGTGTCGGGCGCGAGCGCGAGGAGTTGCGTGCACGTCGTCCAATCCTCCGCACCACCCGCGGCCGCGAAGCGGCGCATGAGCCGGGTCGCGAGGTGTTGCTGAACGAGCGGACGGGACCACAAGGGCTCGGCGGCGGACGGCGCGAAGAGCGCGAGGACAGCGGCGCGATCGGAGGCGCACTTGCTCTCAATCGCCCACCAGAGCTGAAGAGGAAGATAAGGATCAGATGCGTCGGCATCGTGGGTGAGCAGAGCGCCGACGATGGGGAGGCCGATGGTGGCCGGGAAACGTTTGGCGGAGGCGGCGAGCTGGCTACGGACCTCTACGTCGGGCTCGGCGGCGGCGAGCGCGACGAGAGCTTGCGCAGTCGCGGTCGCGGCCAGGCCGGCGTCGCCGACGAGGCGCGCCGCCCAGAGGCGCACGTAGGGATCAGCGTGGCGGAAAAGCTCACGCGCGAGCGACTCGTCGAAGCCGCCGGAGAGGTGAAGGGCCCAAAGTGCCTCGAGCGCGAACTGGCCGGGCGTGTTGCGGGCGAGTTCGGCGCGGAGCGCGGGAAGGATGGCGGAGTCGCGGCGCTCGGCGAGAACTTGGCGGGCAGACTCGCGCCACCAGCGATTCTCACTACGAAGAAGCGAAACGAGCTCGGCGGATGATTTTTTACGCAGATCGAAGGCCGGCACGCCGGGCTTGGCGCCGGCGGCGCGCACGCGGTAAAGACGACCGTCGTCGGGAGTGATCTGGCCCTCGTGGTTGCGATAATGGTTGATCTGAAAATCACGCCAGTCGGCAACGTAGATCGCCCCGTCGGGACCGTGCTTGATGTCGACCGGGCGGAAATTCGCATCGTCGGTCTGCACGACCTTGTCGATGTCGCGAGTCTGAAACGTGGCGCCGCGCGGCTGCGCCTCGGTAAGCGAGAGGTAGTGGTTCATCGGGTCGATTCCGATGAGTTTGCCGCGGTAGCGCTCGGGGAGCGCGCCGCCCTCATAGAAGATGAAATTATGCGTGTAGCGCCCGATCTTGGCGTGGAGCATCGCGGGGAAATAGCCGAAGGCATAAGGGTTCGAGAGGTCGCCGTGCTTCTCGAAACCTTTCCGCAGGTAGGCGCCCTGCGCGTAATGAAAGCCACGGGTGTCGCCGCCATTATGGCCGGAGAAGACGCGACCCTTGGCGTCGATTTCGCAACCGAAGGAGTTGCCGCCGCCCTCGGCGAAGACCTCGAACCGGCGCGACGCGGGTTCGTAGCGCCAAATCCCCTGCCCCGCCATGTGCGCGATAGGCGCGGTATCGAGGCCGGGGCGCACGATATCGCTGGTGACCGTGGAGCCGACGGAGCCGTAGAGCCAGCCATCCGGGCCCCAGCGGAGGGAGTTGGCGATCGAATGCGTATCCTCGATGCCGAAACCGTCGAGGGCGACCGTGGGCGGGCCGTCGGGGACGTCATCATTGTCCGCGTCGGGATACCAAAGAAGCTGCGGGGGCGAAAGCACCCAGACGCCGCCGCGGCCGCGGCAGACCGCGGACGTGATGTTCAGGCCGTCAACAAAGTTGGTAACTTTGGCGAACGAGCCGTCGCCCTTCACGTCCTCGTGGATAGTGATGCGGTCGCGGCCGCGGAAGGCGGCTTTCTCCGGCGAGTCGTAGGGCGGCGCGGGTTTTTTCCGGTCGTAACGGATGCGCCAGATGCTGTCGCGAGCCATGACCTTGAGCCCGGCCGGGTCGGGATATTGGCGATACTGGACGACCCACATGCGGCCGCGCTCGTCGAAGTTGAGAAATACCGGCTGGGCGACCACGGGCTCGCGGGCGATGAGGTCAACGGCGAGATCGATTGGGGTAACGAGCGGAGGTTCAGCGGCCGCACGGGGTTCTTTAGAGGCGGCCCAACGGACGCCGTTGGCCAGCAGGCGGGTGAAAGCGGGGGTTTTGAAATCGGCGGGAAGGCCGAGCGAAGTGTAAAACGAGCGGCCACCGTCGGCGCGTTTAAACGTCCACGCGACGGGTTCCGGGCGTTGGCCGGGGATTTCGCCCATGAGCAACACGTCCGTGCCGGGCCGGAGCGGGGTGTTGCGGTAGAGCCAAGCAGAGGAATCGAAAGGCGTGGACACGCCGCTCAAAAGCGGGAGGTCGGGCGCGGGCGCGGTAACGCGCAACACGTGACCTTTACCATGGTGCCCGCCATAGGAGCCGCCGAGCACCTGCGAGTCGAACTCCGGCCATTGCGCCAGACCGGCGAGCAGGGGTTGGTTCGGCACCGGGGAAAACGCGTGACTCGCCGTCCGTATGCCGACCATCGGTTTGCCTGTCGCGACGTAACGCCGAATTACATCGAGTTGCGCCTCTGGCAGCGGGCGCCGCCGCACGCTGATGAGCAGCACATCGGCCTGCTCGACCTCCGCGAGGCTCGCGAAAGTAGTCGCCCCGGCGGCCACTGACCCCCGCACCGTCACCACCCGAAAATCTCGTGCCAAATATTCCGCCGCGAACGCCGGCAGCGTCGTCGCCGTCTCATACTCGTCTTCGGCGATCAGCATCACGAGCTTCTTGAGGGCCGGTTCTGGCTGGGCGGCGAAGCTAGCCGTTCCAAGCGCGGAGAGGCCGAAGCAGGCCAGAAGGAAGCTTGGTTTGAAGATTGATGGCGTCACAAACTCATGGGGCTAAGAGAGGAAGAGACGACCCGTTGACCAAGTCGGATCCGCCGAGAGCAGAAAGAGGGGCCGGGGAACCGCGCGGAACAATGAACTTGTGAGCGGCGACTTACAGGCGGAAGTTCACGCCAAGGCTAACGAGCGGGCTCATTTCTTTGATGTTGCGCGGCCGAGAGTTGAACCACTTCGTGCCGGAATCGGGCTCATCGAAGATATTGTTGAACTCGAGGTAGGCGTCGATCTTATCCGTGACGCGATACATGGTCTTGAGGTCTACGGTGCGACGAAAAATCGTGTAAAATAGCCGGGACTGGTTCGCGTTGTACGAACTCAGGAAATCGTCCGTGTAGTTATACTGTACTCGCACGGTGAGTTTGTTGCGGATGTAGGAGATGCCGGCATTGGCGGTCAGCGGGTTGAAGCCCGGCACCTCGCTCGTGGACTGAAGGCTGCCACCGCTTTCGTAATTACCCTCGGACTGCATGCGCGTGAAGGTGACAAAGGCGCCGAGCCCACCCCAGAAGCCGGGGAGTTGGGTGAATTGCTGGTTGTAGTTCAGCTCAACTCCACGGACGCGGGCTGAGCCGCCGTTGAACTGAGTCGTGAGCTGGTAACCGGAGTAATTTCCGGCGAAGCCATTGTCAGCACCTTGAGGTAAAATGGTGCCACCGGCGGTGTAGATGAAGCGGCTTATCTCCTTAATGAAGAACCCCACGGAAATAACGCCGGCCGGCTCGAAGTAATACTCCAGACTTAAGTCGAAGTTGTTAGCCTTTTGGGCCTTGAGGTTCGGGTTGCTGGTCGAGATCGTTTGGCTGTCGTCATTCACCGTGGTGAGTGGGATCAGTTGGCCGATTGAAGGTCGGCCAACGTTGGTCGCGTAGCTCAGACGAGCGATGAGGTTCCTGCTGGGCGTGTACTTAAAGTGCAGGCCAGGGAATACATCGCGGGTTTGACCCGTGGCGGTTTGACGGCCGCTGTACTCCGCAATGGTGCGACGTTCGATCTCGGCTAGAGTCAAGTTCCCGACCCAAGCCGCCCGGCGAGCCTTCTCGCTCGGGGAAATATACTGGAGTGCGCCAGTACCCTCAACGTCGGTGCTCTCGACGCGGACGCCGCCCATGACCGACAGCTTACCGAGGTCTATATTGCCCATGATGTAGGCCGAGGTGATGGTCTCCGTGAAGTCCTGCTTGCCGGTGAACGCGACCCGCGTGTTAGTGGCAATGTCGGGGATGAAGTACTGCGGGCTTTTGGCGAAGATGGTGTCGATACCTTCACGACCGTTGCCCGGGAAGTTAGCGTAAGGCAACGTCGCATAGCGCGACAGTTCGGTGTTGGGCACGCTGTTACCCCGTCCGAATTGAGCTAGGTTGTCGTCATTAAGGCCCGTGACTGGGTTGCGCCCCATTACACCGTCCGGACCGACATAGGTCCCGCGGTAGGAATTATCGGTCAGATTGCGTTCTTGCTGGCGGATGCGGGCGCCCGCCTTAATCCAAGACGGAGCGATGGTGTCAAAGCGCTTGGTGGCGTTAACCGCCGCACCGCTATAGAGATCTTTGCCATTGCGGATGGTGCTGCTGTAGAGATTATCGGTGTAGGTCTCTATTTTGCGCAGGTCAGGGCCGGCCGTTTGGGTTATATATGGAAAGTTGGGGTTGCTCGACTTCTGCACCTCGAAGCCGATCCCACGAGCGATGAACTGAATCTCGCGGGTGCCGGGATAGTAAGTCTGGGCGTACGAACGGTAAATATCGTAGTCGAGGTCGAGCGCCTCATACTTATGCACCGCGCCCAACTGTAGGTAGTTGGATTTGACCACCTTGTTAAGGAACTGGGGGATGAGCGTGACGTTGCTGGCCGTGACCGGGCGGACGCGGGTGAGGTTCTCGGTGTAGCCGGGGATGATGCCACCCGTGCCGGTATAGTTGCCGGAGGCATCAACGCCAGCGACCGACTGGTTAGTCTGCCACTGCTCGCGATACTGATCCTTCTTCTCGTCACTGTAGTCGGCCGAGGCGCTGAGATAAAAGCGGACCCTGTCATCGAGCTTGTAGTCGACCTTAAGGTTGGCGCCACCGCGGTAGCGCATAATGCGCGAGTCGCGCCAGTCGACCTGATAGAGATACGCTGGGTCTTTTGAACCGTTGGGCAGCTGCTGGTAGGCCATCTGAGACTCCGAGAGAATCGAGGGCACCTCACGGTAGCCAAGGTTGATGGCCACACCGATCTTGTCGTTGAAGACCTCGGAATAGTTTAGGGAGTAGCTGCGGGGTTTCGGGTAGCTGGAGTCACGCGGATCCCACGGACGCCACATCGAGCCGATCGAACCGCTGATGCGTCGCAGCGGGGAGCTGTCGAACGCGCTCTTGGTCACCATGTTCACCGCGCCACCGATGGAGTCAGCATCCATGTCGGGCGTGGGGGATTTAACGACCTCCATGCGCTCGATCGCGTCGGCGTTCGTATGCTCAAACTGGTATTCTCGGGTTGAACCGGCAGAACCGGCATTAGCCGCACGGTTACCGTTAATCGTAATCGTGTTGAGATTTTGGCTCATGCCGCGGATCCGGATGTAGCGTATATCGCCATCCATCGACTGGCCCTCTACGCCTGGCAGGCGGACAAGCAGGTCGGCCGGATTGCCGGCAAGATTGCCGAAGGCATCGGCTGAGACGATGCTCTTCACACCCGAAGACTGGCGTTGGAGGGTGATCGCCTGAGCGTTACCCTCGCGCTCGCCAGCCACCACGAATTGGCCCAGCCGGTAAATCGCTGACGTGAGTTTTACATCTTGGCGGGGGCCGCCCTCGGCCTTCGCCCGCACTGGAATCGTCACCGTGTCCAACCCCGTGTAGGAAACCTCCAACATCACATCACCATCGGAGGGCAGAGGCAACCGGTAGACGCCCTGACCGTCAGTGAACGCTTCACGATCGGTGCCGACGAGGATGACGCGGGCGCCCTCGAGCACGCGGTTGGTGCCGGCGTTGGTCACCGTCCCGGTGACTGCGAACGTCGAAGCCGCCACCGAACCGGACGGCGTCCCTTGGGCGCGGACTGCGGGAGAAGGCAGACAACATACGGTTATAACTAGGGCAGAGAACAGACGAAGATACGATGGGTTTTTCATCAGAGCTAGGAGGTTGGGGTTTACCCGCCCATCAGCACGATCGGCCTAGGCAAGCCCGCCTAGGCTATCAGCCAAGACCGAAGACGTCTTGTCCCTGTGGGCGATGAGCATTGTGTTTTTGGGCAAAACTTCGCGGCGCACGAGGCGCAGACGTGTCCGTGTCTCGGGCAATAGACACGAAAAGCCCCGGCGTTTCGGCCCGGGCAGAAGGTTTGGCGAGCTGAGCGGGGTGCGCCGCCGGCAATTAGAATCAGCTCTTCTCGACCTTCGCGCCGGATTTTTTCCAGCCGTCGATCCCGGGCGCATAGTGCTTCACGTTGGTGTAGCCGAGAGCGAGCGCAGCGTTGGCGCCGGCGCGGTAGGCCGAACACATCGGGCTGCCGCAGTAGGCGACGACGAGCGTGGCCTTATCCTTCGGAAGCACGGCCGCGAGTTTCGCCTTGGCCGTCTCGAAGTCGATCGCGCCGGGAATACGGCCTTCGGCAAACGATTCACTGCCGTTGACGTCGAGGATCGCGACCGACTTGGCGGCGATGGCAGCTTGGAGGTCGGCGTGGGAGATATCGGAAATCTTGCCGGGCGCCGCGTGGGCGACGACCGCAAGGCAAAGGACAGACAGGAGGGTGATGAGTTTATTCATGGCGAAACGGACGTTATCGTCCCGCTAACGTCGCGCAAGTGCTGGGGAGAATTTAATGGGCGTCGGTCGTGGCACGGGCGTCCCGCCCTTGTTCCGAACCTGCGCGCCGACCCTTTCAGCTCTCAAATCTCCACTCTCCGTTTTCCGCTATCCGCTTTCCGCCGCTTCTTCCCGGCTCAGAGCCGATGGAGATGGAACCCGCCGTCCACATCGAAGCACGCCCCGGTCGAAAACGGGAACCGGTCTTCGGCAATGGCGCGCACGGCGCGGCCGATGTCCTCGGGCTTGCCCCAACGCCGGATCGGCGTGATGCCGCGCTCGTCGGTGATGATGAGCTTGTCGTACTTCTCCTTCACGCCGCCAGTCATGTCGGTCGCGATCACGCCGGGACGGATTTCGTAGACGTTGATGCCGTCGTTCGCGAGCCGGTCGGCAAAGAGTTTCGTCATCATCGCGAGCCCGGCTTTTACCATGCAGTAGTCGCCGCGGTTGATCGACGCCGTGTAGGCGGAGATCGAGGTGATGTTGACGATCCGGCCCCGGAAACCCTCGGCGTCGGGGGCCTGCTTGAGCATCTGCTTGGCGACGAGTTGGGTGAGGAAAAAAGGGCCCTTGAGGTTGATCTCGAAGAGGCGGTCGAAGCTCTCCTCGCCGCAATCGAGCAGATCGGCGCGGACTTTGGGCGCCACGCCGGCGTTGTTCACGAGCAGATCGATGCGGCCAAATTTCTCCATGGTCTCCGCTACCAGCCGTTCGCGATCGGCGGCCACGGCGACGTCGCCCTGCACAATAAACCCGTCGCCACCCGCGGCCTTGACGAGGGAGAGCGCCTCGGCGGCGGCTTCGGCGTTGCCGGCGTAATTGATCGCCACCCGGGCACCGGTGCGGGCGAGTTCGATGGCGATACCACGGCCGATGCCGCGGGAGGCGCCGGTGACGAGAGCGGTTTTTGAGATCATCAGGTCGCAGTCGAACTCGCGGCGAATTTCGAGGCAAGCCTCCAAGGTCACATGCCTACCAAAGACCGAGATTTACCGTGAGCACGTCCATTTCCGCTCCCGCGCCGTTGACAAGTTCCAGGGTGTTTTCCCCGGCGCGCAGCAGGGCCGGGTCGAAGCGATAGGTGCGGCTCGCTTCCGGTGCCGCCCGGCGACCCGGCAGATCCTCCGGGCCAATAAATTCGACGAAGAGCTCGGGACTTTTTTGTTGCGGCAACCATTCGAGCGGTCGGCCGTTGAGCTTCACTTCAAAGTCGCTCGCGGCGTGCGGCACACCCGTCACCAAAATCCGCGCCCGGCTTGCCGGCAAGGCCGCCGGCGGCACCGGCAAGGGCAGTTGCACCACGCCGCCGGCCGGCAACTTCGCGGGCAGCAGGCCGGGCAGCTCGTAGGCCCGGCGAAAGCGCGTCGTCGGCACCGAGTAGAGCAAGGGCTTGCGCGCAGCCGTCTCAGGCGATTCCAAGCCGAGCAACCAGTCGTAAGGCACCGCCCCGACTTTTTCGATCCAGCAGGGGAAATTGAAGATATTGATCCCATCGGCACCCGACGCGTAGAGCCCCGTGACGGCCGCCCGCAACGATTGTGGGCTGTGGCGCTGGGCCCCGTGTTCGAGATCGAAGCCACCGTAGATCGGCACGGCGTGGGCACCCAGCGCCGTTCGCATCTCCGCGATGGGTTGAAAGAAATCCGTGTTCAAAAAATGCGACGTCGAGATCGCATCCACGAGGCCGCGTTGCGCCCACGTCACGACATCCAGCCCGAGCTCCCGCCCGCCCGCGACCGAGGTCGGCACGCGCACGATCAAGGCGCGACCCTTGGCCCGGCAGAGAGCGCGCACATCGGCCACAAAGCCCGTGATCGAATCGCGCTTCGCCCAGACTTCGTCACGGTTGCCCGAGAGGTGCCGCGGGAAACGCATCCAATCGAGCTGCATCCCGTCGAATTTATAGCGCTCCAGCAGCTCGGTGATGATCGCCAGCATAAACGCCCGCACCTCGGGCCGGCTGTAATCGAGCGCCCAGTTGCGCCAGTCGGTGTCGCCCCGGGCCACCGCCGCCGCGTCCACGATCACATCGGGGTGCGCCCGCCGAACTTTCGGGAGATTCCACTCGTCCGCCGCCGTCGGATTATGCACGTCGTTCATGCGCACGGTCACGAAGGTCTCTTTGCCCGAGGCGCGGAGTTTCTCGAGAAAGTAGCCGAACGGGTCACGGCCCGCCGCGTGTTCCAACGCCAGTTGTTTGTGTCGGGGATCGGTCTCGCCGACCTTGGTCGGATAATAATAACGGCCGGCGCCGGGGCAGAGCAGATACGTGGTCACGTTGGGCGGACACGCCGCGACCACTTCGTCGATGTCCCGCCGGAAGTCGGGCGACAACATGCCCAACGTGCCGTTGCCGTCGTTATCCAGTAAAATCCGTTTTGGCGCCGCAGCCTCGGCGGTCAGAACCAGTGCGGCCAAAAAGATGCAAAACGAAAACGGATGCGTTGATAGTTTCATGGGGTGAAATCGGATTAGCTCCGCCAGCGGCTGGGGCGAGCCGAAACCCCTTTCTTTTTTTCGCCGCTTTGTTCTCCTTGGAGCTCCTCCAAAAAAAACATGAAACCCGTCACCCGTCGCGATTTCCTCAAAGTCACCTCCGCCGCCAGCCTTGCCGCTGCCGCCGGCTCCTCGCTGGCCTTCGCCGCTCCCGCTGCGGCGGCTCCTGCCCTCAATCCGTTTGGGCGCACCGGCCGCCCCCGCCTGTTGCTCAGTCTCGCCGCCTATTCGTTCCGCGAAAACTTCCCGATTTCGCGCGGCCAGCCCAATCTCAAGGTGCCCGCCGGCCGGGCGACCGACATGTTTCAGTTCATCGACACTTGCGCGGCCCACGGCTGCGCCGGCGCGGAGCTCACCAGCTATTTTTTCTCCGAAGAGAGCGACGCGTATCTGCTGAAGGTGCGACGCCACGCTTTCCTGCGCGGCGTAGCCATCAGCGGCACCGCCATCGGCAACAATTTTTCCCACCCCGTCGGCCCAAAGCGCGAACA
>Ga0209617_10000392_pt1 | contig 18780 bp, 17 predicted proteins | sample LakEriepJuly2011_2_FD_187459 | JGI IMG/M metagenome (GOLD analysis project Ga0209617, IMG submission 187459) | Freshwater microbial communities from dead zone in Lake Erie, Canada - CCB epilimnion July 2011 (SPAdes) (version 2) | ecosystem: Environmental > Aquatic > Freshwater > Lentic >...
ATCAAATATAAACTCGTAAATACTATCAACCTGTGTTGGATATGTTGTTACTGGACAAAATCTTATATATCTTTTTATAGTAGTAGATCCTGATATATCTGTTTGATCAATCATTGCAAATGTTCCAGATATATCAGTAGATGCCAGGGTAAAAGTTGAATTTCGAGGATTTGAAGTTAAATTTAGAGATTTAACTTTATCAAAGTCTGTTGAATTCAATGATGTGTCTTGTTTTACATAGTAATACTTTCCAGGAATAATACCTGTGTCTAACTTTACATATTTGACATAATCAAAACTTCTCATAATATTTGCATCTTTAATTCCTGGTAATCCATTAAATTTAACTCTGTATGAAAATGGATTAGGATACTTGAGAATATCACGATCTGAAGAATCTATAATAATTGTGTACTCTTGGAGTGTTTCTGCAAATACATTTTTAGATACATTATTATGAATTAAATTTGTTGGTTTTTCAAATTCACCTAACATTTGATGTTTTGGGTTTAATGATCCACTATCATAATATTGACCATTTGAGATGACTCCAGAACCTAATCTTTCTAATCTATCCGGGGTTATATTATTTGAAAAAATATTATTAATATCTTTTTCTAATAAATCAATTTGAGATAAAATTTCATTTTGATTTTGATTTGGTACAATATATGGTGTTATTGGATTCATTTGTAGATTTGTTTGTTGGTGTGGATAAGAGTCATATTGAGTCTGTTGAACAAATCCTGAATTTGATACTTGATTAGATTGTTGGGCTTGATTAACTTGTTGTACTTGTTGAATTTGTTGGATTTGTTGGATTTGATTAGATAGTTGGGCTTGATTAGCTTGATTAACTTGATTACTTAGCGCACCTGGAAAATTTTTATATATGTCAGCAGGATTTGTTGTACTAGATTGAATAGATAAATTTGTTCTTCTATAATTTTCTATACCGGAATTCATTATAAAATTAGTAAATATTTTATTATTGGGAAAAAAATTGCATTTTACACTTTCTGAGAATACAGATTTGTTTTATAAATTAAATAAACAAACAAATGAAATCAGGAACTATAATAAATAAAATTATTGGACAGATTGATTCTCATGCTGAGGCTATGAAAGAATTACTAGGTGAACTTGAAGAATCTCTTCAAAAAGAAAATGTTAAAATGAAAGAAGAAATATCTAAAAAAATAGCTCTAAGTTTTAACTTGGATCTTGATCAAGTTCTTAAAAAAATTATGAAAAAGAAAAAGAAGGATTTGGAAACTTCAACTACAACTGATCAAATTGATATTGATATGGATGATCCTAATGATTTTATACCAATTTATAGAAAAATATCATATGAAGGAAAAGAATATTTTTATGATGATAAACCAGATGGTATTGTTTTTGAAACAGATAATGATACATCAGTAACAAAGATAGTTGGATATATAGATTTAGAAACAAAGAATATTAAATTTACTTAAATTTAATCAAGTTAATTTTTATTTTATATATAAATATATTATAATTATGGTAAAATCTTTTGTACCTAAAGATGAAGATAAAAAATGTGCTCCAACTAAAACATACACACACGACTCTTGTTTTTCTATTGAATCACTTGTACGCATGGCCCAAGCTTGGAATGAACAGGTTAATAAAAAAAAATTTAAGGGCAAACTTATTGTAATTAAACCATCTGATAAAAAACATCTAGTCGTAGAACTTACTGATAGATTATCTGATGTTTGTGATGATCAAATCTGTTGGTTAAAACAAGATTTTATCAAAGAGATAAAAGATTTAGATGCTCAAGAAAAAACTTTTAGGCCAGAAGGACCTCAAGGTCGTTTCACATGGTTAAATACTACAAATATTAATGAAATTATGGAACAATATGAAGATAAATACTTAGACTATAAATTTTATGGAGCTATACCAATTGATTTTGATGAAATTCAAGGTTATGGAATTAGAGATTTAGATTTTGATAAACTAGTTGCATCTGGAACTAAAAGAATTGGATTTGTTTTTAATTTTGATGAACATTGGCAAAGTGGATCACATTGGGTTGCTATGTTTGCTAATTTAATTAAAGGACAAATATATTATTTTGATTCATATGGAACCAGACCTAAAAAACGTATTAGAAACTTGGTAAACAGAATTGGTAAATGGTATCATGATAGACATATTGAAGGTATTAAAGTTGGTGCAGATACTGATTCTATGACCGAAGCTTCTTTTATGAACCCTTCTAAACCTAATTATATTGAAAAAAAAATTAAAACAATCAAATTTAATCAAAATAGACATCAATTTAAGAATTCTGAATGTGGAGTTTATTCTATTAATTTTATTTTAAGACTTCTTAAAGGTGAAACTTTTGAATATATATGTGATAATATTACTCTAGATGACGAAGTTAACAAATGTAGAGAATCATATTTTAGATTTAAATAAAATATATTATATTTTTCTAATTTAAAAATATAATACATTAATAAATCAAATGAAACATAATAATCAATTAAATAAAAAAAGACGTTCAGATTCAAATGATCAACAAGACCAAAATAAAAGAGAAATAAATCAGGATGAAGATAAAATAGACCAAAATGAAGATGCTCAAGATAATCCCCAAGGTCAAGCTCAAGATGATCCCCAAGGTCAAGCTCAAGATGATCCCCAAGGTCAAGCTCAAGAAGATGATCAAGAAGATGCTCTCCAAGATGATCCCCAAGAATATGATCAAGAAGATGATCAAGAATATGATCAAGAAGATGATCAAGAATATGATCAAGAAGATGATCAAGAATATGATCAAGATGCTCAAGGTCAATATGATGATTCAGGAATTTTAGATTCAATTGCTATTGCTAGAGAGACATATTTCTTTACATACGAACAAGATAATTTAGAACAAGATGAATTAGATATTTTAAAATTTATATATGAACAGGTAGCAAATATTTATCGAGATATATCACTTCTTCGAATCTTAAGTAGTATAAAACATTATTATCAATTAATATTTCCCGAGTATGAAAGAATTTTTAATCTTTTTTATTTATCTGTATATTCTCAAGCTGTAATGGTTGATCGAAGATCTGCTGGAATTATAAATATTAACTCATCAGGAAATGAAATAACCAACTCTTATACAAATATTTTAAATACTATAACTAACATGAATAATATGAATAATATGAATAATCCCTTATTTGATATTTCATTTAATAGATATGATTCTGATTTATCTTTAAATAATTATATTAATCAAGGATCTATAAATAATTCAAGTCCTTATACAGTTGGATCGAGTTCTTTACTTAATGAAATTATGTTTTTATCTACTGTTTTTAATATGAGATCAAATGAAAGTTTACTTAATATAGTTAATTTAATGAATCAAGTAATGGATTCATCACTTGAGTCTAATGATGCTAGACAAACATCAACTCAGGAACAAATAAAAGAGCTAGGTAGTCAAATATACGACTGTGTTGGAACAGATTTTAAAGAAAAGAATTCTGATTTCTGTACTATTTGTCAGGAAAATTATGAACCTCAAAGTACAATTAAAATACTTCCTTGTGGACATTTTTTTCATTGTGAATGTATTGAACCTTGGTTATTAAACTGTTCTAATTTGTGTCCAATTTGTAGGAAGAGAATAAATTAACCATGTGGTTAGAGCAAATAAAACTCCTCCCCATAAACTATCAACTATTGCTAACCCACCATTCCATTTTGAAATTAGTGCATAATTTGTTGAATCAAAAACTCCATAAATTAATAATCCCAATAAAAATGCTTCCCCAGGTGATTTTTTATGTCTAATAATAAAATAATTTACACCAAAAATAAGTAAGACATAACATATAATACCACCTAATAGTTTTACTGTCATTGGTGATCCTTGTATATCTAAAATTTGTTTGTTATATTCTTTTAAAATCAAACTAATATATGCTGCATCTAAAGCTAGTAGTACTAATCCAGAAATAATAATTTGTTTTATCATATTTTATCTAAATATATTAATATAATTAGATAAAATTTTTTTCATTAAATGTAATATTGTTTGGTTGATATAATAATTTATGAGCATCACATATTCTCATTGAAGAATTTCTACTAATGAGTGTTTTTATTTCTAAAATACTTTCTTTTCTAAATATTTCTAACTCTTTATCATCCCACCATAAATATTCTTTTAAATTTTCACTAGAAATAAATTCTCTATTAGGAATTAAAATTACTCTGACATATTTATTAAAATTTACTTTTTTGACATATATATTTGTAAAAAAGCAATTAATCATATAATTATATAGTATATAAAAATTGAAATTTATTTATTCTAGTAAGCTATTTATCATCTATTTATTATAATTACAATGCCAACTAAAATAATTGACTCCCAAACTATACAATTTAGATTTAATTCTGAATCTGAAAATAAATCAGAATATATTATAACTAGTCCAGTTTTACTTGCTAGTAGATCTGATCTATTTAATTTCACTTGTGGTGATAATAATAAACCATGCTATACAATTACTGTAAATGTAAATGATATAGAATACAATGGAGAATTATATTATGAGATTAATTATGATATTCAATTTATTCCATTTAAAAATTGTTCTCCCGAACAAAATGCTAGATATAAGATTACAACTCATCCATTTGCAACATTTAGTAATGATGTAAAATTTGAAAGTTTTATTGTGCATAAAAATTCACTAACACAAATACTAACTGAATTTTTGTTAATGAATTATACAGATTTAGAAAAAGTTTCTGGAAGTACTACTGGTGAAAGATACAAAACTATTATTATGGAAATTTTAGCCTTGTATAAAATTACAGACGCAGAAGAACTATCTACAGGCGCACTATCTGTTGATTCAAAGACACCATATTATACTCTTGATGTAACAGAAAAAGAACTTAAATATGAATGTGGATATTATTATTATGACATTGGTTACGAGTTTAAATTTATTTCTTCTGATACATGTTCACTTGAAGAAAATATAAAACATGAAAAACTAGCACATCCTTTTGCATCTTTTTCATCTGATGATGATACCAAGTTTGAAGGTGTTATTGTATATAAAAACGATCTAACAAAAATGTTAGTTGAATTTTTACTAATGGATTATGAAGAATTAGAAACAAAAATTCAACATACCCTAAAGGTTAGCCCGCAAAGTTATAAAAGTAATGTTATGGAATCATTAGCATTATTATGGGATTAAATACGGTAGTACTAGGAATAATTTATTTTATCATTAATTATATTTGCAATATATCAAATAATTGTATTTTTAAATGGTTTAGATATATGCATATATATATTTAAACAATGAAAGATGATAAAATTATTAATAAAGTTATAAAAAAAATTATAGGATCAAATAAATCAATTTATCCAGATTCTAAAGATGTGCTAAAAGAATTAGTTAAAGATAGCTTGGATATTTTTTTCCCAAAGTTATCAATTGATCCAGTCAGTATTGAAACATATATTGACAAACTATTAATTAAACCAAAAACTTTTTGTATTAAGTCTGTTGTTGATTCTATTATTGCTGAGAGAAATCAAACAAGTTGTCAACAAATACCTCAATTCTCCCATAATGATGTAAGAGATCATTTCTATAGAGAGTTATGTAATCAAATTGTTGTACCTGAAGAATACACAAATCAATGGACCCAATATACTGCTATTGAAGCTGTTCCACAACCAGAACAAAAATCTGCTCAATGGTATCTTATGAGAGATAATTTTATTACTGCTTCTGCTGGAGCACAAGCTATTGGTGAATCCAAATATGAAAAACCTATCGAGCTACTAAAACAAAAAATAGGAATTGGTAAACCATTTGGTGAAAATTTTAATGTACATCATGGCAAGAAATTTGAAAAGATAGCAATTTTAATCTATGAATCTATTTATAATGTGAAAGTTGGTGAATTTGGTTTAGTACCTCATATGGGTTCACCACAGCTTGATCAATCAGTTATACCATTTTTAGGTGCAAGTCCAGATGGAATTTGTACATGTACAACATTGGATGGAAAGTTCAGTCCTATGGTTGGACGGATGTTAGAAATCAAATGTGTTACATCTCGAGTTATTAATACAACAGGGGATGAAGATGGAGTTATAACTCCTCACTACTATTGGGTTCAGGTTCAACTTCAACTCGAGTGCTGTAATTTAGAGTACTGTGATTTTTGGCAATGTAAATTAGCTGATGGAGTTATTAAAAAGTTCAAAGTAGGTGAAGAATGGACTGCTCGGAGTATACCTTGGACTAAAGAAGAATGGAAAGATTTGCTAGATGATGAGGAAACAGTTACTGCCCATACTGAAGACCAGGGTAAACCCATTGAAGTAAATCCTTTGCACAAATATGGATGTTTGATCGAGTTGATTCCGATTAAAAAAGATGATTTACCACCTTCTCATAGAATTGAATGGTATGGTAAATATATTTATCCAACTGAGATTTCAACAACACGTGAAGAAAAAATTGCTTGGGCTGAAAACATGAGGGTACACTGGAAAACTATTTACCCCGAGTTATCAACTGAATATAAATTTGCACGTGTTCTATACTGGCATTTATCTAAATCTCATTGTTTGATAATTAAAAGAAATCGTGAATGGTTTAAAGAAAAATACCCAAAGTTTAAAGAATTTTGGGATCAAGTTCTAATGTATAGAGATAATCCAATTAAAAAACAAGAACTAATTGAACAAATTGCAAAAGAAGAGGTTGTACGTGAAGAGAAACGAATTATCAAGGCTCAAACAGCTTTACTTAAAGCGAAACCTCAAGAACAAATTAATTATGCGGCAATGTTTGATTCAGATTCTGATTAGCACTTGTAAAGAAAAAATTGTTAATTTATTTAATTTGATTTAATTTATTTACTTTATATAAATTAAATGACAACAGCTTCAAATATTATTTTGCTAGATCAGCTTACTCGGTCAATTCATCCTGAATGGAAAAACTTTTTTATTTTGTACCATACTAAATTACTTGAAACTGTTAGGTCTATTGATTGGACTGGAACTGATGTTCTGCCAGCCAAACCCAATATATTTAAAGTATTTGAAATGAATCCTAAAGATATCAAAGTTGTATTACTTGGACAAGATCCTTATCATGGTATGAACCAAGCAACTGGTTTATCATTTAGTGTAAATCAAGGTATAACTATTCCTCCATCACTATATAATATATACAAAGAGCTAAAACTTGAATTCCCTGATAGAGGATATTTGTTTACCCATGGTGATTTATCTCGATGGGCAAATGAAGAAAAAATATTTCTTCTAAACTCGGCACTGACAGTTGAATATTCAAATGCAGGGTCTCATTTGGAATTATGGGAGGAATTTACAAACACAGTTATCAAATACATCAGTCAAGTTAATTCAACATGTGTATTTCTTTTGCTTGGATCTTATGCAAAAGCCAAAACTAAATTCATAGAAAGATGGTCTGAAAGATGTGTATGTGGAACTCATCCTTCACCTCTTTCAGCTAATAGAGGTGGATTTTTTAATACAGGAATTTTTAAATCTATTGAAGAAAAAATAGGACATTTAAGCAAAGCTTAAATTAACCTGCTTTGCAGGGACATTTAAGCAAAGCTTAAATTAACCTGCTTTGCAGGGACCTATTAATTGGTCTAATCAATAAATTAATTTATGCAATTTGATCATGATTAAATTCACCTGTATAGATTTCATCTCCACTAACTGAGAACAATGTTCCTTGACCATGTTTATATCCACTAACCCAACTACCAACATATTCAATTGATTCATATTCAGAATTAGGATAATATGAAGATCCATTTCCATGATATTTTCCATTTGAAAATTCACCTTGGTATTTAATTCGTGAATTTGAATTAAACCATTCAGTTCCAATCCCATGGTACTTTCCAGATGGATTAAAACTTCCTTCATAAATTTTTCTTTTATCTGATTTATTTTGTTCAATACCTTGAGAAATTTTATTTTCAACAAAAATTCCTGTATAGGATTTTGTATTTAGAACTGCCCAACCTTGACCATCAAGTTCCCAAATATTATTTGTTTTAGTATATTCTCCTTTTGATATACATTCAAAGTCCTTTAACCCAATAAAATCATTTGGAACTAATTCTAATTTCATATTATTTCTTTTATCTACTGGAACTAACCACATTGAACCATTTATTTTAGTTTGTGTTTCTATATCTGTTAAAACATTTGTTTCTGCAACAAATACAGTTGTATCATTATAATTAGATAATTGAATTTGAACATCAGCTTTTGTATCAAAATATACGATTTGTTCAAGTCCATTTGAACCAAATATTTTGTACCATGAATTTTTTTTTCTCATATTAGTTACAGGATCATACTCGAATGAAAGTGAGTCAAGCATTTTTAAATTAGATTCTTGAGATAAAAATTCTTGTAAATTACGAGGTTTTGATATTTTAGATAGTTCTACAAATAAAAATTTTTGTACATCACTATTTGTTTGAGAAAATAGATCACTAACTATATATTTACACTCTACAGAATCAGATCCAAACCTTGAAATATGGGATCCAAATCCTTTGATACACTTTTTATCTTGATAATATGTTATTGAACTAATATATCCATTTGTATGGGTAAAAAACCATCCATTATACTCCCCATGAACTTGAAATCCTTGAGATTCTAAAAAACCATTTGGACCTATTGTATACACATAAACTGGTTTGTCAATTTGATCTTTAACCCATAATCCATCATATTGAAATTTACCATCTGGACTATAAATACTTCCAAAACCATGTCTTTGTGAATTAACCACTTGACCTTTATAAATTATACCGTCAGAATACCAAATACTACCAATACCTGTTATTTCTCCAGATGTAAAAGTTCCTATATAAGTCTGAATTGGATTAGATGTATTTAGAAATTTAATTCTTCCTTCGCCTTCATATAATCCAGAATCTGGATCTATCAAGCCTTGATAACTATGTGGGTTTGAATCTAAAACCCATTTTTTAGTATAGTTTGGTAGTTCTTGAATAGTTACTTTGTATTCGCACATTTATTTAATAAGATTGATTTGATCTAATATTACCAATCATTATTAATTTCAAATTTTTTATAAAAAATTGATAATTAAATTTGTTGGATTGATCTAATAATATACAATTTATATATATTAAAATGTCATCATTTAATAACTCGGTACCTGTAATAAAATCTCAACCTCATGAAGTTTGGTTTGGTAAAGTTTCTGATGGTAAATTTAGAGGTCAGGAAGATTTACTTGCAAACCCTCCATTTTCTCATACTGATAATTTTTTTTGGCTTAGAGATGATTCTAGATCCAATCCAGAAATTATACAGGTAATTAAAAAAGAAAATGAATATACTAATGCTCTTTTAGCACCACACAAAACTCTTCAAAATCAAATATTTGAAGAACTTAAAGGATATATGAAAGAAGATTACAAGACATTTCCTATTCAAGAACATTCTGCATTGTCTCCTTTCAAGTACTTTAAAGAATTTATTTCTGGTTCAGGTTATTTTAAATATAATCAACTTGACACACGAACTAATAAAGTGAGAACTTTGCTAGATATCAATTTGTTAGCTAAAAATAAACCTCAATGTGATGTAACTGGATTATCATGCTCATTGGATGAAAAATATTTTTCTTATTGTGTTGATTTTAATGGATCCGAAAAATATAAATTAGTTATACAGACCATTGATTCTGGATCTAATACAGCTTTAGAATTTGATAAAATTGATACATCAACTATACCATTAATATCCTATGGTGATTATAATTGGGTTAGTCCTAAACAAATTGTTTATACTCAAACTGATGAATCTAATAGAGTATATCAAATTTGGACATGGGTTATTGGAACATCACAACCAAAACTAATTTATGAGGAAACAGTTCAAGATCTTAGTGTAGAATTTTATGTTTCTAGTGATTTAAAATATATATTTATTTCTAGTTCTAATTATGATTCAACAAGTGTTCAATATGGATTAGTTGGAGATTTAGGTAAAGATAGATTTGTATTAACTAAAATTACTGGGATTATCCCAGGACTCAAATATTATGTTCAACATTTCAATGATTATTTTTACATTAAAAATAATTTAAATGCTGTTAATTGGAAAGTATCATTAGTACATACGATTCAAGCACAGCAAATGAATGCATGGGTTGATTTTATTCCTGGGAATCCAAATGTATATATCAAATCATTTGGGTTGACACAATCCTATGCATTTGTTTCAATTAAAGTAAATGGAGGTACATATCTGGGATTTATAGCTCATAGAACTAATATAATATCTATAACAAATTGTATTGACTATAATCAAACATTTGCATTAAGTACATTTGGAAAATTTGGATGGTCGCAACTTTGGCCTCAATATGTTTATACAATTGATTTCTACTCTTATTTTTTAGATTCACAAAATATCTATTTGTCAATTGATAGAATGACCCAACCTTATTCTTTGTTAGAATTTAATCCTGATAATAATACTTTTAATTCAGTATATACTAAAGAAGTTCCTGGATATGATGGATCATTATATGAATCCAAAAGAATTTATACTCAAACTTCAGATGGTAAAGCTGTTCCTATTTCACTTGTGTATAAAAAAGGTACTACTTTTCCTGCTCCTTGTTATTTATATGGATATGGATCTTATGGTCATACTGTGGAACCAAATTTTGACTACCAGGTTCTACCACTTTTAAACAGAGGATGGGTTTATGCAATTGCGCATGTGAGAGGAGGATCATTTTTAGGATATGACTGGTACTTACAAGGAAAGAGTTATAACAAACTAAATACTTTTACTGATTTTATATCCTGTGCTGAACATTTAATTAATTCTGGATATACAAAATCTGATACAATTACAGCAGATGGTAGATCTGCTGGCGGATTATTAGTTGGAGCATCTAGTGTTTTAAGACCAGATCTATTTGCAAATGTAATTATGGGTGTACCATTTCTTGATGTATTAAATACAATGTGTGATTCATCAATTCCCCTGACAGTAGAAGAATGGACTCAATGGGGTAATCCAAATATAAAATCAGATTATGATTATATGGCCCAATACTGTCCTTACACAAACTTAAAACCTGGGGTATGTTATCCAAATATTTTTGCTACCGGAGGATTACATGATCCAAGAGTCCAGTATTGGGAATCTCTTAAGTTTATTGCTAAACTAAGGTCTTTAAAAGATCCAACTGATAAATCTGTACAGAACTTGAAAATAGAGATGACACAAGGACATTTTGGTGGATCAGATCGTTACAAACATTTAAAAGAAACAGCAGAACAATACACATGGGTTTTAACTCTGAATTAATTTAATTTTTAAATCTTTATTTAAATCTCAGAAAATAATTTAAAAATTTAATCACAATCTCATAAAAAAATCTCTCTCTCTCTAACTTAATTTTTAGGTTAAAAATAACGTATTTACATTTTGTGATTAAAAATAAGACTATAATTTAAACATAATATCCAAAATGATCTTTATAATGAAATAACGTATTTACATTTCTTTAAAGATTTGTTTTTTAAGAAATGTTTTTTAAGATTAATTATAAGATTATATTTTATAATTTTGTATTTTAATAAAATAACGTATTTACATTTTTATATAAAAATACGTTATAAAAATAACGAGATTACATTTAAAAATAGAGATTTAGTAGAATACTGTTAGTTTAATTTTTAATTAATTTGGATTGGTTTTTTTTATTTGTCTCAACCATATCTCTATAATTATATGTTAACTCAGATACCATATCTAAATATTTCTTTTTAACTTTATCATCATTTTCATACTCTTGTATTTGATCCTTTAATTTTTTTTCTGTTTTTGCATCTAATTTAATTCCATAATTTTCCAACATTATTTTAGCCATAAACAAATGATTTATTACTCTATCACATAGTAATTCATTAATATCGTTCTTAGATTTTAATAACCATCTAATTTCATCATCTTCATCATAATCTAAAACATTTACTTTATTTGACTTGTAGTTTGTATTAAGAACATTCATACGTTCGGGTTTTTCAGGATTAAAATGTTCATCTTTAATAAAACTTTTAATTGCTCTTTCAGGATATTTAGCGTATTCTAAATATTTTTTTGGAGTTATTTTATAACCAGTAGTTCTAAAAGGTATCATTTCTATTATTTTTTCTGCATCTTGAGAAGATCCAATATTAATATTAATAATATTTTGGTTATTCTGATTATTTTGTGTTTGAATATTTTGTGTTTGAATGTTAGTTCCATTATTTGTATTATTTGTTGTATTATTAATAGTCTTATTATTATTTTGTTCTTGTTGAGTCTCTAGATTTGAATTGTTTATAGTTTTATTACAAACACTACGTGTATTATGATAAATTAAAGATCTTTTATCTGTAAATGTTTTTTCACAATTCTCGCATTTAAATTCTGGTATTTTTTTAACTTTAATTTTTGTGCAAATATTTTCATTAATATGAATATCATAATTTCTTTTATTTTTTATTTGTTTTCCACAAGTTTCACATTTATATATTTTTTTATATTTTATATTTTTATAAATATTATTTTTAATACTTTCAATATCATTTAAATACTGACTATTAAAAAATGAAATATGTATTTCAATAGTCTTATTATAGATAGAATTACATATTTTTAATTCATTATATATATGATCATATATATTCTTATTACAAATTTTACAATTATGCATATATATTTATAATTAACATTTTTTTAAATCTAAAATCTCTAAAATTTAAATCATTTTACATCACTTCTCTATAATTTTACATCATTGTATTTATTATATTTTTAAAAGTATATTTTTAAAGATTATTATTAGATTATAAAAACATAATAATAATACATATTTAAAATATTCATCTCAAGTATGTAAAATTTGGAGAAAAACGAGATGAATTTTACAGAGGGGGAGGGAATGAGTTGGAGATTGGGCAAAAAAATTTAAAAAAATATTATAGTCTATAAAAATCTTTCTAAAAATAAAAAAATCATTTTTGGTCTCTGTTTTTTAAAAAAATTTTTTAATTGTTTATTTTATCTAATTTTAATTAATTATATAAAATATTTTCCCAAATATTTACATCATATTTCTGCAGATCTAATACGCCGTTTTATTTTAAATCCATTTGCTCGCATAAAATCAAACATATTTGATTTACCTATAGAAGTTGCGCATGAAAAACATATTGGTCTTAAATTATTTACATCTTGTAAACCTCCTTGCGAGTAGGGAATTACATGCCCACAGCAAAAATTAAGCTGTTCTATGTCAGTTATATCACAACACACACATTTTGTTTGTCCAATTGATGAACCAATCCATCTTTTCCAAACATTTCTTTTTAAATCTGGTGATATTTTTTTCTTTTTAAATTGTGGTTTTAGTTCTAATAATAGATTATTATTAATATAAATTTTCATTTGTTTAAATAAATATTTTTTCATATCTTCTGATAATTTTGTGTTAATTTGCTCTTCTTGGATATTATTAGTTAGTTGAATAGTTTGTTTTTCACAAACTTTATTTTCATTATGATATATTAATGATCTTTTTTCTTGAAATATTTTATTACAATTTTGACATTTAAATTCATTTGGAATTTTTTCACAAATTTTATCTTTAATATGTAAATCATAATTTTGTTTATTTTTTATTTGTTTTTTACAAATTTTACATTCATATATTTTTATTGGTTTAATATTTTTTATTTTATTAATTTGTTTAGAACATAACAAATTATATTTATGTTTAATTTGATTATTTGTATTAGTTAGTATTTGATCACATAAAATAATTTCTTCAATTGAATGCTTAGATATATTATTATTACATATTAAACAATTTGACATTTTATTAATAATGTCTTTATCTTTTTAAATATATAAATATTGTGAAATATGGGAAAAATTGCAGATTGAATTAATTGGATACAGTACTTATTTAATCTAATATAATACAAATGGACAAACAGATTGCAGGATTACTAAAGCAGACTGAAGCTATTTATGGATCTTTAAAGGTTAAAGATATTCCAGGATTAGGCGAATTAGCTATTCCAGATAGTTCTCTACCATTAGAAGAACAAAAAGATTTGTTATCTAAAGAAAATGCTCGGCTAAAAGAGCTAGTTAAATCATCCAAACCTCCTGAAGAACCTAAAGAACCCAAGTCCAAACCTCAAGCTAAAGAATCCAAATCTAAAGAACCTAAACCTTCAGATCCAGATGATTCTGACCAAGAAGAAAATCTTGAACCACCTCCACCTAAATTTACTACAATTGGTAATATGGAAGATTTGAAGCGAGCATTCTTTTCTGGTGAGTACTCTCAATTTGAAGAAATTGTTAAGGCTAGTCCATATAAATTTTATCAAGCAACATATAAATTTGCATCTGATAAAGATGGAGCTCCTGATTACTCGGCAAGAAATTTAATTAAAGGATTTATTAGATCTTTTGATGATTATAGAAAATATTTTATGATCTGTTTTAGATGTATGCAAAGTACAGATCCAACTTATTCATATCCATCAATTTGGATAGTAAATGCTGTTGAACCAATTGAAAAAATAATTGGATCTAATGTAGAAGATTATGATCTTGTTGAAGCAACAGATCCAGAATACATAAATAATTTACTGGTTCAAATGCGTAAGATGGATGAAGAAACTCCTGGATTAATTGGTGAAGGTTATGTTCATTAATTTACTTTAATTTATTTTTTTATTTAAGAAAATATCATATATAGTTAATTAACTATATATGGATACAAATTTAGATCCAGAGTATTTGATAGAACTACATGGTGAAGCATCCAAACAAACTTATTCTAAACCATATGCTAAAGTATCTATAAATCGTATTGATGCTATTAGTTCTTACAAATGGTACTTGGGTAAAGATGGTTATCCTTTTACATATATTGAAGGATCAAGAGTTCCTTTACATCGATATATTTGGTATTTAAAGTCAGGTATTTATAAAAATGATGGGTTATACGTTGATCATGTAAATAGAGATAAACTAGATGCAAGAGATTCTAATCTTAGACTAGCAACACCAGCAGAAAATTCTTATAATAAATCAGGAAGTAATTTGCATCATATCAAATCCAAATCTGATGGTTATGAGGTTACAGTAAGTAAAGAAAAACAAGTAATTTGCATAAAAAAAATACAGTCTTTGAAAGATGCAAAAGAAATATATAATTTAATTGCAGAAGATTTATTTGGCGAGTTTGCAGTATTGTATCAATTGAATTAAATTTTTTACCTTAAGACTATTAAAAACTTATAGTCTCAACCTATTTTATATTTAAACTTAGATTAGATGTCTAAAAAACCTTTTTTATATGAGCTGCTAGAAAATTATGAATCTGATACCGAGTTTGATAAATCAAGTTTTACAATACAAGAAGAATCAGATAATATTCAAGAAATAAATTTTGAAATAGTTAATTCAATTTTAGCATTAAAAAATCTTATACCAACAAATATGTTTTATTTATGTTTCGCTTTTAATTCTATTCAAAAACAATATGTATTTAGAATAGGCAGTACAAGTAATATTATTCAAAAAATGAAAGAAATAAATTATTCTTATAAATCAAATGGTTTTGTATATCTAGTTGCATTTACAGATCTAATCTCATATACATTTAAAAAACAGTTTATGAAATTGCCAGATCTTCAAAAATATGTATTAGGAACACATATGTTTGATATAGATGTAAAAGTATATAATACATTTATTGATTGTTGTTCAGATGAATATTTTAAACTACTAAATTTTAAAGATATTATCAATTTAATATCTTAGTATAAGATATATGAACTTTATTAAATCATTTTTATTATGTGAATGTTGTATACATATATATACAAATAAATGGTTTTTCAATAGAAAAAATGATCAATTAAAACTATTAGAAGATTCTGAATCAACAATATATTTCAAAGATATTTATCTAAAATAATAGTTAGATGGTATCACTGTACTGTAAAAAATTGTTATTTTAATTTGCTTGCTAAAAGTTAATTAAAATAGTATATAAAATAGTATATAAAATAGTATAAAAAAATGCAACAGTTTAATAAACTTGTTTATAATTTAATAGAATTGACATTAACTTGTTTTTGTCTTTTAACTACAATTTGTATTTTAGTACAATTAGTACAATTAGTATATTCACTTGTAACTTGCCGATATAAAAAAATTAAACTATATTCTATATGCCAAAGTTATAGATCAAGTTCATATTGTTTAATAGATACAAATTTAGTTCATTATTATTTAGAACCAAATCATATTCTTGGATCAAAAGATTTAATAGATAAAATAAATAGATTGTCAATTAGTTCAGATTATATAGTTAAAATTTATAGTTTTGACACTAATTGGACTAAAGTAAAATTAATTGATCTTAAACCCTGTTAGACCTTGGTTTGTAAGGTTTTGACTTGTTTTGAGATGACTTGTTTTGAGATGACTTAGTTTGAGATGATTTTTTTTTATCAAATTTATATTTTGGTCCATCTAATTGTGTAGAACCATCATCAAGTTTTTGAAAAACATAAAATCTATTTAACTTTGTATAAGTAAAACATGATTTATTAATTGGATCATCATGATTATAATATTCTTTTACTTTCATATACCATGCTTTGTTCTGCTTATTTTCTTCGAACTTTGCAGACTTGTCAAAGAAATACTTGTGTTTATTAAAAATATTAACAAAAAGATCAGTATCTTCTAATCTAAAACCATTTGATTCAAATGTATCAATCATTAATTTTTTAGATACCAAATACTCTGTCATGTAAAATCCATCTTCAAAAGAAGGAATATGTACATCAATTGGAATACCAGGTTTATTAAAGTCTGTTAATCCAGAATCATATTTTCTAACAACATCAAAAATAACTTTTTTATCACCTTCTTGAGTAGTATAGTATGATGTAATATGTCCAGACTCATCAAATGATGAATTAACAGTATCAGCATCAAAAGTAGTGAGTAGCAGAAAACCTGAAGGTTTTAAGAATTTTTTTATATTTGCAACAAAATTAGCAAGTGTGGTTTCAGACTTGAAAAAGTAGTGAACTGCAAATTGACAAGTAATAATATCATAAGTCTTAAAATCTGTTCTATCAAATATATCAACTAACATTTTTTTATTCTGATCACTCATTGAACCTGATGCTCTGAGTTGATCTTCGACGGTAAGTAAAACTCCGCCATCAGCAACCAAAAAATTCATTTTTGGCCAGTTAGGAAACTTTTTCTTAAAATCTTGATATCTTGAAAGAGCACCATCTGAACCAGAATAAATACCATTTGGATCAATATCAAATCCAACATATGATCCTACTCTACTATGATAGAACTTGGCAATATCTCCACCTTTACCGCATGAATACTCTAACACATCCATTTGTCTAAAATCATTTGTGCCTGTACCAATAGATTTTTTAGAACAATAAGTGTAAATAAGATTAGATTTAATCCAATTATGAAATTCTCTCATAGGTTTAGCTATATTAGTAATTACTTGATAATAAATATTTTCTCTACGCTCAGCAGTAATAACATCTGATGTAATTTTTCCTTTAAGCTTCTTATTATGAACTTCATATGTTTCAGTTGAACCAAGTTGATCAATATCTGAAGCTTCTATTCCATCCATAATAGATCTCCAAGTTTTTTCAGCAATTTCAGAATTATTTCCATACTTTCGTTTAAACATATTTACTGAATCTGTTTTATCAAATCTAGTCCTCAAAGGAATCCATCTAAAACCAGAAGGAATAGTTGGATCATTGAGATAACTAAATTCTACTACAGTCTTGTCTTGAATAATATTACCTTCAATATCTCTTGCTTCTCCATTTAATACAAACAAATTTGCAACATAATTATCTTTTTCTTTTTGAAATAAAACTGGATATTCTTTACCACCATCTATTTTACCAACATGTAAATTAAGAATTCTATAAATAGATCCTTTTACTTTGAACTTTCCAACATCTTGGTGTATAATTTCTTGTTCTAATTCTTTATTTGCTTTATCAGCTAATTCTTCATTAGACTCCGCATCATCATACACATTCAAGATTCCATTAGTTATCTTGTCACGTTCATACTCAACATAAAAATCAATTGAATTTTTAGATGATGGTTTCCATTTGTAAATACGATTTTTAGTTTCTTTTAAATTTCTAGTATATATTTGATCACATGGAGTAAAAATAATACCATCAAGTATATATGGACATTTGAGATCTGAATTTTTTGTATATAAATTCCATATTAAAGAAGCACCTGCGAATACTTCACAAGGATGAGCACCAAGAGGGAAAATAAAAAATTTGGCCATTATAATATTAGATCCAGACTTTGGTGAATCAAGTTTTTGATTAAGTTCACCAATAAATTTTTTAATTCCTGTTTCATAGTATTTATTAATTTTTTCAATATCAAATGGTCCAGCATATTGAACTGTATCTGAAACTTGGCCAAATAAATTACTAGTACATAATCTCAGTGAATTCAAACGAATTTCTAGTTTTGGTTCTTTTCTTAAATCTTGACCCTTAAATACTAAACAATCAAAACCTAAA
>Ga0209617_10000395_pt1 | contig 18742 bp, 7 predicted proteins | sample LakEriepJuly2011_2_FD_187459 | JGI IMG/M metagenome (GOLD analysis project Ga0209617, IMG submission 187459) | Freshwater microbial communities from dead zone in Lake Erie, Canada - CCB epilimnion July 2011 (SPAdes) (version 2) | ecosystem: Environmental > Aquatic > Freshwater > Lentic >...
TACACCAACCATAATTTGGTGGTGGAAAAGGTCAGCTCTTAAGGGAAGTTTTACGGAATTAGAAAGTCGGAAAAGAATTCCGACTTTTTTTTTGTTTTCAGCAAACCCGAAGGCCTCCTTGTGTGTTACAAGGCTATACGTAATGAATCCAAATGGAAACAGCAACAGCAAAAAAGAAAGAGAAAAAAGACTATCGTCAATTGATTTTGGAAGGTTTTGTTTCGCATGTGCTCGAGCATGGCAAAGAACCTGCTTCCATTTTTAAGTTTGCCAAGGATTTAAAAATCAAAGAAGAAGAGGTTTACAACTACTTTACCTCTTTTGAGTCGGTAAAGTCTGCCATTTGGGTGGCTTTATTCGAAGAGACTCAACGCCAATTGGAGGAGCAGGAGGTGTATAAAGAATATTCGGTGCGCGAAAAATTCCTTGCATTTCTGTATACCTGGATCGAAGAATTGAAGAAAAATAGATCCTATCTCCTCTGCCTGTACCAAGAAAAGTCAAGCACCTTTAAAACGCTTCCTTCAGACACCAGAGACTTCAAAGAGAAGTTTAGCGACTTTGCCTCCGAGCTCATTATGGAGGGAAAGGAAACGCAGGAAATAGCAAGTAGGCCTTTTATTTCTGAGAAATACGACGAGGCACTTTGGATGCAGGTAGGCTTCGTGTTTCGCTACTGGATAGACGACCGAAGTCCACGGTTTGAGAAAACGGATGCGGCCATCGAAAAATCAGTGAACCTTGCCTTTGACCTGATGGGAAAAAGTGCATTGGATTCCTTTTTGGATTTCGCCAAGTTTCTCTACCAGCATAAATAATTCATGTCCAAGCAAGTAAAAGAGCAGGGATCTATCCCTGTTTCTAAGGTGCAGCGAGCAGCCAAATTCATCTCTACAGGAGCGAAGGTTGGTGGCAACTACGTGAAGCACTACGCGAAGAAGATGGTCAATCCTTCCATGAATAAGGATGAATTGCATCAAAACAATGCCTCAGACATCTACAATTCGCTCAGCGAGCTAAAAGGCTCAGCTTTGAAGGTGGCTCAGATGATGTCCATGGACAAAAATTTACTTCCACGAGCCTATCAGGACAAGTTTACGATGGCGCAATATTCTGCGCCCCCGCTATCCTATCCGCTGGTGGTCAAGACCTTTCAAAAGTACTTCCAGCAAACCCCTGAGCAGCTATTTGATACCTTCACCCGATCTGCTGTCAATGCCGCTTCCATCGGTCAGGTACATCAAGCGACCAAAGGAGGCAGAACCTTGGCCATAAAAATTCAGTATCCAGGCATTGCCGACTCGGTAAGTTCAGATCTAAGATTGGTGCGTCCTTTTGCCTTGCGACTGCTCAACATGAATGAGAAGGAGTTGGATCACTACATGGGAGAGGTGGAAGAACGCTTGCTTGAAGAGACCGATTATAATCTTGAAATAGCTCGTTCTCGTGAGATCTCCGAAGCCTGCGCCCACATTCCCAATATTCGTTTCCCTAAGTACTACGATGCGCTGAGCTCCGAACAAATCATTACGATGGATTGGATTGAAGGAAAGCACATCAAAGAATGGATAGATACCAATCCTTCGCAGGAGGCAAGAAATCAGGTGGGACAGGCCCTTTGGGACTTTTACCACCATCAGGTACACAACCTGAACCAAGTGCATGCAGATCCACATCCAGGGAACTTTATCATTCAGGAAGATGGGACCCTTGGCATCATTGACTTTGGCTGTGTGAAGGTGATTCCGAAAGACTTCTACACCGGTTATTTTTCCTTGATTAAAAAGGATTTGCTGATCAATGAAGCCGAGTTGAACCAGATCTTCTATGACCTAGAATTCATCTCTGACAAGGATACTGAGGTTGAAAAGGCCTTTTTCAGTGCCATATTCTCCGAGATGATTTCACTGCTCGGCACGCCCTTTCATGTGGAGAAATTTGACTTTTCGGACAACGATTTCTTCAACCAGATTTTCCAGTTGGGGGATCGGATTGCCAACGATAAGATGTTTAGGAAGTCCAACCAGGCCCGAGGCTCTCGGCATGGCTTATATGTCAACCGAACCTACTTTGGGATCTACAACTTGCTCAATCAGCTGCAGGCAGAGGTTGTGACCACCAAACCAGCTTGGTTAACCTAAAAAAGGCCTATGCTTCGAAAGGAGTCCGAAGGGAAGCGAATTCGAAAGATGTTTAGTACCTTACATTTCCCGCTTCCCTTGTACCCTTCCTGGTCCTGTGAATATCCTTACTCATTCAACCCAAAAAAAAATCAACCTATGCTTACTACGCTCGCTCTTGTCGCCCAACTCGTTATCGCTATTTCGATTGTCATTGTTTGGGTTTTTCGTTTTGATAATATTGTTAAAGAGTTTGCCCAATACGGGCTAAGTACCCTTACTCGTTCCATGGTAGGTGCAGCCAAACTCGTACTGGCTACCTTGCTTGTGGTAGGTGTTTGGTATCCTGCATTGGTGTTGATTCCGGCTTTGCTGATGGGATTTTTGATGATTTGTGCCCAGTATTTCCACTTCAAAGTGAACAATCCTTTCCAAAAACGCATTCCCGCTTTATTCTTATTGAGTCTTTGCCTGTTTGTGGCTGCAGTTTCCCTTAACTGGATTGCTTGATGGGATTATTTGAAGTGCTAGTGCTTATTTCTAGTTTTTCTTTTTTCTCCTACGGTGTTGCCTTTTTTACCTCATCCAAAATGAAGGAGGAGTTCATTCGTTTTGGCCTTGCCAAATTTGGGAGGCTTACCGCTGTCCTGGAGATCCTTGGTGCATTGGGCTTACTTCTCGGCTTGAGCTATACCCCCTTACTTGTTTTTTCTTCTGGAGGACTTTCCCTGCTGATGTTGCTGGGTGTCGGCGTACGGATACGGATCAAAGATTCCTGGCTAGTGATTGTACCTGCCTTCTCGTTTTTTGTGCTGAATGCCTACCTTTTTTATCTGGGGATAAACTTACTGTAAGCAGGCAGACCAAGTTCCACATCCCACGTAACTGATTCTCAAACCCTATTTTATTTGGTTGATACTAAAAAACCAAGTAATCGTATTAAAGTTAACTATAATTTACAATAATGACTATATTTGTAAAAAATAATTAACATTATGGCGAATTCAGGATTTCCATTGATGCCTAAATACCGGCAAATTTTAGCAGCAATGGGGGAGAATATTAAGCTGGCTAGGCTGCGCAGGAAACTGAGTGCGGAGCAAGTAGCGATGCGGGCTGGAATAAGTCGTCCTACCTTAGTTTCTATTGAAAAGGGGGTGGCTAGCGTAAGTATGGGATCCTATTTTATGGTTTTGCACATTTTCAGGCTGGAGGAGGATTTTTTACTTTTAGCCAAGGATGACGTATTGGGAAGACGCTTGCAGGATTTGCAATTAGTGACAAAAAAGAGAGCACCTAAAAGATAAGAAAGCGTGTCTGTAGAAGTGAAAAAGGCTGAGAAGGGGAGGGTAGATGTACATACGGCCGTTCAAAATTGGGAAAAAGAGGCCAAAATCCTTGGCATTTCTACCGCTGAAAGAGAATTTAAAGCAAATGCTTTCCGTATGGCGTTTATTGAATAGATTTGAGGTAACCGTTACTATTTTGCTCACCATCGTCGAACTTTTCTATGATTTTGTCATCTCCACGTTGGTGGGGCTGTTCGGGCTGCACTTGCTGACGAAGAAGGGTTTGTTGGCGTCAAAGTTCTTGGGACTGTATTTCTTAGCTTTTTGCATACGCATCGTTTTGGCCTATTTTATTACGGGAGGACGTTTAATCGAGTATCCGCACACGTTTATGCTGGTGTCGCCCATTCAATTTTTGGTGGCACCTGTTGGATTTTTATTTGTTTATTTTATGCTGCACCCGAAACGCAAATTTCGGGTTTGGCAAGGGGTCTTATTCCTTCCTTTTCTGTTGCACACCGCAGAGTTGCTGCCCTTTTATTTTGGACCAGTGGAGGATAAAATCAATGAAATAAATTTGATGCTGCAGTATAAGTCCTTGGTTGATTTCCCTGGGACAGTCACTTTTTTCAGCCCGAAGGTGTTGACCTTTTTAAAGGTTATTTTTTCCACATGTTGTGTTTTGGCTTCTTTTGCCATGGTTGTTTCTTATATCCAAAAAAACAAGGTTTCATACAAGGCCAACCAGTTCCTGCTAAACTGGATGCTTTCCTATACTATTTTAGGTGTGCTATCGATAGTGTTTGTGATTGCTTATGTGATGGGAATTATCGGTTTTAATAATTTACAATTCTCCTATTCGGATTTGCTCATGCACCTGGCGGCTTTTTTGAATGTAGGGGTAGTTCTCATTCGTCCTAGTTTATTGGATGGAGTTACTTTTCAGTCTTTGGTGATGCGCTTGCAAGAAGAAGAACGGCAAGCAGAACCAGATGAGAATGCCGAGAAGTTGAAGAAATACGAAAAGCACGCGGCACGCTTGGAGAAGTATTTTGTGACAGAAAAACCCTTTTTGACGGACGAGGTGAGCTTAGAGGCCATGGCCAAAATCATGGGGATTTCATCGCGAGAATTATCGCGTACTGTCCACTACATGTATGAGTTGAGCTACCCAGATTTTGTCAATTCTTGGCGGATTAACTACATCTTGGAACAACGAAAACAAAACCCGGCATGGCAAAGCTATTCCCAGGAGATGTTGGCGGAGTTAAGCGGGTTTGGGTCGAGGCAAGGTTTGTACGTTGCCATCAATAGGCTTTATGGAATGACTCCGGCTACTTTTTTTGCAACAAAGGAAGCAAAATAAATTTGTCTCAAATTTGTTGTAAACCGAATCGGTTACATCTTCATTTGTCAAATTTTTGTTAGTTGAGACAGTATTCAACTGTTTTAAATGTCAAGCGTAGGATCGGTTTACCTCTTCTCTATTGTCAGCTCGCTTTGCCTGCTTTTCGGACTTAATTTTCTATTCCGAAAAGGAAACTTAGTTGTTGCTAGAATACTAGCTATTGAATTTTTATTACTCGGATACTTGGTGGTAGCTGCTTATTTCCTACTACCTGAAAATATTATTGAAACCCCTTATTTTTTCAGAACCATGGCGCCGCTTTTTTATCTATTGCCGCCCCTGAATTTTTTGTTTTTATGGTATTTGTTTCATCCATCAGCAAAGTTTAAACGCCTACACCTTCTCTTTTTTCTCCCTTTTGTTTTCCAGTTTATCGAGTATTTGCCGTATTATTTAAGTGATAAAGCGACAAAGGTTCAAGAAATCAACTGGATGCTTGAGCAGGGGGATTTCTTCGCTTTCAGTGAACGCTTTATGTGGTTTGATCCCATGTACCACGTATATGCCAAGTTTGTATTGTACTTGGTTTTCTTTGTAGCGATGGTCTATTACTTTCTTCAATTTCGCCAAGAAAAGCAGTATGCTGTTTTGTTCCAAAAAGGAGTCTTTAACTATTGGATCATTGGAGTTTTCGTTTTCCGGTTCTGTTCCATATTCTACATCTGGTACACCTTTATTTACACAGACAACGGCAAGGCTTCCTTTATCGATACGGATTATTTGTTGGTAGCGGAATTCGTTTACCACATCTTGTTTTTCGTGATTAACCCCAGATTTTTGGATATTCTGGTTCTGGCAGAAAGTTTACGGGGTTCAAAGAAGGAGGAGGTTTTGGTTAGTCTGAAGGAAGAAAATCAGTTGAGGGAGCTGGCTGAAAAAATCGAGGACTATTTTAAGACCACCGAAGTATTTTTGAATTCACAACTGACGGCTGAATTGCTAGGTTCGCTGACGGGGCACCCGCACCGCATGATTGGGCAAGCCATTCGGCATACCTATGGGATTTCTTTTCGCGATTACTTGAATAAGTACCGGATTGCATACATCGAGGAGAAGCTGTGTGACCCTGCTTATTTAGCCATATCGTCCATCGAGACAATCGCGGAAGCTGCAGGTTTTGGTTCCCGTCAGAGTTTTTACACGGCCTTCAAAAAGGGCAAAGGCTGCACGCCAAAGGAGTATTTTCGTTCGAAAATAAGGCAATAAACACGTCCAATTTTTGTCAAAGTCATTTTTCTTGACAATTCTACATAACCAATTTTAGTTTCTTTGATTGCCGAGTTCTGAAATTTATTCTTCGGCGTCCCCTTTATGAAATTACGTTTGCCGATTTTCTTCCTTCTAGTTGGCTGTTTTCAGTTTGTTTTTGATTTTGCTTTTGCGCAAACTCCTTGCGTGGTTCCATATAATCCCACTCCTGCTACCTCGTGGGGAATGGTGCAAAAATTCCAATCTAATGCGGTGATTTGGAATGGAGGAACACCCACGGCAGCAGATTTAAATGGTGATGGAATCTCAGAAATTTTAGCTCCTGCAAAAGACTTTTCAGGGTATTACGTCTACAAAGGTGATGGAGCAAATAAGACAACTGCAACCAAGGATTTTGTCATTACCACTTCGAGTACAAGATCAGTTCAGCCAGCTATTGCGAATATTATTGGGAATGCATCTTCAGCTCCAGAAGTGGTCATGGTGAATGCATCTGGGTTCCTCTATATTTTTGCAAATACGGGGGGTACAGAATCTAATTTTTTATACAAATCAACAACGGCTACCCAATATACACTCGATGTAACTCCCTACATCGTAGATATTGATGAAGATGGCATTGCAGAGATTGTTTTAGGGAATGATGTATTTGGTATTGTAGGAAATGCCTTGGTCAAACGCATTGCTGGTCCAGCCTTGGGATATATCGGAGCTACAACTGGAGCTACAGGAACTGCTATTGATGTAATTGTTGCTGATATCATTTCAACAAACCCGGGAAAAGAATTGATTTATGGTTCAAGGGTATATGGGCTTAATCTATCAACAGGCGTAACAACGATATTAAAGGACCTAAGTACGATTGTAGGTTCAAGTATAATTGCTGCAAACGACAATGGACCTACTGCCATTGGAGATATGAATGGGGATGGTAAATTAGATATCGTGTACAATGGATCCACTTTTGTAGTGATGTGGGATCCCAATGGAACGACTGCAGCCAATACACTTTTGTTTAGAAGAGTACCGCCTAGCTTCAATTTTGGGGTAAGAGGTTTACCCTTAATTGCGAATGTATTTAATGATGTAACAACGGGTGGTAAATCAACTGATTATCCAGAAGCTGTTATCATCAATTCTTTTAGCGGAAATGCAGGTATTGTTACTGCTTATAATTTAAATTATAATACTACAACAGGAACAGCAACCCAACACATCTGGTCATTTGGTACCAATGACATGTCAGGTTCTACGGGTATCACGGCATTTGACTTTGATGGGAATGGTATACGAGAAATTGTGTACCGTGATCAATCTACCTTAAGAGTAATTAATGGAAATCGATCTACACCGCTTAACTACGCCACGGAAGCAGTAGCATCTTCTACTTGGGGAGAATACCCAATTGTAGCAGATTTGAATAATGATGGCCAAGCTGAAATTGCAGTTACTGGAGATGAAAGGCTACAAGTTTTTGGTAGTGACCCTGCTACTTTCCCTTGGAAAGCAGCGCCTAATTATTGGAATCAACGGAACTATAGAATTGTCAATATTAATAGCAACTTAACTGTTCCTACAACAGAAATTAATGCAACTAGTTCAGTTGCATATAATAACAACGCAGCACAGTTTCAATTTTCTGATGCTGTAGGAACTGGCATACCAACTGGGTCTACCTATGTAGCGGATGCACAAATCACCATCAATACAGTCACAACGAATTGCCCTACACTTACTGTTGCTGCAACGATTAGCAATTCAGGGGCTTATTTATTGCCTGCGGGAACTTATGTTGCGATGTATGATGCAAATCCTACGACGGGTGCAGCTAATTTAATTGGCACCTATCAAACAACTGCTAAAATAGCCGCTGGAGCATCAGCGACAGTTTCGATGACGGCAAATATAGTGGCGCCATCTACGACCATTTTTGCTGTGGTAAATGATCGAGGGACCACAGCAAGACCATTTAATTTAAGTTCCTGGACACCCAATACAGGGATCAATGAATGTAGCTATACAAATAACATGGATTCAGAAGCATTCACCTGTTTAGATACTGACGGGGATAGTGTGGTGGATTATGTAGATATCGATGATGATAATGATGGCGTTTTAGATGTCATCGAATCGCCCACTTGTTTTTACACAAAAGAGGATTGGCTGTCAGGGAATAGATCGGACATTACTGTAAGTACATCATTAGCCATGAATGCCACCTATGGCAATCCGAGTAAATTAGTTGACGGAAATAAAGAGACAGCCGCCGCGAGTTATGCTGTTAACTTTAATGCGTCCACAACAGCGGCTCAAACAGTTTATGCATTTAGGATGCCAATTCCTGTGGAGTTAAAAACCATTTATCTAGGATATGTTAATACAAACACACATTTTAATGCAAATACAGTTTTAAGATTAGAGGGATCAAATGACAATACTTCTTGGGCTGCATTAAGTGCTAATACCTACGGTGCAGTTACATCTGTTCCTGGGATTACAGGTACAATTACTGCGAATACATTTACGGTCACTCAAAACAGTGGCAAGTATCTTTACTACCGAATTTATTGGGTTTCTGGTGGCGGAGTAAATGCGAATGGATATTCAAATGAAGTTTATTTTGAAACTTTTGCAAATTACCAACCCAGTTTGTTCCCCAAACTAGCATGTATTTCTGATTCGGATGGGGATGGGATTCTCAATCATCAAGATTTAGACTCAGATGGGGATGGTTGTCCAGATGCACGTGAGGCAGGTGTTTCAGGTACCTTAAATGCAGGAACAATTTCCAACAAAGTGAATGGAGTATTGACAGCTACTCCCAATGTTGTAGGAGTAATTGCGAATGGGATATATGGTGCCAATGGGTTTGCCAATTCATTAGAAACCGCCACCGAAAGTGGTAGCTATACAGGTACATATACGTATAGCTATGCCATTTCAAATACCATTAATGCGTGTTTAGATACAGATAGTGATGGGGTTGTTGATGTCATCGATATTGATGATGACAACGATGGTGTTTTAGATGTTTTAGAATGCTCTCCATTTGATATCAATAATCTTTCCTATTTACCCATTGCTTATACCGTTACAAATGGCACCTCTGCTTCTCAAACTTTCCCTGCAGCTCCAGAAGGATTGGTAGTTAATGTATGGACCTTGGATAATTCTTTCAATATAAAAATCAATGGTACACACTTAGTTACTCCTGCAGAATTAGAATTTTATCCACCTGTTACAACCAACTCTGTTTTCGAGTTTTTAGACGGTACTGCTTACGGAAGTGTATGGGGGATTGTTGGAAGTCCATCAAAACCACTTATTCGCGTTTACATTAATAAATTTGGCGCGATAAAAGTATTTGGTAGTAAAACTTCTAACGGTAATCTGGAAGAAATGCGCTTAAGAACAGGCGCTTTTAATACAATTACGCTAAATAGAACTGCAACAAATACATTTGTAATTGGACAAAATGTAATTGGAACAACCTATATCACTGGAGATTACGGTGTGATCAATTCAACAAATTGTGATTTTGATGGAGATGGAATACCTAATGATCAAGATTTAGATTCTGATGGTGACGGATGTTCGGATGCCATTGAAGCAGGAAGCTCAACAACCGCAACTAGTACCACAAATTTTCCAGCTTCAGCGGGTAACGATACCAATTCCAATGGGTTATTAAACAACTATGAAGGCACAACTGCAGGAACAATCAAATATGTGTCAACTTACAGTTCTTATGCCTTATCATCCACTTTAAATGCATGTCTTGACACCGATGGAGATGGCGTAGGGGATTTGATAGATGTCGATGATGATAATGATGGCGTGTTAGACGCAGTCGAATCGCCAACCTGTTTTTATACCGCGGTTGAATTAGCTCAGCCAATTTCTATTTCTACTGAATTAGCACCCTATTCCACCAATTTGGTTGGTAGAGCCATTGATGGAAATGCTTCAACTACAGCGGCATTTGATCCTTCGGTAAACTGGGTAGGTAAAGTACTTTATAAATTGGAAGCGCTACTTCCAATCCCAATTGCAAGTTTGGATTTTGACCTAATCTCTTGGGCCTTATCAAATGGTGCGGGTAACACATTTAAATTGCAAGGATCCAATGACAATGCGGCATGGACCGATTTGTCTACTGCTCAAAATTCAACAAGTGCTTCTGGAACCTATAGGTTACAAAATACGGTTTCACCAACTACTAAGTATAAACACTATCGGGTCATCGGTGTGGCTGGCGTATCCTACTATGGAGGCGTAACAGAAATTAGGTTTAATCTTGCAAGTAGTTTTGTGCAAAGCCAATACACCAAACCGGCTTGTTCAACCGGTCGGGCAGATGGTGACCTAATTCCAAACCATCTTGATTTAGATTCGGATGGGGATGGCTGTAGTGATGCTTTGGAAGCTGGAACGACAACCAATAATGCGGTTAATTTTAAATTTACGAGTTCAGATAATGCGTTAAATTTTGGGGCCAATGGCTTTTTCAATACGCTTGAAAAAACTGCTGCAGAAAGTAATTTATATTCAGGGGTTTACACCTATGACTTTGTCGAGAATTCAGAATACAAAAGTTGCATCGATACAGATGCAGATGGTATCACCGATATCATCGATATAGATGACGACAACGATGGTATTTTAGATGCGGTAGAATCTCCGACCTGTTTTTATACTATAGATGAATTAAAAAGTCCAGCAACTATTAGTAGTGAGTTAACGCAATTTTCATCTTATGTTATTGGGAATGCCATTGATGGTGTAGGGACTACTGCCTCTGCATTCAATGCAAATCAGGATTGGGTGAATAAAGAGATTTTTAAGTTTACCGCCAAAAATTACATTGTCATTTCTGGAATGAGCTTTGATTTGGTGAACTGGGCTTTGTCAAGCGCTGCTGCAAGTACCTTCAAACTGCAAGGATCAGGGGATAACCTAACTTGGACAGATTTATCCACAGCAACATTTTCATTAGCCTCCACTGGAACTTTCACGATTTCGAATACGCTCGCAACCGCCTCGAAATTCAAATATTTCCGAATTTTAGGTGTGGCGGGTACGAGCGGTTACGGAGGTGTAAATGAGGCAAGATTTAATTTGGCGGCCTCCACTTCCTCTAGTGCGAATCCAAAACCCACCTGCTCAACAGGCATTACGGATGGCGATCTAATTCCAAACCATTTAGACTTAGATTCGGATGGGGATGGTTGCAGTGATGCATTTGAAGCAGGGACAACCACCAATTCCTCGGCTAACTATAAATTCCCTGGAACCGCTACTGATTTTGGGGCCAATGGTTTTCTCAATACACTTGAAAAAACTCCTGCAGAAAGTAATCTGTATACAGGTGTATACACCTACTACTATGCGAATAATGCCGTATTCAACGCCTGTGCCGACACGGATACCGATGGGGTAAAAGATATCATCGATGTGGACGATGACAACGATGGGATTTTGGATGCCGTCGAATCACCCACCTGTTTTACATCCAGCGCTGAGGCAAGTATCCCAGTTTCGGTAACTTCGGAATTAGACATTTACAATAGCAATATCCCAAGCAGGGCTCTAGATAATAACACCAGTACCTTTTCGGCCTTCAATCCAAGTATCAACTGGGTAAATAAGGAAATCTTTAGAATCACACCGAATGTGGTTGGCCCGCTTGTTATCAGTGGGGTGAAAATGGATTTAACCACCTGGGCCATTTCTAGTAGCACAAGTAATACCTTTAAATTGCAAGGAAGCCTAGACAATGGAGCCACCTGGGTCGATTTGTCAGCCGCCGTTAGTTCGACTCAAACGACAGGATCATTTACGATCTCAAATACTATCAACCAAACGGTCGGGTACAGCCTTTTCCGCATCACCGGTGTGGCGGGTGTTTCCTTTTATGGAGGGGTGACCGAATTGAGTTTGGTCTTGCCGGGAAGCTTCCAGGCGAGTAAGTACCCGAAAGCTACTTGTACTAGGGATACTGATAGTGATGGCAAATTGAACCATCAAGACCTAGACTCCGACGGGGATGGATGCAGCGATGCTAAGGAAGCGGGACTTGCGACCAATACGACCTCTTCAGCAGGAGAATTGGCTGGACCTTATGGAACGAATGGATTTGTAGATGCGCTAGAAACCGTCACAGACAATGGAGTGTATCGAGGAACCTATGTTTACAAATACGCTATTTCCGCTACAGAAAATGCCTGCTTGGATACGGATAGCGATGGCCTAGGTGATCTATTGGATATCGATGACGACAACGATGGAGTATTAGATACACAAGAACAAACCAATTGCATCACAAGTGGTATACCAATAAATACGCTGACGTTTAGTGGAAGTGCAATTACGGCAAGTACTGCCAGTACTGTATCCTCAGCTGGGGGGGATACTTGGAAGACTTCCTATTCCGATCAAAACTTGAAATTACCCATCTCCCTAAGCTACAAGTTTAATTCCACTACGGGATATGCGATGTTTGGCTTATTCCCAGTTACCGGTACCCAGAATGCCGGAACTTGGGCAGATGGAGGATACAAATTTTATCCGCAAACGACTAATGTCTACGGGTACTTTACGACGGCTTGGGATTTTGGACCTATCGCCATTACACCAAGCGATATTCTAAGTATAGATATCTCTGGTTCTGGCTACGTCACGGTCAAAATAAATGGGATTGTTCGTAAAGCATTTCAGGGGGTAGTATCCGATTACAAGCTCACCATGACTTCCTATCGTGCCGCAAATTTTACGGATATTATTTTAACGGATGCAAACAATGTGGCTGTTTTGACCTGTACGGATTTAGATACCGATACGGATGGGATTCCTAATAGATTGGACCTAGACTCCGATGGAGATGGCTGTGCGGATGCGGTTGAAGCTGGAGGTTCAACCACAGCAACGAGTATTTCGGCTTTTCCAACAGGTACAGATAGCAATGCCAATGGTCTTTTGGACAATTACGAAACTGGGACCACAGGAACAGTAAATTATACGTCTACCTATTCCATCTATGCTTTAGTCCGAACTGTAAATGCGTGTACAGACACGGATAGTGATGGCGTCAAAGATCTAGTTGACTTAGACGATGATAACGATGGGGTGTTGGATTCAGTAGAATGTCCTTCTCCTGTGTATACGTTGTATACTTATAATTACCCTACTGCTAGTAACGCTACCAATGTTCCCGTTAATATTTTAGGTTTAAACTCACAAGATGTTTTATTAGACCAACGAACAAATGGTGTGGCTCCGAATGCCTTTACGTTCAACTCTATTTCAAATTGGAAATTAGTTGCAACCAACATTCAACCAAGTATATCTAATACCGTTACCGTTCGAATTGCGCCTACTGCATCTACGTCCGCAACCTATGTGTTTGCAGATGCCATGCTACTAACCAATGGGGTTAATACCTATGTTATAGATAACAATTCGACCAATACAGGCGGATTTAATTTAACCGGGACTTGGTCTCAGCAAAATGTCTCTAATGCCTATAACACGACCAACTCGTATTTAAGCTCGCCGAGTTATGCAGGAAATACAGCCACATGGACGTTCTCAGATTTACCAGTTCCTCCCGTTTGTGATACCGATGGCGACGGTGTTCCTAACATACGCGATTTAGACTCTGATGGGGATGGTTGTTCGGATGCCGTAGAAGCCAAAACGGTTAGCTCATTAACTGCAACGACTGTTTCGGGCGGATTTGGGACAAATGGGTTTGCGGATAACTTGGAGACTTCAGGTAATGGTGTTTACACTGGAACGTATGTCTATTCTCGTGCTACAGATCCTACGGTTAAAGCTTGTTTGGATTCAGACTTTGATGGGGTCCCTGATGTAGATGATCTGGATGATGACAATGATGGGATATTGGATAGCAATGAAAATGGACCATTTGGTTGTGTGCAATCTCCAGCTTGTGTTAACAATGCTTCTTTATCGGCCTCTACGTCTTCAACAGGTACAGCACCAACAGGTTGGACAAATTTTGGAAATGGGGGCTCTGTAGATATTAACCAAGGAAACTGGCAAATAAGTTATGGACAAGCCACCCCTTCTAGGACCTTATTCCCTGCCGCTACCGCGAATACCTTCTTTATTTATGGAATGAGTAAGGGTGGAAGTGGTGGTTTAGGTGGCTGGGCGCCTTATGGTGAAGCTATCCAGCAAACGCTAAACTGCTTGACGGTAGGACAAACGTATTATTTGTCATTTAGAGGAGCAATTACCCATAGTCCGGGGGTTAACGCTGCAGTGTCCTATGAAACAACACCAACTGCCGCTAGGTTTGTCTTATTAAGAGATGGAACGCAGGTTTCCCAAGCACCAGATCAATTGCTTGAAGCCACCCAACAAACAGTTACGTTGTCCTTTGTGGCTACTTCAACGACACATACGATTGCGATCGCACATACTGCTGATCGATCAACGGATTTATCCTTAATGGTCATTGAGGCTGGTTCTGGCTATTTGTGTACCAGTGCTCCTGCGGCTATTAATGAAAATTTAGATACGGACGGCGATGGAATTCCAAACCGATTGGATTTAGATAGCGACGGCGACGGTTGTTCCGATGCAAACGAAGCCTACAACAGTTCCACTGCGCAGGGTACCGATGGCAACCAGCAGTTTGGCACAAATCCAATCACCGTAGACACTACAGGTAAAGTTACTGGGGCAAGTTACACTGCGACAAGTGTGAATGTATTGACGGTCGGTCGGGCTAGCACAATCACTGCTCAGCCTACAAATCAAACAGTAGAAACAGGTACGACGACATCATTCGCGGCTACAGTAACTGAAGGATTAGGAACTACAAGTTACCAATGGGAGCTTAGCACAAATGGGGGCAGTACTTGGGCAAATGTTACCAATGCAGGCGTGTATTCTGGTGCAATCACTAGAGTTTTAACTGTGACGGGTGTAACAAGCATCATGAATGAATACCGCTACAGACTTCAAATAGCTCAATCTAACTTTGTTTGCGGTAATCTAGTCACCAATACTGCTCGTTTGATTTTATCAAATAGGGTTACCCTAATTAATGACAATGTATCTACTCCAGAAGATACTCCTATTTCAGGGAACGTATTGACAAATGATGTTGGGTCTGGTACTCCAGCGGCATCTTTAGCAGTTAGCACGTTTACCATTTCCGGTACAACCTATCCTGCGGGTACCACTGCTACGATTAATGGTGTGGGAACAATTGTGGTGAATACAAATGGTAGTTATACGTTTACACCTGTATTAAACTATACGGGTGCTGTTCCTGCTGTAACCTATCTTGCAACTGAATCCACCCAAAACCCTGGGTCAGGTACGGCAACGCTTACGATTACAATCACGCCAGTCAATGACCCGCCGGTAGCTTTTGATGATGTAATTACCACAACAGAAGACACGCCTGTTTCTGGAAATATACTCACCAATGATACAGATCCAGAAGCCAACACGCTATCTGTTTCTACTTTCCAAATTGGCAGCGTAACCTACAGTGCAGGTACTACTGCAACGCTCGTGGGTGTTGGAACTGTTGTTGTCAATGCGAATGGTACCTACACCTTTACTCCAGTAAGTAATTACTCTGGAAATGTACCAGACATCTTCTATAACATTAATGATGGGAATGGAGGGACTGATACTGGATTAATTGACATTGTGGTTTCTTCTGTCAATGATAATCCAACTGCCATCAATGATAATTTCACGGTAAGTGAAGACACGAATGCTACTGGAAACGTTCTTTCTAATGATAGCGATCCGGAGGGTTCCAGTTTGTCAGTAACTCAATTTACAATTTTCGGAGTTTCAGGAACATTTACCGCAGGTTCAACTTCAGTTTCAATCCCTAGTGTAGGATCACTAGTACTTGGAACGAATGGTTCGTTCACATTTACGCCGGTAGCAAATTACAATGGCACAGTACCTGTAATTACCTACACTGCAAGTGATGGTAGTGGCGGAACAGTTACTGGAACCTTAACTATTGTCGTAACCCCAGTCAACGATGCGCCGGTGGCCGCGCCAAATACCAATACGGTAAATGAGGATACTAATGCCACTGGAAATGTGTTAACCGATGATACAGATCCGGAAAGTAACACACTTTCAATTACCCAATTATCGGCTGTGGTCAATGGTACCACACTCAACTTTGCACCAGATCAAAGCACCACTTTGTCTGGAATAGGTACAATCGTGGTTGCAGCCAACGGAGATTATACCTTTACGCCAAATGCAAACTGGAATGGAACGGTGCCAACAATCACCTATTCAGTAAGTGATGGCAATGGTGGCACGGCTTCGAGTACCCTGGCAATTACGGTAACACCAGTGAATGATCCACCATTGGCTACTGATGATGTTTTTTCTGTTCCTCAGCGGGAAGATGTAAGCGACAATATTATCACTAACGATACTGATGTTGATACGCAAAAATCTAGTTTAAGTATTACCTCATTCACAGTGAATGGGGTAACTACAGCTGTTACCGCAGGTACAGCGGGTACTTATGCGATATCAGGTCAAGGTACACTTACGGTAAACGCAAATGGAGACTTTACTTTTGTTCCAGAATCTAATTTTTCTGGTAAAGTTTCTGAAATTACTTATACCCTTTCGGATGGAGCATTAACTGATTTGGCTAAGCTACAAATTGTGGTGATACCAGTTCCTGATGCACCAACCGCGGGCAATGATGCCCAAACAGTTTTGGAAGACGGAACATTGTCTTGTACAGTTTCGGGGGCTTCTACCTGCAATTTATTAGCAAACGACAGCGCGGATCCAAGATATAATGGACCTAATGGGTTCCCATTATTGACCTTAAGCATTACCCAGATCAGTTTTACAGTAGGCACCACTACTTACACCTATCCAGAAGGGGTAACTGCCGAAATTCCAGGTGTAGGAACAATTAAAGTGAATGCGAATGGGACGTATGAGTTTAAACCGAATAAGGACTACAATGGAGTAGTTCCGCCAATCACTTATACCATTACAGATGGGGAAGGAAATAAAGTAACTGCAAACCTGTCAATAACCATTACCCCTGTAAATGATACTCCAATTGCGCTCAATGAGAGTTTTTCTACAGTTGAGGACACAAACTTATCTGGCAATGTACTCGCTAACGATAGTGACGCAGATGGCAACACATTAACAGTTACTCAATTTACAATTTTCGGTGTTTCGGGGACATTTACAGCGGGAACAACTTCAGCTTCAATCCCTAGTGTAGGATCAATAGTACTCGATACAAATGGTTCATTCACCTTTACTCCGGTAGCCAATTACAATGGCACAGCACCTGTAATTACGTATACCCTTAGTGATGGAAATGGTGGCTCTGCCTCTGCAAATTTAAGTATCGTAGTGACCCCAGTAAATGACGCGCCGGTGGCCAATGCAGACACCAATACGGTAAATGAGGACACTGCTGCAACTGGGAATGTGTTGACAAATGATACCGATGCAGAGGCGAATACGCTTTCAGTGAGCCAATTATCGGTTAGTGTAGATGGTGTTACAATCAACTTTGCACCAGGTCAAAGTACCACCTTGTCTGGAATAGGTACTATCGTGGTTGCGGCCAATGGGGCTTATACCTTCACCCCAAATGCAAACTGGAATGGAACCGTTCCACCAATTACCTACACAATAAGTGATGGCAATGGCGGCACAGCTTCAAGTACCTTGGCAATTACGGTAACGCCGGTAAACGACTCGCCAATTGGGGTTAATGATAATTTCACTATTGCTGAAGATGGAGGGGCATTAACAGGTAATATCCGTACCAATGACAGTGATGTAGAGGGAGGTACGCTCACCATTACAGCATACAGCATTGCAGGACTAACCGGTCCGTTTACTATTGGGATAGACCAAACTATCTCCGATGTAGGCACCGATGTAGGCACGATACGGATCAACGCAGATGGAACATTTAGCTTTACCCCAGCGGCGAATTACAATGGAACCGTTCCTGCCATCACTTACACGTTAAGCGATGGAACCGCAACAGCAACGGCTAACCTTACGATTTCGGTTAGCCCAGTAAATGATCCACCTTTGGTGACAAGTGAAACACCAGCAACACCAGAAAATACGCCTATATCAGGGAATCTATTAGCCAACGATAGTGATCGGGAATCGAATTCGTTAGCGATTACTCAATTTACCGTAAACAACACCATTTATTCGGCAGGAAGTATCGTAGATCTTCCGAACGTGGGCACGGTGATTGTAAACGCAGATGGGACCTATACCTTCACACCGGTATTCGGATATTTTGGGGCTGTGCCAAGCATTACCTACGCGGTAAGTGACGGCAATGGGGGGTCGACCAATGGGACTTTGGCCATCACTGTTGATCCAGTAAATGATCCTCCCGTAGTGGCACCTGAATCCATTCAAATTCAAGAGGATGCTCCGGTAACGGGCAACCTATTGACCAACGATACGGACCCAGAGAATAACACCTTGTCCATCTCTCAATTTACCATTGCAGGTGTTATGGGGACATTTACGGCTGGTACCACTGCGGTGGTGATTCCAAATGTGGGCTCGGTAGTAATCAATACGAATGGAACCTACGCATTTACCCCTGCAGCAAATTACAACGGCATTGTACCGGCAATCGAGTACACGGTCAGCGATGGCTTAGGAGGTACCACACCGGG
>Ga0209617_10000397_pt1 | contig 18708 bp, 18 predicted proteins | sample LakEriepJuly2011_2_FD_187459 | JGI IMG/M metagenome (GOLD analysis project Ga0209617, IMG submission 187459) | Freshwater microbial communities from dead zone in Lake Erie, Canada - CCB epilimnion July 2011 (SPAdes) (version 2) | ecosystem: Environmental > Aquatic > Freshwater > Lentic >...
GCTGCCGGATCTTCTAATTATTATTTATCAGGGGTAAATACGCGAATTGCTGGAGCCGATAGCTCTGGAGCCGATAGCTCTAACATAAATGCGCCGGTATATTCTACGGATGATTTATATAATAGTATAGGGGGAGGTAGAGTCGTTGAATACGCGGATAGTGACGGAGAGCAACATACGCAAATAATGCCCGAGAGAATATATGAGCCTATCAATTATAAACAACAATATAGAGGAGATTCTGCATATAGGCCGAATGTATGTTCATACGGCACAAAACAGATAGTAAATCCTATATATTTAAGTGCAGAAGGCACGGATTTACGAGAGGCTATTGAGAATACGCAGGTAGGAAGTATAATGCCTAAGTTTGCTTATAGAGAATATGAAGATGTAAAATAAAATATTTATTATATATAGAAATATAGAAAAATATTAAGATAAGATGCAGATATTAGTAGATGGCGGAAGCACTAAGGTTTATACCGGACCTAAAAAAGGCAAATTTTATATTAACAAGCACGGTAAAAAGGTTTATTTGAATCGCGCTATGTTAAATGATGAGATTCCATACAAAAATAAGAAGCCGGCGAAAGCCAAGAAACCCACTAAAGCCAAGAAAATGGCCGAGGCTTCTGTAATTATGAATGAGTAAATTATTTTTAATATATTTATTAAAAATAGATTATGTCATCTATAACTATTAATAAAATTATTAAGGATATTGAAATAAAAAAGTTGAAAGAATTATATACGGAATATAACAGCGTTATTAAGCTTATTTCTAAGTTTATTATAAAGAAAAATCTCATACTTTATGGCGGTCTGGTAATCAACTTGATATTGCCTAAGAAATATAGGTTTTATAAAGAATATACTATAAATGATTATGATTGTTTTTCTAAAAATCCCGTAGAAGATGCTTATGAACTCGCTAATTTAATTAAGAAAGGCGGATATAAATATATCAAAATCAAGAGGGCAATTCATCAAAATACTTATAAGATATCTGTGTACGGTAAGCAATTCTTTGATATCACATTTTTAGAACCTACGATTTTTGATATTTTATCTAATCATATTAAAAGTAATAAAAGCGCTCTGAAATATTACAAGGATAAGTATAAAATTATACCTATAGAAATGATTAAAGAGAATCTGTATTTTGAATTAGCAAGACCGATACAATCGGGATTTAGATGGGAAAAGCTTTATAATCGCATGGAACTCGTTAATAAGTTTTATCCTACCGAAAACAGCAAGGATGTATTAAAATGCATTCCGATTAAAAAAGAGTACTCTGAAATTGTTAAAAAGCTACTTGAATATGTGAAAGATAGCAAGATGCCTATTATAGACAGCTATTCTATCAAGATTTATAATAACTGTTCATTCTGTTGTTATCGTTTGACAGAGAACTCTATATATATCACAGTATTAGTCAAGAATATCATAGAGGCCTATAAAGATATCAGGAGTTTATTAAATATGAGTGATAGCAAATATGATATCAAGGTTATTAAAAGGGGCGTCAATAATTATAATAAATATAGAGAATATGATATAACTATAATAAATAAGGATACTAAACAGGCCTTCAATATAATAAGAATTATTGAAATAAAAGACCAGTGTTTTTCAACTACCTTTAAAAATAATTTTACATTAGGAAGTATAGACACTTGTCTATATTTCTTATACTATAATTATATCAAAAATAAGATATATTACAACAATAATGTTGCGGCATCTGAGAACATCTATTATATTAATCAGTATGAAAATAATATAATAGGAAGTAAAATAAAAGATAATCTTAATGAAAGGCTTATGAAAAACTGCTATGGCGACATTGATTATGAAAACGAATTAAAAAATATCTGGAACAAAAGATTGACCCTTGACTATCTCTAAAATCTTCAGCCATTCCCTCGTAGTCTAATCGTCCTTATTTTTATCATATATTATTTGTTGAATAATATTTCTAATACTCGCATCAATCTCTTTATCTAATTCGTATCCATCTTCATCGGTATCTGCTGTATCTGCGGTATCTGCGGTATCTGCGGTATCTGCTGAATTGCTCTCAGAATCTTCTATCAGATACTTAGCGGCAGCAGCGGCTGTCGCTGATACCGCACATACACCCAAATTATAATAATCGTCCTTATCTTTCATATGGCCTGTCTGACCTGTCGGGCCTGTCTGACCTGTCGGGCCTGTCTGACCTGTCTGACCTGTCGGGAGAGGAGTGTAATTATTGTCAATTCTGCTCTTTTTCTTACGAGGCTCATATGGGTCTTTGTCAGGGTCGCTATCGCTACTTGTTCTTCTACTGTCTTTGGCTCCTGCTTCATTTGTATTACTATCGGGATCTGATTCGGTACTTTCGTTACTTTCGTTACTTTCGGTACAGGTGCTTTCATCTCGGCATTCGTAAATAAAGTAATCAATCAATATAATATCCTTTTCTTTGTCAAGAATAATCTTATCGCTTTTGTCGAGACTGTCAATAAACTCAATCATTCTAATCTTTTTAACTTTTTTCATATTCAATGTATCGTTGTCAATAAGCAGTTTAATAGCCTGGCTTTGAAGGCTAATAATAACATCGTCATAATATGGTAATACACTGTTTAAACATAGATAAAATGATACGAGGAAGTTATAATAAATCGTTTTGTAATTATTAATAACATTCAATTTCATCATCTCTACAAGTAAATATATTATATTCAATTATCCATATATATTTTTTTTGATAGTATAGGCACATATTGTCATATTGAAGGATTCTTCATTTAAATAATCACCGAACTTTAATATATTAAAGTCCTTGTCTCTTATAGTTATTGTAAATCTATTGCAAGATGTTTCGGGCGGATTTAATATATAAACTGTCGGATCGGTCCAATTGGAACTTGCGAGAGAATAGTAGTTCTTAATCTTGTATAATACCAAGCTTGATTCGGTCGTCCCGGCGTAATTTAGGGTATCAAAAAACTTCACTGTATTATAATTAACTACAGTATTACAAGAATCATATTTGTTAATATAAGAATGAACTCTGTCATAGTTATTTAATTCAACATAGAATGTGCTGTTATATGTTATTCTTCTTACAGGTTTAAAATATAAAATCGCAGTTTTAAAATATATAGTTTTAGGAATATAATAGTATGTATCAGTATCATTTATAGGAATGCTAATATAGTTGCCCGATACTAAATTAGACTTCGTTATAGTCAGCAGCTGTTCCTTTGTAATCTCTATTTTTGTTGTATCGCTCGCGTTAATAAAGGTGTTTCTCAGAGCATTTCCATTATTAAGCGTTTTTATTAGAGTTGCACCCTGATCCGTGTTTGCAGTCGTAGATTTTTCCCAATATACACCAGGGATTAATTTGGAAAAATTGGTTATTGCTGGTGCCGAATTGCCTACGATATAGCTGTTATATTCGGCTCTCTTCAGATTTATTACCGCTTCATTCGCACAATATTTTTCCAATAATTTGGAATTTAAATTTGTATTAACATATTCTGTAGTATTATCATTAGGTTGCGTAAAACCAACATTGCTCCACATTAGACCCGGAACTAATTCTACATAATCTGTGGCAAGTATTATATGATTATTAGTATGAACTCCTTCTACATTAAAATCTTTGTATTGTGCTGGTGTTATTTCTGTATTGGCGTAATCAAGAAATGTTGTAAGAGCAGTATTCGTTATTTTGTCTCCAGAAGGCGCTGTAGTCCCCACATATTCCCATTTTAAACCGAGCTTTCCGTTCAATACAAGCGAACTCTCTATTATTTTAACGCTTGTCAGGTTCTTTATTTTTTCGTCAAACTTAATATTAAAGCTGAACTCGTTTTTATTGGGAAATATCCCATTCCTTGAATCTAAATATATAATTTGTTTATCATAATCTGAAGTATTATTTAAATCTACTATCATAGCTTATAATAATAACGAAGACGCCTTTATAATATATTATTATTTTATTTTTACAATTACAATCACGCTATACTATTATCTAACTCTAATAAATATCTTCATTATGCTAATATAAATATCTAAAAATATCTAAAAATATCTAAAAATATATGAAAATATATGAAAAATATATAAAGATTTTACATATAATATATGTATAAGAAAAAAGAATAACAGGTATAATGACAGATTGCAAAGATATTGCCGCGGGTTTTGATATTGGTACTACTACAAGTTGTGCTGCTATCTGGATTAACGACAGGGTTGAAATTATCCCAGATACTCAAACCGGCTCTCGCATCATCCCATCATATGTATCATTTAGTGATGAAGAGAAACTTGTAGGCGACGCGGCAAAAAATCAATCAACTATGAATCCCAAGAATACTGTATATGACACTAAGCGCCTTATTGGTAGGAAGTTTAATGACAGTGTGGTTCAAGAGGATATTAAACTATGGTCTTTTAATGTAACGGGCGATGCTAATAACAAGCCTTTGATTAATGTTAAATATAAGAAAGAAGATAAGAGCTTTCACCCCGAGGAGATTTCGGCGATGGTAATTCAACGCCTCAAGGAAACTACAGAATCATTCTTGGGTCATCCTTTGAAAAAGGTTGTTATTACTGTGCCTGCATATTTCAATGATTCGCAAAGGCAGGCGACGAAGGACGCTGGGGCTATTGCCGGCCTCGAAGTTCTTCGCATTATCAACGAGCCTACTGCAGCCGCGATTGCCTATGGGTTGGATAAGACGGACGATAAAAAGGAGCGCAATATCCTCGTGTTTGATTGTGGTGGTGGTACTCACGATGTCTCTATTCTCACACTTGACGGTGGTATTTTTGAGGTAAAAGCAACGGGTGGCGATACTCATCTCGGCGGCTCTGATATTGATAATATTATCGTCGATTATCTATGCGATGAAATCAATAAGAAGCATAAGAAGAATGTGCGCGAAAATGCTCGTGCTCTCAAGCGTCTCAATATTGCCGCAGAAAAAGCCAAAAAGAATTTGTCTTCGGCTACTACGACTACGATTGAGGTAGATTCTCTAATTGACGGCGTTGATTATAATACTACTCTGACTCGCGCCAAGTTTGAATCGCTTGCCGATAAAGTTTTCCAGCGAACACTTGAGCCGCTCGACCGTCTTCTAAAAGACGCCAAGATGGGCAAAGGTGATATCGATGAGATTGTGTTGGTAGGTGGTACTACTCGTATTCCTCGCGTTCAAGAGCTGCTATCTGGATATTTCCACGGAAAGCAATTGAATAAATCCCTAAATCCCGATGAAGCGATTGCCTATGGTGCGGCGGTTCAAGCATCTATCCTAACGGGTCAAGGAAATAGCAAGACGAATGAGTTGCTTCTTCTTGATGTTGCTCCTCTTTCGCTGGGTATTGAGACTGCTGGCGGTGTCATGACCAAGATCATCGAGCGCAACACTACTATCCCTACTAAGAAATCGCAGGTGTTTTCTACATATTCTGATAATCAGCCGGGTGTTGATATCAAGATTTATGAGGGCGAGCGTGGATTTACTAAGGACAACAATCTGCTCGGGAGTTTCCATCTTGATGGTATTCCACCTATGCCTCGTGGTCAAGCGCAAATTGAGGTATCCTTTGATGTTGATGCAAATGGTATTATGAATATCACGGCTGAAGAGAAATCTACTAAGAAAACTAATAACATCACTATTACAAATGATAAGGGGCGATTGTCAAAAGAGCAGATCGAGGAGATGATTAAGAAGGCCGAGGAATACAAGAATGAGGATAATAAACAAAAGGAGCTGATTGAGACAAAGAATGCTCTTGAAAATTATCTATATAACCTACGAAACTCTATGACTAAACGCACGGATTCGCCTCCAATTTTAGACGAGGTTAAGAAGGAGCTTGACCCTATCATTGACGAAGGCCTCAAGTGGTTTGAAGAAAACAAGAGTTCTGATGTTGAAGTCTATAAAAACAAGCAAAAGGAGCTCGAGGAGAAGGTAAATCCTCTAATGCAGAAGCTATATAGTCAAGGAGCTCCTCCTGGAGGTATGCCTGGAGGTATGCCTGGAGGTATGCCTGGCGGTATGCCTGGCGTTGATGAGAATGACGAGGACGAAGAAGGAGGCGAAGACGGCGAAGACGGCGATGATACTGATGAGGCAGGCGAAGCCGGAGAAGCTACTGATAAAAAGAATGTGGCTGTTGAAGAGCTTGATTAGGCCCGAGATAGTCTCATAGAAGATGAGTTTGTAAATATCATTATCATGCCTACGATTATTATTAAAAATGCAACGCATAAGTAGCAAGCTAATACAATGTTATAAATCCAATAAACTTCTCTTACTATATCCTCGCTACATTCGCAATTTATTTCTTTTAATTTATTGATAAATATTATAACAATAACAATATTGACAATTGTAAATATGCTGAAAACTGCTCTGATATTTCTGTAAATATTATATAGTGTATTATTAGCCAAGTCTAATATAGATGTATTCGTAGTTAATATATATAAACTCGTTAAAATATCGATACATATGAATGGGATAAATACATATAAATAATATTTAATATATGCGCGCATATAGCTTTCGCTACAAGCGCAATTTATAGTATCTAACTTATGAATCCATAATATAGCATAAACATTTATAACTAATATTACGATACCTATTATTACATTTAAAATCAGAAAATTTCTAATAGTATCGCCTACGCTCTTCGCAATTAGATCTCTATTATTAAATGCCTCTGTTAAGGGCGATTTAATCATTTTTAATTCATCGGCATTATTAGAGCCTCTGGAGCCTTTCTTTGCATTTGATTTGGTTTTAGAGCCGGATTTAGTTTTGGATTTTGATTCTTTTTTTGCCATTATCTACTAATATAAGATATAAATATTAGTTAGGCTATATAATATATTAATGCAAGGATTGGCGAATCTGGGATTCACCTGTGCTATAAATAGTTTAATACAGATAATATGCCGAAATGATTTAATGCGAGATACTATAATAAATTACGATATAGATGAGAACTCTTTATTAACTAATTTAAAAGAGGTGCTCGTTTTAATGCATATAAATAATAAATCTATTGTTCCAAAAAAGTTAGTAGCCAAGCTCTACAGTATTTTTGGTAATATTTTTAATTACGGGGAACAAATTGATATTACCGAGCTATGGATATTTATTAACCAGCAAATAATAAGCGAAATCAATAAAGAAGAGAGATACTATAATTTAATATTAGATTTTGATAATTTAAAATTAAATAACAAAAATATAATAAACGGCGTAGCTTATGATACCGAACCGGATTATAAAAATGCCCTTGTTAGCAGCCATTTTCTTAGCGATAAGTTCGCGCACGGCTATATACAACACAACGAAAACAAGATATCCAGATGGCAACAAATAACCCAAGGATTCATTCTCAATATTACTACTTGCAGGAATTGTAATAATTCGCTTTTCAACTTTGAACCATTCTACGCACTCTATTTGAATATTCCGGAAAACTCGCAAAATATCAACATAGTCAGTATGATACGCCAATTATTTATAGACGATAACTATAATGGCGATTGGATATGTGATAAATGCAACTGTAAAACGGATTACATCAAATCTACGAAAATATGGAGATTGCCTGATATCCTCTTTGTAATCATTAACCGCTTTATTAATCCCAATATTAAGAATGATACGCCCGTAGATATTAACCCAAATATATGCTTTGATAAAGGAACCGTACTATTTGATTTGGAAAATGATAAGAATTATAAGCTTGCATCTATGGCCTTACATAGCGGCAATACTTATGGCGGACATTATACGGCAATTTGCGAAACCGACGGAAGCTTCTTATTATACGACGATACTAATATATCACGAGTTGATAATTTTTTAGAAAAAAATAAAAATGCATATATGCTCTCATATTCCCTTGTCTCATAGAGTCTCATAGAGTCTCGTAGGGTCTCTTAGGCTATCACAAGTTGCTATTTAGTTTGTCGGGGACACCATGACCGAATAATATCATATAGATTAATATTACGGCTGATATTAGAATGCTACGGTTTTCCGCGACGGCTTCTTTTTGCTTAAATACGAAAACCATCAAAATATAAAGTATTAAGCCAATTATAACTGAATGTAATAACATAATTATTCCTCTTTCCATTTTATAGTATATTATCTATTATCTATTATCTATTATAATATACTATAATAAATTATTGTGGCGTATAATATCATTATGCCTAATATGACTATATCCTTTCCGTATATTCCTCGCCTTACATAGTATTTTCTCATAACATCAGGGTATAGCTCGCGTCCCAGAGCTATTCCATTTGATATAGCGCTTTCTATGCTATTAAATGGAATATAGCTTTTTCCATTGTGTGTCCCGAGATTATAGAGGTTTTCAATACTATTACTCTTAAATGCTATATAATTTTCAGCAAACGCATTATAATACGCATTATCATCGCATTTCCATCTTTTATTTTTCTCATCATAATAATTATTCGGATTTATAATAGCATAATATTCGGCATCTATATAATTTATATACGATATCCTCAATTGCCTATATACTTCTTTTATCAATTCGTTCTCGTCACAACACTCATTCGCCGTCTTATTATTATAAGAGCTGCGCGTATCGCATTGTGTTACCATAACACTCAATATAGGATAGTTGCTATTCTCTATTTTTTCGCAGTATTCTGATATGTTTAAAGCGGTTATTCCCCATTCGGTTATTAACACAAGACCATTATGGGGCATCATTTCTATATAATCTTTAAAACGATAAGTTATACATATGACATTTTTATATTTGGTATTTTCTTTCCACCTTTCAATCTCTCCATAATCACCAAAAGCATATTTTAAATCATTATTTTCATTATTAACATTATTTAAGAGTTTTACTAGTGCTGTCGGAGGGACTGCGAGGATAAGATTAACACAGCCATAATTTTCGCCACTATATAGCTCCACGCACGATACGCTATTATCAATTAAATTGATGTTTTTAATACTATCCGAAAGAATAAATGAGACGCCTCTGTTTTCTAAATACTTTTTCCATACATTAAATAAAAAGTAGTCTTGTGGCTTAGATGATACCAGTATTTTGCTATTAAATAGGATATCATAGAGCTTGATGAACTTGTTTAAGCTGTATGTTTTACTATTGCCTTCATCTATATATACGCAGATATTGTCTATAATATCTATCGAACTCGTGGAAAACTTATAAAATATCAGGTAATCATACAGGATCGTCGTTTTTCCGTAATTATCATTTAACATATATTTACAATAGGCGCATAACAGTATATATTTTTCATATATGCTTAGACCATTTCTGAATAATAGGTTTGTAATAAAATTATATTTATATTTTGTGAATATATCCTTGTAATCAATCCCGATATCTCTAATAATATCCATAAAATTATAAAAGGCTGTCATATAGATGCGAGGGCCACACTCGCTATATGTTCCATGGTAATCTCTTTTTACACGATGGATTCCGCCGATTTCTTGCTCTTTATCAATTACTAAGATATTTCTATATATGCTACTTGATACATGGGCTAATGCTAATCCTGAAGGGCCTGCGCCTAATATAATTAAATCATAATATTTCATATTATTTTCATCAGTTACAGTTATCATATAAATATATCTTTATATTTATATATATTAAAATGGAATATGCAAATAATGAGATAGTATCTTTGGAAATATTTGATACCACAGAAGAAAACGCCGATAAAAGGGTTGTTATTAATATCAAATATGACAATGATGCCGTAGAGGAGCTCGTTGTCTCTCCTGAAATGTATGCGAATATTAAGGCTAAATGGCTCGTTGATCAGCCGCCTTTTATCTCCGACCGCTATAAAAACATTATGAATAACATTATTTTAGGATGTATCCATAAGAACGAGAGATGTATTGGCGAGCTTAACTCTTATTTCTCAGTAGGCAACGAAGTTGATGTAACGGCTTTCTTTAATTATATGCGAAAACGAGATTTAACCGAAGAGAAAAAGAAGTGGCGAAAAGTAGTCACTGAATAGCCGCCCGTCTTCGCCTGCCTTCATCGCCCGCCTTCATCGCCCGCCTTCATCGCCCGCCTTCATCGCCCGCCTTCCTTATCCTACCCATTATTATCTTATTTTTATCTTATTTACTAATAATAAAATGCGTAGCTATATTAAATTGATAGCTTTGATGTTATGTAATTTAAGTATGTTAGGCAGAGCCTTTGTTAATATTAATGTATATGGGACGGGGTTATATTTACCATACAGCATAGGCGTTGTGGGATACATTAAAAACAATATACCTATCCCAGATTATAACATTACAGGGATATCAGGGGGCGCATGGTGTTCCTTGTTATATACTCAGGAAGATGATATGTCAAATCACGATACTATATGGGATTATTCAGTAGGAAAGGAAGTATCGCGAATATGCTTACATAATGATTTGCGAATATTTCAAAATAATGTTGGGAAAAATATGAAGCTCAGATATGCCGATAAAAAACCTTTGAATCTTGAAAAGATATCTATAGTTTCTACAAATGTAAATAAACTCTATAATATGAAAAACGAAAAGCACGGCAACTTTGATAATATTGATGATTTAATAGATTTCTGTCTATGTAGCTCTTATATCCCCTACATATCAGGGAGCACCTTCTCTAAAAAGTACAAAGGTAGCTTTTATATAGACGGGGAAGTTAAAAGTACTATACATGCTGAAAGTAATAAAAAGAATACCATAGATATAGACCGATTTATGTGGGGGCGACAATTTACACGCAAAGAGTTGCTGTATTTAGACAAAGATAAATCTCGTGAACTCTTTACTAATGGCTGGGAGGACACTAAAAATAACAAAGACAAGATATTGGATATTCTAAAAAATTACAAGAACATTCCTTGATCCCCTTGATACCCTTGATACCCTTGAATATTCTAAATAGCCTCTCAATAGCCAGCGATAGCCTTCTATAACCTCGACAATAGCCCGCGATAGCCTCTCAGTAGCCTTTTCTATAGCCTTGACAATAGCCTTGACAATAGCCAACAATAGCCTCACAATAATTATTATAAAAATACTAAGATTATTACAGCAGTTATTGAGACACTGGAATATCTATATTTTTTCATTTTTAAATTTGAGTACATCTTTCTGTTTTTTCAAAAATTTCAAAAGTTTTTTAGAAATTACAAAATAAATCAAGAGATGTACTCAAATTTTAATTTTCAACTTTTAGAAAAATCTGGTTTCTTTTTAAGACATCATAATGATATCAAAAATATCTTGCGAGCCTCTCGGTAGCCTCTCGGTAGCCTCTCGGTAGCCTCTCGGTAGCCTCTCGGTAGTATATGAATATTATATATTATTCTAATAAAATTAAAAGCAGATAAAAAATGATACCACTGCTATATAATAGCCTATATATTAGACCAGCTAATATTTTACATATTAGACCAGCTAATATTTTACATATTAGACCAGCTAATATTTTACATCTGAAATTAGCAATCCAAAGCAAAGGGTTTAAATCTAACATCAATAAATACACATTAAATATGAATAAATGCTCTGTGTGTAAGCAGATAGGACATAACAAACGAACCTGTACTAAATCAGGTATTGGATTAGGTACTGCTTTAACTTTGGGAAATGAAACATATATAAATGTAAAACAGCAAGTTAAAATAGATATGCCTATATTACCGCAGATGGATAAATCAGAGCGCGTAAAGAGGCTGGAAGAGCATCTTGGTATTTCAAAGATAAATCACGAATATCATATTATGAAACTTGCTACTGTAAAAGAAGCAAATACTTATTGTATCATTCACAGCGTATCAGCGCAGCAATACGGGCCTTTACTCGAAAAGTTCATTAGGACAAAGTTTAACTATAGTAAAAATAATGCAAAGGATTGTACTGGAGACTGTTCAAAGGAAGGAAAGAACTCAGAAGTTAAAGTATCGCTCGGAGGGGCAACTCATAAAAAATTCAATTTTGTGCAAATTAGACCTTCACACGACTGCGAGACTTATATACTTACAGCATATCATCTATCTCCGGAAAATGTAAAAACCGAAGGTGAGCTATATATTTTCAAAGTCCCAAAATCAGATATTAAAAATTTGGTAGTTTCTTATGGCGGTTATGCTCACGGAACTATAAATGAACACGGTATTATTACGAAAGATTCTATAAATGATGAATTATCCATAAAAGAGTATGCTATTCGCCCAACTATCAATGACGAATGCTGGAATGCATTATTAGAGTTTAGAGTTTCCGAATCCGATCTATAGCTCACTCATACATTTCGCTATATGCCCTAACAAGTTCTCCTCTTCCAATAGAGTTTTGTCTTGCTGTATCAAGACTCACTGCATAATCAAGAGAGTTAAATCGTTCAATAAGAGTATTTTTATTTATTTTTGATTTAATCCAATGCCAACTTTTAGGTCTTAGCATTTCAAGTCCCGTATCAACAATTTCACCGCATTTTCCGCCATAAGCACGGATTGCAAAGTCAGCTCCTTCAGGGGGAGTTGGTTGTCCTTTTGCATCTTTTGGACCGAACCCTAAAAAATCCCAGTCATCGTGTTTTGTTGAAAGCTCTATAATAGGGCGCTTAGTATCTCTTTTTTCCCAGATTTGGAAACAACATTTAGCCATCATAGGAGGGCTAAAAGAGCATGGTTTCATTGGGATTTCTTCGTCAAATATTAGGTGAAAGCTCGCATTTAGTTTATTTTGAACACTTACACGGCGAAATGTTCTCGGAATAATGAAAGCGATTACATCAGCCCATTTTGAAGCGTGATTAAAGAACTTGATAGCAAGAGAGCTAACTCTACCAAATGGAGGATTACCAATAACAAGAATCTTGCCTGTGTCGCCTGTGTCGCCTGTGTCGCTTGTTGTGGGATTGTATGTAAGAAAGTCTTGTTTGATGATATCGTCGTGTTCTGGCGAAATATCAATTCCGATCTTCTTAGCGGTCGGGATTCTTGTAAGGAAACTACCATTTCCTGCACTCGGTTCTATTACCAACCCCCATTCCGACCATTTATAAATGGAACCAATTCTTTCTAAACATTTCTCGGATATTGCCGGAATTGTATAGAACTTATCAAGTCCTTCATCGCGTACCTCTTCCGTCATTATATGATATGATATGATGTCTGTCATATCTATTATATCATTTTTTATTTTATTTTTATTTTTATTTTTCTTAGATATATCAAGCTTTATCGAATGAAGAGACGATTTGCCTTTTCGTAGGATAGTTCTATGTTTCTGTCGTATTTATTTAATCTCTCTAATCGCATCTGTTCTTCTTTTTCTTCGCGCAGTTTTTTGAGTTCCTGTTGTTTAAGCTCTTTGGCGCTGAGTTCAACTTTCGCCTTAGTATCGCGATATAGTTCGTATTCCTCGACACTCTTAAACTCCTTCATATCTTTTATAATAGATGTGTCTACTAATCGTGTCCCTTCGTGGGCTTTCATATAATCTGAATATGATAGAGAGTTTGTTTTTTTTATACTACTGCTACTATAATCGTCGGGCCTCTTATTTCCTAATTCAGTAAATTGGAGACTTTTGGCCAGCAATAGAGGCTCAGGTTCTTGATATTTTACCAATTGTTTATTAATAGGCACTTTGCTATTAAAGATATCATTGAAGCTTTTGTTATCTATCTTATTTTTTTTAATAACCTTATCTATTTTAATGTCCTCGCGGACTTTTGATGATTCATCCATATTTTTCCCATAGCCGAACTCCATTTCATCGTCATATACCTTGCATTTCTCAAAGTTTCTATTGAACTTTTGCGAAAATAGCTCAGCATTATTGCTATCGCCGCCACCGCTGCTGCCGCCACCGCTGCTGCCGCCGCCGTTTCCTCTGTCTCTGTTCATATTGATGATGCTTGGGTGAGGCATCTTGTTGTTAACTATCTTATCAAAGAAATCGCTGGACTGCTTTTTCAACTCCGAATGTGATAAGTCGCTTTCGCGCTTTTTGTATTCAAGAGCCAATTTTTCAAAGCAGTATGTAATTATATTAAAGATATCTTTGTTGCCTCCAGGCTTATCTGGGTGCGTGCTTATCGCCAGCTTTCTATATGTTTCTTTCAGCTCGTTCCAAGTGAAGTTTTTGGATATATTGAAAACTTCATAAGGGTCTATCGTGTCCATATTAATATTTTTTAAATCTATATTAGCAGCTTGTCCGCTCTTCTTCATCGCCTCATAATATTGTTGATATGTGTATTGTCTTGAAGATTTAGCCCCCATAGCATTTATAAATATTTATACACCGTTATTTTATATATATTTTTTTATTATATTATATGATACGCGAACTTAGGGAGTTTTATTATATATATAAAATATAAAATATTATAATTATTAACAATTACTATACAAAATGAATAATATAATAATCCTCGGCTGCAATTTCTCAGGATTATATTCTGCTATGAAATGCGTTGACAATGGCCTTGATGTTATTATAGTTGAAAGGGATAGCTCTTGTTGTGAGGAAATCATAAATTACAAGATATTCAATAAGCTGCATACGCATTATATACAATTGCTAAATCGTCTGTCTATTAAATACAGCAGCTATAATCTCTGTTTTAATGAAAAGCTGTTGTATATTATCAATAGCGTCTCGCAAAAAGCTAAGCATATTCCTTCCAAGTTTTTGTATATGCAGACATTTGATAAGCTCTGTTATACCCTGTTATCTCAGAGTGATTACAGCTATCTCAAAAAAAATATTAATAAATACGACAACATCTATTGTAATATCTCGGCTTTGTATGGAATATACATGTTTAACAATGAGATTAATAGCAATAACGAGTTTTTCATAGTAGATGAGGATTGCAATGTAATCATAAACAAGATGCTGGAATATTTATACAGTAAAAATGTGATTATCAAGTTTAATACAGATGTGCGCGATATTATTATTGAACCCGACAATAATATAACACTTATTGCAAAATATAAAACGATTCCCACCGCGAAGGCGCTCATTTTAAACTTGTCAAAAGACAATTTGCTGAGATTCAAGTTTATTAGCAAGGATAACCGGCGAATATTAAATAGTGTTAGCAAATATAATATAGATTGTAATAATATCTATAATGATAACAACATAATCAATGAGCACAATATACAGAATCATTTGATTAACAATTTGAACATCGTATATCCGATCAAGAAAACCTCGCTATATCTATGGAATGTAGGAATCAACAACATAATTGTTAGGGAAAAAATTAAAAACCTCTATAGCAATATATTCATATGCAATGAAGCCTACTCTAAAAATGTGTTCTTCGCAAATTATACCTTGGAGCTATACGAAGAAATACACAATAAAATTATTAGCCGCTACCATTAGAAAGAATATAAAAAATTGATTTACATCCAAATATAATGACAGAACATAGCTTTAGATAATGTCATTAATTACCGATGAATTACAGAATTGCATTCGCGCCGTTATCAACTATTCTAATAATCAACACATAAGAAACCTCTGGTTCAAATATATAGATTACTATGATATTAATGGAATCTATGAAAACTATTATATATTATTCTATCATTCTATATTGCTTATTATTACCATCTACCTACTATCTACCCTAATCTATTCGCGCAATACTAATAATGCTCATAATACTCTCAGAATATTCTAATACTACATTACATGCCTTCAGTCCGTCCAGCCGACAACCAGACCGTCTTTCTCATAATTTACTCTTTGATTCTCACTTTAGTTTCGATCGGCATAGCCGGCATAGCTCGCGCAGCGTCCGTACTTCCAAAACCTCCAGATCCTCGCGATGTAGTTGAATCGCCATGGGAGCCTGTGCCCGCTCTTACTAAATCTTCTATAACAATTTTAGGATATATTTGTTTTTTCATAATAATTTGACAACATTTATAAGGCATAACCAAATCCTCACAATCCTTATTTATTTTTCGCAAAGCAACATATAAATTGCCTGTATATCCTTGGTCTATGATACCTACGCTATTTGCAAGCATATACCCCGAGCGGCTTATTGAACTCCTGGGAACAATTTCGACATAATAACCATTAGGTATTTCCAATTTAATACCCGTATCATATAGCACCGTATCGCTATTCATCCTCTTATACTCTTTTATAATCGTCAGATCCAATCCGGCATCTGAATAATTATTCTTTGAAGGAACCACGGCACCAGCATCCGCCTTATAGATTTTTAGCAAGGGATTTTGGAAGCCTTCTGGATTTCCCAAAAAATTGTATAGGTCTTCATTAACATATAGCTCATCCATATCAGTTCCATTCGCATATATTTGCCCCATAAAATCTATCATATTTGAATTTTTATACTCCAATACATACAATTCACCCTTGTTTGCTTTGTCGCTGTCGCTGCTGTCGCTGCTGTCGCTTCTGTCTTCTTTTAAGACCTTATGAGGGATTTTATAGATTTCAGTAATCTTTTTTAATGTATTGTAATTGTATAGCTTAATATAGAGACAGTTATTGACAATCTCGCCATTCTTTTCAATATATGCTTTTAAAAAGTTATTCAACAGGTTTTTGTCAGCATTATAGATTGTATTCATAAACAAAGATAAATCATAGTGTTTTGTATTAACTAGATATAGATCCAAGTGTTTAACAAAGATATCTTTGATGATATAGGGAATTGATATAGTGAGCTCAATAGTATTCGTATCACAATTGAACTTTACATTACCAACCTTTTTGAAATTCTCAATAATTTTATCAATGTTTTTATAATATTCGCAATTATTTATTTTTTCCTTCTTGAAATTGATTTCTACAATAATCTTATCAGAACAATCCTCTTTGATATTAAATACAATTAACCCCAAAATATATGCCTTTTCATAAGTATTAATTGATGAGAGATACATAGATGCTTGTATCTCTTTGTAATATCCTTATTATCTTAATATCAAAATAACTTTATATATTTTATGTTTTTTATTATCCCTTGTGATAAAAATGTTCGAATTTAAAAATTTTTAGATAAAAATTGAAACCAAGAAATATCAAAATTATTACTATCGCAGTCAAAAGCCAAGCCGGTCGCTAAACCGCAGCTACAAAGTTTCAAAAGCCTTTTCTAAGTTTTACATAAGAACCTTATTAGAATAATGTCCGCAGATTATGTCAGCTATCTTTTGATTAACAAGGAAAGGATTAACCAAGAGCACAAGATGTATGTAGAATTTTGGATGCGTGAAAATGTTAGGATTCACGAAGAGTTCCCTGAGCTTTCAAATATTGAAAAAGTTTCCAAGTTGGCCGATGAGTGGAGATCTTACTCTGAAACTCCCGAATTCAAGGCTCGGCTCGAGGCTGGGCTCGAGACTGGGCTCGTAAATGCCGATTAAATAGGGTAGATTTAGTTTGTATGGTCTATATATAGGTATATATAGGTATATATAGGTATATATAGGTATGTATAGGTATATATATGTTTTTATATTTTTATGTTTTTTATGTTTTTTATGTTTTTTATATTTTTATAGATAATAGATAATAGATATATAAAGGATGGCTGATAAGCATCTAAATCTTGATAAGTTCTATACAAATAAAGATATTGTAGGGGTATGCTATGATGCTATCAAAAAACATCTTGATATTGATAAAAAGGAGCTAATAATAGAGCCGAGTGCTGGTAATGGAGCTTTCATAAATATTATTAAAATGCTCTCAAATAATCACAGGTTTTATGATATTAAACCTGAAAATGAAGAGATAATTAAAAAGGATTTCTTAGAGCTGCGCATTGAAGATTGTAATGTGGCCAGCTCCGGATGTCATATCATAGGCAATCCGCCTTTTGGTAATAAATCTTCAAAGGCAATAGCGTTCATCAAGCACGCTACAAATATTCTAAAGGCAAGGAGCATATCCTTTATATTACCTATAAGTTTCAAGAAAGCGAGCTTGCAAAAATCATTCCCTCCTAATTATCATCTTGTATATCAAACAGTCCTCGCCCCCAATTCTTTCACGCACTTAGGCATCCCTAAAAATATAAAAACGGTTTTTCAAATATGGATAAGGAAGAATAGGGCGCGAAGGGTTGCTGTAAAAATTACTCCGGCTTCATGGTATTCATTTGATAAAAAAGAGAACTCTGATATATCTATAAGACGCGTCGGTTCCAAGATAGGATTCGTTAAATTGCGCGAAGAAAGCGATAACACCAATACGCACTGGTTCATTAAAATAAATTCAGCAACAGGGGATATTAGCAAATTGCTGGGCGGATTGCTGGGCAAATTAAATAGTATCAGATTTAACAAAGAAAATAATATAGGTCCTCTCAGCATATCAAAGCAAGATATAATTAAAAAATACAATTCTCTAAGACTTGTCTAAGACAGCGAAGGCAGCGAAGGCAGCAAAGGCAGCGAAGGCAGCGAAGCTATGTTTCTATTACGCGAGGTACTTCGGCATAATTCGTTTTGTATTCTCGCGCTTCCTGTTTATCGGCGTTATTGCTATCTATCTCGGGGACATAATTTAATAGAAAGTTCAAGCCATCATTCTCTTTTATTTTTTC
>Ga0209617_10000398_pt1 | contig 18698 bp, 33 predicted proteins | sample LakEriepJuly2011_2_FD_187459 | JGI IMG/M metagenome (GOLD analysis project Ga0209617, IMG submission 187459) | Freshwater microbial communities from dead zone in Lake Erie, Canada - CCB epilimnion July 2011 (SPAdes) (version 2) | ecosystem: Environmental > Aquatic > Freshwater > Lentic >...
GATCTCAGCAACGTGATCGCATTGCTTTGGCCAAAGCAATGCGATCACGTTGCTGAGATCTACGTATATTGTTTGCTTTGTCTGCACCCTTTTCGTCTGCGCTTCGACCCATAACTTGGTCCACAGCCTCATCCATCTGTTTAAGTTGCTTACGGTTGGCTTCAATATTTTCTTTGGCTGTTCGAATCTTTTCATCATAGATAGCAATCCTACTAGCAACGTCACCCGACACCAAACTTTGATCACTGTGGGCTTTACTTAAGAATCCAAAAATCCCCATGGATGTTATGATCATTAACACAATCACTGCTGTGACCATGTAATATTTCATAAAACCTGGAGCACGTTCCCAATTGGCTTTGAGCCACGAGGCACAGACAAGTTTGCCGACTTCCAGTGCGGATCCCATCACAATAATAGGAATCACAGCCGCTGAAAATATAGCGGTCAAACCTACCACTGAATAGTAAATTGCGACCGCTGAGATGGTGAGACCAGTAAGGAGTAACAACCAAGCTAATATCATTTAATTATTTCAATCGAACAAGGTTGATTCATCAATGATTGCCACAGACACAGTTCCCAAAGTCTGGCTGGCAGTTGCACCAGTTGTTGTAACTGTGATAGCTTGTTGTGTGTCCAGCGCCTCTGTGCCGTCATACACACGAGTATGATCCACAGTGGTCACATCACGAATGCCAGTTGCTACTGCATTGGCAATTACTTTAGCTCTTGAATCCATTGCAGCGCCGGCAATGTCGTTGCCAACAGTGGTTGATCCAACGGCTGTACCTGTCAGCGCAATAAAATCAGGACGCTCAAACGCAACAGTGAATGCCAAACTGGTTGCTTGTGCATCTCCGTTGGCTTCTGTAATGGTGATATCGCGGATTTGACAATCAGTCAATCCTGATAGACGATTTACAACATTGCGGAAGCGCATGTTACCTCTAGCACGGGCTCTGCCCTTGGCCAGTGTGGTTGGCAATGTGGCAAAACTATCTGCTGAGTTTGGTGTAACACCGCCGTTGTCTGCTGAGTCTGCGGTTGGGTAATATGTTGCATTACTCATTGTGATAATTACTCTGTACATTTCAGCTTGTAGCTGATTTGCGTCATTTTGAAATCCTGATGGCATTTTAGGTGCTCCTTAATTATGTAATATTTATCCGCTTATCACTTGAATACAATTAATGCCAACATGGCAGCTTGTACAAAGAACCCCAATCCAATTGTCACAATGTTTAAAAAGTCCTTTTGAATGGCTGCTTTTAGGAAAAAGCAAAACAATCCAGCCCAACTGAACAGCACCATGTCAACTGGCGGCATCTTTTCAGTTAAACCAGTAAGTATTGCTATCATGGTGGGAATTGTGGCCAAGTGCAACAGAATCACAGCAACCCAACCCATTGTTTCTGCACTGACATGTGGTGCATGTTCTTTGATGTTTTGTACCCACAAATTCAAGTCAAAAAAGTCGTAAATGCTTTTGGTAATTTTTTCTGTGTTCATTTTGTATCCTTATTTGTAAAAAATGTGGCGACCAACATGGGCAACTCGTTCTCGTTTCCAACCTGGATTAATGTAATCACCGTGGAAATAAAGTGCATCTTTAATGCTGGGTAAACGGAATCCTTCCAATAGAACTTTTTTTGCCACTTCCATACTTTCGGTATAGACTGGGCCATTCATTGGCTTTTTCACACTGGCTTGTTCACAATACCAACTGAATTGGCAAAGTACTTTTTCATACACTATGTTCTTTTGATAAACCACTCGGCAGATATCGCTGGGGAATTGTCCGCTTTCTGCACGATTGATTGTTACCTGTGCCACTGCAACTTTGCCTTCAAAAGGTTCGCCGCCTGCTTCGTGGTATATGTTACGAGCTAAACAATCTAGCTGTGTTTGTCTCATTTGAGCTGTGATTGGACTAACATCCAACCGCACTTGTTTGAGATTATCAAGTTTGTAAATTGTTGCTGTGTATACTGCTGTTATTGCCATCAGCATTGCTAGTGCCAATACTGCTGTTTTTATGATGCGTATCATGTTGTTTCTCCTTTACGCTGGAATAGGAATTGCTAGTTCCGTTGTTATATGGCTCCGATACATCTCCTTGTGCGTTAAAAGCCTGCTGCTTGTATAGCCCAAAACCTTTCTGGGCAACAAGTAATTATCCAAAAAACTACCTTGGTTAACAACTAGTTTATACTTATACACAGTTTAACGCCTCATACGAGAAATGTCAACTGCTTGTTCGTCACTAAACACCGGTACTGCGTTGCTTTTGTGCATGGTTGCAATACCTTTTACTTTGGTTCCAGTATACACTTTGGCAGGAGCCAAAGTGGCATTGCCGCCTGTGTCTCTGCTGAGAATATGTGCTGTACTACGGCCTTCTGGAATAGCCAAACTGTAATGGCCCTTCAGCGGCTCAGCTGTCAAGGCTCGTTTGCGTTTCTTTTCTTCAGCTTCGACGCCCCATTTCTTCTGGAGTTCTTTCCACGATTCGTCCAAATCTCTAGCCTTTCTTGCGTGTTCTGCTGATGCGAATTTTTGTTTGCCCTTCTTCTTGCCGCTTAGGCTAAGACTAGGATGATGCAAATGCATACTCAAAATAATCTCCGATAGTTAAACATAGCCACTATTATAGCTGGGTTTTGTTACTCAGTCAATTAGTTTGGTTTATATTCTAAAGGATTCGCCGCATCCGCAACGATCCTTTTCATTTGGATTGATAAAATCAAATCCCTCATTGAGTCCATTGCGAACCCAATCCATTGTTAGTCCATTTAGATACACTAGGCTTTTGGCATCTACCAATACTACAAAATCAGCTTGGGCATAGTTAGTGACACCTTCTTCGGCAGTGTAGTGATCAACATATTCCAACACATAAGCCAATCCGCTACACCCGGTAGTTCTAACACCTATACGAATACCCACACCTGTGCCACGCTTTTCCAGATTGTGTTTGATCTTCTTACTTGCTTTGTCGGTTACGGTAATCATTTACAGCTGCTTTGATAGCATCTTCTGCTAGAATTGAACAATGTATCTTGACTGGGGGCAGGGCTAGTTCTTCGGCAATGTCGGAGTTTTTGATTGATCCGGCTTGGTCGATGTGCATGCCTTTGACCCATTCTGTAATGAGGCTTGAACTTGCGATAGCCGATCCGCAGCCATACGTTTTAAATTTTGCATCTGTAATAATACCTGTATCATGATCAACCTTTATTTGTAGTTTCATCACGTCGCCGCAAGCAGGTGCGCCAACCATACCAGTACCAACACTAGGATCACCCTTGTCAAAAGATCCGACATTCCTGGGATTTTCATAGTGGTCAACAACCTTGTCTGAGTATGCCATTACTTCTTCTTCTTAAGAACTCTGCGAGCAGTAGCTTTTACTGAACGAGGATGATGTGCTTTGAATTTTGCCATAATGTTTTCCTGTTATTAATTATTAAATGTTTGTGTAAACACTCGACCGCGATAGTTAAATGTAACTATTTCGCCTTGTTGAACCTGCACAGGAATATATCTACACACTTGTCTTTGTTCTATTCTAGCCGGTTCACGACCAACTTCATTGCCAATAGCGCCGCCTATCAATGCTCCAATCACAGTGCCTGCTACCTGATCATTTCGATTACTACCAAGTGTGCTGCCTAGCAAGCCGCCGGCCACAGCACCGATAGTTCCAGATCCAGAGTTGCTGTCTCGATGGAATTCCTGTACATGACATTGCTGTTGTTGTACAGTGACAAATCTTGGTTGAACATTTACTACATAAATATCCTGTGCCGCTACGGACATTGGAAGAGCCAATAAGATTGTTAATAACTTTTTCATAATAATCTCCAGTATACTTATATAACGTCCTGGACTAGTATTTAGTTGACTTATTTTGGTTCTTTACGTGCGTTTTTAACTGCAGTAACATCGTTACGAGTTTCTTTGCAAAGTTTAGCCAAATCTTGGCAATGTTTACGAACACGGGTGCCGGCGGCGCCAACTTCCTTGTCATAAAACTTTTCAAAGTCTGCTTCCATTGCTTCTACGATTGCTGTGAATTCTGCGTGTTTGTTTGTAGCCATTTTTAATAATCCTTTATATGAAGTACAGAGTACTTATACCTAGTGTACAGGAGTAGAAAATAAATGTCTAGTTAATTGATTAGCCTGCAAATACATTTGAGCTTCCAGCGGCAACACTTGTGCAACCACTAAGCGCATCTCCTACTCTTCCACAACCCAAATTGTTTACAAAAACAGTAGATGATCCAGTGGCAATTGGAGCTGCATGTGACGGGCAAGATCTCCCACCTGGAAGTAAATGCCCAGTATTCACATCACCTTGTCGACTAACAGCAATATTATTAACAAACACATTGCCAGAACCAGCTGCTCTGGTCATTCCGCTACAATGTGCTACGTCTGCATCACCTATTCTTGTTACCGCGGGCATGTTCTATCCTCATTAGTTCTTGTAATCGATCATTCCATTTTGCCAATTCATCATGCTCTTCATCCGAGTGTGGACCATCTGGAACATCTGGAAGGAATTCAATGACATGATCAAAGTCGTGTGGTATGTCTTCATAGTTTGTATAAGTTTCTAAAATATTATTACGTTTTACTACAAACTTGTGCATGACATTTTATACCAGTTTAATTCCTGTTGTTTGTTCAGTATAACGGTCCGCTGCATCTTTGATAGTGGATGCCAAAACCATTATAGTACTTCTATTTATAGTAACTTCTGTTTCTGGATCTGTTGTGAACAAAAATGGTACTAGTCCAATACCGTCTTTGGTTGCTGTCAAACACAGGGGTTTCTTAACTGTAACACCCATTGGACCTTGTTCTACCAACTTGGCCACAATTTCTTCACCTGCTGTGGTTTTGATTGTTACCACTTCACCTGCGCTTACACCTTTTGAAATTAACATGCTATACCTTTTCTAAATGTTGTTTGAGTTCTGTAAACCCGCCTATTAATTTATCGTCTAAAAATATTTGCGGCACAGTCCTGGCATTGGGCACAGCTTCCAACAATTCTTCTTTGGTATATCCGTCGCCAATTCTACATTCATCAATTTGATAACCTTTTTGAGTCAACAATGCCTTTGCTTGATCGCAATAAGGACAGTGATGCTTGCTCCATACAGTTGCTTTCATGTTATTTCCTTATAGTGCTGGTAATGCATCGTAATCTAATGTTTCACTCATAATGCCAATAACATAATTTGTTGATTCATTTTCTTGCAGTGCAGTTTGTTTCTTGCTGGTATCCACGTGCTTGTTGAACCACGGGATTGGTGTTGACTTGGGAGCAGGATTGTTATATTTGATACCAATATCTTTTAATGCTCCCACAGCAGTGTAGTCCACAAAGTCTTTGAGGATGTTGGCATTTAATCCAATCACTGGACCTTTGTTGAACAAATACGTTGCCCACTCTTTTTCTTCACGGATCACATCCATGTACAATGCATACACTTCAGCCTCACATTCTTGTTTGGCTTCGACAAATCTAGGGTCTTCTTTGATTACTTGATTGATCAAGTAGGCTGTCCAACCTTTGTGCAACAATTCATCTTGTAGTATCAAACTGATGATGTTGCCGTTACCCATGAAGATTTTGTTCTCTACCATGGCCAGGCTTGTGGCAAACGATACCATGAAACGGAACGCTTCCAGAGCATAACTGGCGTGTAGTGCTAACCAAATTGCTCGGATGTGTTCTTTTTCTGGAATTGTTTCACCCATTTGTTTGCGACAGTTGATATTGTGCAATGCTTCATAATAGTTGCCAACGCTCGATGCCATGTCTATAATTTCTTTAGTGTCATGAATGGTGTTGAACACATCCTTGGGCACATTGTAAATGTTGCGGATGATGTGACTATAGCTCTTTGAATGAATGTTTGTTTCAAAGAATGTCCAGTTGTACACCAATGCTTCCAGTTCTGGCAAACTAATAACAGGCATAAAGATTTGACTTGGTCCGCGGCCTTGCAAACTGTCCAATGCTGTTTGACGTAGCAAGTTTGATGTAAAGATATGTTTCACAGCTTCGCTGGCATCTTTGAAATCATTTGAATCTTTGGTAAGACTGATCTCTTCTGGTTGCCAGAAGAAGCCACGTGCTGTTGCTTCAAAGTCTGCAATCTTCTTGTATTTGACTTCTTCAAAACGTTGAATAGTAACTGGGCCTGCTGGGTCCAAAAACATCTTGCGATTAAGATAGTCTGTCTTTGTGTGTAAGTTGTATTGTTGTTTTGACATTTTAATATTTTCCTGATGCAAGTACTATCTTGCAAATGTGTTCTAATCGTTCTATATGTTCGTATGCTCGCCATGGACTTGTGTCAATGGCAACTACTCCGTGTCCTTTAATTCCCACAATGTCGTAGGCAATATTACCATCTTTGTCTAATTGTAACTGCTGGTGACACTGGTCCGCAAGCTCTTGGCTAATAGGAGGCACATCACCCACATTAGGTGCTACCTTGGTATAACGGTTCAGTTCCGGAAAGGCTGCACTCACAGTACTCAAATCAATTCCAGCATGCATGGCCGCAATACAGTAAGTAGGATGCACATGTACCACCACACGAACTTCTCCAGTGTGCTGACCCATTTCTTTTTGTAGGCCAAAGTGTAGGGGTAGTTCTCCACTGGGTTTCAGGTTTGCACTGATTTCGGTGTACTCTAACTCTTTGGTTGCATGATATCTAGTTGGTGGTTGTCCCCAGTATCCTGTTTCAATGCCAATCTTCTTGAACTGATCAGGCTGTAGTGTTTGTTTACGCACACCACTAGGTGTGATATAAAAATGGTCACGGTCGTGATGTCGTATGCTTACGTTACCATCCCTGCTGGTGATCCAATTACGCTTGTAAGCGTCTACCATTATGTCGCAGATTGTTTCTAACACTTATTCATGTCCCTTGTGAATCAATTGATTCACCACGTTAAGGTCAAATTCCAGTTTGGAAATTCGATCTCTCAACTGTTGATATTCTTCGTCGTGTCCTTTGCTATCGTGTAATACAATATCCAAATACATCTGTGCAGCACGTTCGTGTGCTGTTTTGACATCACGTTCTAATAATACTCTTCTATCTTTTAACATATTGCTTCCTCATAATTTACATGCCTCACAATCTTCTTCATCATCAAAATTAATAGTCTCTAACATAGTAGGAGCATCTTCTGCGTCTGCTTTGCTGCCTTGCTTGTTGATCAAACTGTAATAGAAAGTTTTCAATCCCCACATGTGTGCCTGCATCAAATTTCTAGCAATCAATGTGGTTGGAACTTTACGGTCTGCAAAGTGTGCTGGGTTATAAAATGTGTTAGTGCTGATACTTTGATCCACATAGGCAGCAAGAACAGCTGCTGTTTTCAAATAGCCGTCGCAGTCTTTTTGTTCCCACATCATCTGATACTTGTTTTTTAATCTGTGATACTCTGGAACAACCTGCACAAAACTTCCTGCCTTGCTTTCTTTAACACTGATCAAGCTCATGGGTAACTCAATTCCATTAGTGCTGTTTATAACAACACTTGAGCTTTCAACTGGCGCAATGGCCATCAGCGTGGCATTGCGAACTCCGTACTGTTTCATATTTGTACGCAGTGTTTCCCAGTCAAGTTCTGGGGCAAAGTTTGCTAATTGATTAACACCATCTGCTCGTAATTCCCAAGGGAATATGCCTTGACCATATCGTGTGTGTTGACTTGTGGTGCATGAGCCCCTTTCTTTTGCCAACTCAACTGTGGCTTCAGTCAAGTAAAATGCAAGATGCTCCATCCAACTTTTAACTTCTTGTAGTGCATCCTTTTCACCATACTTAAATCCACGCTTGGCATGCCAGTAAGCTAGATTAGTGACACCAATTCCCAGTGGACTAATTTCGTCGTTACTTAATTTGCTCTGGATTGAAAGGAAGTCTTGGTAATCCAGAATATTGCATAGGCTACGTTGTAGTATACGACAAGCCCTACGCATGTCTTCTGGATTACGAAATGCTCCCCAGTTGATGGATCCCAACGTACATAACGCTATGCGGCCATCAGCGTCATCCAGACGTTTGAAGGACTTTGTAGGTAATAGGATTTCACAACACAAATTGCTTTGATAGATAGTGTGATATTCAGGATCAAACGGACCTTGTTTCATCACATTGTCAATGAACACCAGATAGATGCGTCCAGTGTCGGTACGCTCTTTCAGTATGCCACTCTTGAATACTTCTTCAGCACTCATGGTCTTTTTGCGCAGACCCTTTTGTTTTTCGTATTTCACATACAGCTCTTCAAACAGTGCTGTGTTCTTGTAAAATGCTTCATACAAGTCTGGAACTTCGTTAGGATCAAAGAATGTGATGTCTTCCTTGTTCTTGAATCGTCTCCAAAAGAAAGCACTCAACACCACACCGTAGTCCATGTGCCTTACCCTTGTTTCCTCAGTTCCTTGATTATTTTTAAGAACGATGAGATCGTCAAACTGATGATGCCAAATAGGATAAAAAACTGTCGCAGACGCATTACGGATTCCTCCTTGAGAACAACTACGCAAATCACCAAACCATTTCTTCAAGAAAGGGATCATACCAGTATGCATGATTTCGCCACCGCGAATTGGGGAGCCCAATGGGCGTAGTCGACCGATTTCCAATCCAATCCCCGCACGTTTACTGGCATACTTGGCCATCATTTCCCCGGAGGCAAAAATACTGTCAAGATCATCGTCACTACGAATAAGCACACAACTACTAAATTGTTTGGTTGGAGTACCAAGACCAGCAAGTACAGGGGTAGCAAGAGTAAACAAACCATCAGATGCAGCATTATAATATTCTTTGATATAACGCATTCTAGCCGAGTTAGGTTCTTCTTTATGAAACACAGTGGCGGCTGCAACCATGTATCTAATCTGTGGAGTTTCATATGTTTGTTTGGTACTACGGTTCTTAACCAAGTACTTTTCAATTAATTGTTCGATGGCAGCATAGCCGTACTGTTCATCTTTAGAATGGTCCAGCATGTCGTTCATGCGGTTCCAGTCATCTTCCGTGTACCAGGTCAACAATTCTGCGGTGTACAACCCAGTGTCCACATTCTTTTTAACAATGTCATACAGGTGCGGTACTTCATAGTTGCCATACACATCCTTGCGCAACATGCTGAGTCGTTGTTTGCCTGCCACATACTGATAGTTTGTATGGCCAGTGTCTGGATTTTGTTCCACGTCAATCAAATCAACTATGGCTCTCAGTGTTATGTTGTCAATTTCACTAGTGGTAATGCCGTCATAAAAGTGTGGTTGGCTTTTTATTTCAATCATGCTTTGACTTACATCAGCAATGCCTGTACAAACTTTGGCAATCTGTGCTTGCCACTTTTCAACTGCTAGGGGTTCTTTCAATCCTGATCTTTTAATTACTGTGATTTGTGTCATTGTCTTTCGCTTATGGGAATCTATATTGTACTTACTAAAGTTTAGGAAGTATTTAGTGACAATGATGTTGTTGCCAAAATCTATTCGAACTCAACGACTTATGCGTGATTTTCAATGTTTTTTTGTAGATTTTTTTTAACAAATTTCTTATCATAGCTACAAAACAAATTATATACGCATTTATTCAGTATGTCTATGAAAACGACAATGTTAAATTATTTGAACATAATGATCGGCTGTGTAAGAAAATGTGAAATCACCAGTGTCGTTTGCCAATGTGTTCTTATAATAAATTCCAATTGCATACGGAATTTGTCCCACAGCACCTGTATAAACAGCGCCGGCTATGTCCAACAACACACAGGAAAATGCCAAAGCAGTGTCATTGATTGAATTGGCTGGGCCAGCAAAATTATAGTCATCACTCAATTGCGAATATTTTTGATCAACATCTGCAGTGATCAGCATTCGTCCTGATCTTGTGAATTTGGTGCCAGCGGTGGTCACCAAAGATTTATAAGTGTAGTCAATTGTGTAACTGACACTGCCACCTGGTGTTCCGTTGTGTGCTACAGAAATTGGCAATCTGAAAAATGATCTTGCATCCGATCCGTTGGTCTGACTTATATTGAACTGTTTCACTCCATGCGAGGCATAAGTGACATTGCCACTTGCTTCAGGCAAATATGGCACTGTCAAAAATGTTGACATGTTATTCAAACTATTGGTTCTAGAGCTTTGGATTTCTTCAGTGGAATTGTTTGAAGTTCTAAAGAATAACTGTGGAAATTCTGGGAAAGTGGTGTCGCCTGTGTTGTTGTTGCCAACATCATACAGCCTGCATTGAGAAACAGAATTGAATTCTCCGCGATACAAATAAATTGCATGCTGGCGTATTTTGTAAAATTTTGTGTTCGCTATGTTTGTTTGTCTTGGACCGTATTGTTCTCCAATGTTGCCACCACCGAGTGAAAACACATATGCATCAGTGGAAGCATTGCGTTCAATACCAAACAAGAATCCCTGTCTAGCAAATTGAATTTGGCATCCTGTGAACATGTTGTTCACAATGTCCTGTTTTGCAGACACGGCTGTGGTTAAATTTGTCAATGTGATGTTTTCAAAATGGTTGTCTTGGCAAGTGTATATGTCACTCAACGCATTCATTTTGATACCAATATTATTGGGATTATACACAGTGAGTTCACTTTCACTGCTTGCAATTCTGATGTTGGAAAATCTACTGTTTCTTACACAATCCAGTTGCATACCTATATTTGTTTGATTGAATATGTGAATGGACAAATCGCTGATATCAATCCATCGAGGCTGATTAGTGCTGGTGGTGGATGCTATGGAACTGGGAGCGGATGCTGTGCTGGTATCATTTACAAATCTAAATGCAGGTGACGTATTTCCACTAGGTGGGACAAAATTAATAATTGTTTTCAATTCCCCTGCACCCACAAGTGTGGTGTAACTTGGAATAAAAATTGTGCTGGTTGTTTTATAAATGCCAGGTGGTATAGTTATAATTGTTCTGAACTTCACGGCATCTGCACTGATACCATAAGCATAATTGTTTGCATTCAAATATTGTTGATTGATAGCTCGTTGCAATGCGGCTGTGTCGTCTGCAACGCCGTTGCCCACAGTACCAAAATCTGATGTGATTACTTGATCGTCTAATCTTGTTTGTAGTGTTCTGTAAACAGGACTGCTTGCAGATGAGCCAGTGATAATTGGAATATCCGATGTGACTGCATACGAATATTGCGACAATTCTAATAAATTGCCCTGTGCTGACAAGTCATTTAGTGTGAGCAATCTGGTATTTCCCACACCTGGCGAGCCTTCAGAAACAGATCCGTTTCCTATGTACAACTCCTGCGTGTCAACAGCCCATGCCATTTCTCCGCTGGCTAATTGTGGAATGCCTGTGCCTTGGTTTGCTTGTCCACGACGTACTTGAATTCGACTGATTTGGTAGACTGCCATCTGAATATCCTCTATATAGGATATTTATCAGTTCTCTCGGTAGTACTGCTCCACTCGTTTCCACCATTGATCTTCCCAGTAGCTGAAATCTTCAGGCTTTAGGACAAACTCCTGGTAAGCTGGATCTCCCCACACCATGGGAGTAATTTCTGGAGGTTTAACACACATCAGCACCACACCCTTGCGTATGTTTGTGCCATGTATTTTGTTATGGGCCAACGCATAGGCTGTTAATTGCAGATAGTAGCCTGTGATCCATTCCAGTTTTTTTGGCTTGTTGGTTTGCTTGTAATCCAGAATTGCTTCTTCGTTCTGGTGCATGCCACAGCCATCTGTAGTGCCAGCGTACAGTCCCGGATAGTACAGGGGAACTTCTACACCCCAAACTTCATTCACATTAACCAGCCCTTGTTCAATAACATGCTTGGCCATTTTGTGACTTTGTACTGAGTAGGGATTTGTGCCTGGATCTCGAAGAGTACCATCTCGAACATAGTCTTCAAGATACTTGTGCATCCTGGTACCGCGATTGGCAGCTTCAGTGGTGATCTCCTGTGCTTTCTTCTCGCCCACAGCTCGCCGCCATGCTTGAAGTGCATCTTTTTCTTCTTGTGGCTTGGTTTTGTCCAGGATGGTAGTAACACTGGGAACTTTACTGCCATCTGGTGTTGCATACAAGCGTTTGCCTTCTACACTTTCTCTGTTGATCAGGGTGTAGGAATATCGTTCATTGAGTAAGGTCATATACCCAAGTATACACTATTTTAGTGTGCTGGTCAACTATCCCATGGCTTTTGCTGTGGCACGTTTAGCCATTTTGCTCACTTCGCCTGGATTTGGTGGAGTGCCTTGCATAGGAGTATCAGCTGCTTGACGAGTTTTGATAACAACGCCCTGCCCGTCAAATCTAGCAACCAATTGTTTTATTATTGGATCGCTTTCCCATCGTGCTGCAAAACGGTCGTAATCGATGTCAGGTGCGCCATGCTGTTGGCCAGCTTGGTTGATAGTGTCCCAAGTTGCTTGGGCTGTTGACTTTTGATTGTTGGCGGAAGATTGTAGACTCCTCAGTGCTAACACCAAGGGGTCTACCATTTCATTTACTTTTTTTTTGATTGTGACAACATGATGCCTAACTTGCGGCTATAGTCAATACTTTCTCTTTTCATTCTGCCTGCGGCCTCTGGAGCACCCATTGCTTCTTCACCAGGTGCGCCAGCTTCTGGAGCAGGTTCGCCTGCCATTGCTTCTTCTCCTGGAGCACCCATGGCTGGAGCACTGGCTCCCATTGTTGGGGCCTCGCCACCTGATACTAGTGCTAATGCGCCTGATATGCCTTGACGACTGGTTTCTAATGCGGTGTAAATTGCCTCTAATGCTGGCTTAACAGCATCAGTGTATTGTTGAGCAACATCGCTGCCCATTGCTTCTCTTATAGAGTCTGTCAATTCTAATAGCTGTTCAGCTTTCATGGCCGCTACATCTTCTAGCCAACCAGTAACACGGTCAACCATATCCTTAGTTGCCATGATAACTTCAGCTTTGTCTTCTTCGCCTTCCAATAGCACGTAGCCAGCTTCAGATTCGTTTAGGTCATAACGTGTGGTTAGTTCAGCCTTGAGTTCCGCACGATCGCTTTCACCCAGCTCTACACGTTGTAGTGCATTATTGATCCATGCATCTGGAACTGAGTGCGATTGTGCTCTTTCACGGAACGTTTTGTTAACATAATTTTCTTCAACAGATTTTTCTTTTTTCTTCATAGTTTTCTTTGCGGTTGTACCTTCACACTTGCAAGGATCTGCATGACATGTTGGGCATTTGCCTTCTTCACGCTCCATGATTGATTGATTAACACAATCCAACATAGCACGAGTCTTTTGATAGGCTGGGCTTTCGTTGACGCTGTCAAAACTTTCACCCAGTTCAAACTGGCTTAATTTTGTGCGTAATTTATTACGTGCATCTTCCAGCTGAACATCGCTGAATTGTTCCAAGTTAAGTTTGTAGCCAAATTGCTTGGCCATATTCTCGTTAAGAATCTTTGATGTTATTGGTTTTGATAATTCTCTAATGTTCATGTTGGTATCCTGAGATGTTTCTTACTAGTATTTATACGAAAGTCCACTTAAACATTGTAGAAATTTCATTCTTATACTGCTCTGATTGAGCCTGACTGTATTCCAGTTTATTTAACAGTATCATATATCTATCAAAATCTTTGGCTTTGACTATGTTTTTCTTATAGATTTGATTGTCACTGTAATTGGCCCAGTATTGTGTGTCCATGCGTTTGATTTCGTAGTAGCGAGTCATGTTTGATGCATCATACGCTTTGGCCGCCATCAAAGCACAAGTTTTTAAATAAAATTCGTTAATGTAATCTTTGCTAACAGAGTGATGCATGGCCCAATTGTTTGATGTGTTTTTGACAATAGCATACTTCTTGTAAGAAATCACATTGTTGCTATGCACCACAAAAGGAAGGCTCTTGTTGAGGTCTTCTTCAAAGTGCGAAGCTAATTCTTTAATTACTTGTTTTTTAGGTTTTTTCATTTGCAACTACACTGGGATCATTGTGGCCAATTTTAGTTATCAAACTCTTGCGTATCATGGCCTGAACTCTGAACTGATCGTGTTCGCTTAGACTGTGTAGTTTAACTGGCTCTTTTAATTGCTTCAATAGTTTGGCTTCTTCATTGGTGGTCCAAATTGAAAAATCATGAATTAGCTCGTTGATTTTCATTTGATACCTGCAATGGTTAACCATTTCATAAGTTCGTCATCTTCACGCAACTTGCTGGGCACTGTGCTCTTGTGTGGTCCACGTGCAGCACGTTCAAAGCCCTTGTCACGCACCTGATTGATAAGTCTATCAGTGGCATCGCCGCCCACTGGGTGATTGCCACTGGCCACAGTGTCGTGATGTTTTTCAACAATTGATTCTTCTTCCTCTTCATAATTCTCACTGGTACTGTCACCAGTGGTCACAACAGCGCCGGGCTTGATGGCATTGGGATCCATTTCAGGTGCTTTAAGCTGTCCTGGTTTGTCTGGATCTGGTGTCAATGTTTTGGCATCAATCTCAGTGCCATTTGACAGTTTGGCTTTGTCGCCTGCAACAGAAGCCACTGTTAAATTGCCATCTTCACCTAATATGTCTTTAATTTTCATCTTGTTCTCCGAGGCTTAATTCAGCACTCTCTAGTTTAGTTATGTATTTACGCAATTTGTCAATTTGTCCTCTAGCTCTGAGCAACTTAAATGCTAGGTTTTCCACACTTTGTTCCCCATTGGACTCCAACCCAGCTTTTCGAAGTCGTTTTAGGTCGTCCATTACTTGCCTGCATTGTTTAATGTTGCCGCTTCTCACAGCTGAGTTGATCTTACTGGCATAATTTCGAGCTTTGGATTTGATGTCTTTGGGAGCCACAGTGGGCTCTTCATGCACAGGTTCAACCAGCCATTTGTTGTCAAGTATGCTGTATATGCCGGCACTGTGGTGTTTTTGATCTGCAGGTTGCACATACAGTTCCACTGGAATGTTTTCAATTGACAAATCGTGTTCGCTGTTGTACAAGTTCTTTTTGGCTGTGAACAGTTCGTCATTGCCATTTGTGTCGCTTACAACCAAGTGCAAATCTATGTCACTGTAGTTGCTGTAATTGTAACCAGCACTGCTGCCACTCAGTGTGACATCTTTTAAATTTAGTTTGGCCACGTTTAGGTAATCAGCAAAGTGTCGTGCTATTCGTAACAGTTTGAATCGCACTTCTGTGCGAAGGCGAAGGTTGTCCCACAGAACTGGATTCAGTTCGTGATGATGTGGATTTGGGTCTATGGATAGTTCTTGAATCTGCATTCAGTATTTAACTGAATTACAAGCCTAAGAACTTTAATACATGGGGAAAGTTGATGGCGTTGATCCAGCCTGAACCTGCGGCAAATGCCAAACCCACCATGGCATACATGGTGTACTTGCTTTTGATCTTGTACAAGTTGGTGATTTTGTCAGCTAGTTCTGCATGTTGTGTGTTGGATGCAACGGCCATTTCGCACAGTTTTTTGTCCAACAAGTCACGAGTGTTGTCTAAACAATCGTGCATTTCTTTGACATCTGCTTTGAGATCGTCAAGTTTTTCTTCTATCTGATGTACTTTGGTTTCAACTATTGCTACTCGCTCTGGTAACATAGCTAGCTGTGCTTGTGCTTCTTTCGTGGCCATTATGGGCTCGTCCTGTGATTTAATTAATGTGTCTGGGCTTGTTCCCAGTGTATGATTAATTGCCTAATTGTGAGCCTATTGGTGTAGTGAAAACACTAGTAGTATTTATTACTTTTTGAAAAATACTATGTTCTTGCCAGGATCGCTGGTGTTGAATACTGCATACTGTTGTTCCATGTCTTCGTTGAGTCCTTTTATATAAGGCACAAGATGGAAGTCTGTTATCAATCCACCCACTGGATTGTCTTCCAGTTCATAAACAAAATCACGCTCTGTGCTGAAATCAAAGCGCCACACACGAATAATTTTGTCAGTGTCAAATCCTATCAAGCTGCCTTTGATTTCAATAGGATCTGGACTGTTATAATAGTGTATGTTACTTCTAATACCCAGTGTTTGCAACAGGGTGTTGAAATTTTGTTCTTGACAACGTTCTTTTTGTTTGTGATGGTCGTTGCGATACTGTCCAGTGTGCGTTATGTCAACTAATGTGTATAATTTGTATTCCATACACTATTTAACAGTCGTAAAAAAGCCCACTATAAAAGTGGGCTTAGTCTTCCCATCCCGGAGAATTAAGCGAATGTACCTAAAGCAGCACCAACGAAAATACCTGGGTTAGCAGCTGTACCAGTTGCTGTAACAGTTGCTGAACCACCTGTGTTCATTGAAGCACCAATTGCTGCCTCCAATGCATTGTAAGTTGTGTTTGCAACGTTAGAACCCACACTCGCGTCGTTAACTGTGTCGCCAGTTACCAAAATCAAGAATGATGTGGCATCTGGAACGCCAACTACATAAACTTCGGCCATTGTTTGAATTGCGCGAACACAACGGCTAAACACGCTGTTTGCATCTGTGTATGCGCCAGTTGCGCCGTCTGTACCTCTGGTTAGGTCGTTTGTACCGCCAGTTGTAACAACTTTAAGTAAACGTAATGAACGTGTACCAAAGTTACTAAATGCTGGGCCAGTTGAATAGCTGTCTTGTGCTGTCATGCGGCCATAATTGGCTGCTACGTCTGTTGTTAATAATGATGGCATGTTAGTTTCTCCTCTTATACCATTACTGCCCGAACTCTTCGAGCGACTTTCCTAAAAAGCCTTTGTAATATTATTTAGCTCTGATTGAAAAAATACTGTGGATACAGCTCAATTTTGACGATTATGTTTGGTCTTTGCTTTCTTGAATACGCTTGATTCCACGCTTGAATTTGGTGGGGTCAGCGCCTTTGATGCTGTTGATGAATCTGCGTTCTAGTTCAGCAGCTGTTTCAATATCGTAATTTTCACGTATCATGTCCAACAAGTTAATGGCGCTTTGTATAATGTTGCTACCACGGCTTTCTATAACTAGATCCGGATCTCTGCTGAGTCCGATTTCGTTTAATTCTTGTAAAATACTACGTGTGCTTTTACGCATTTGTGTTCTCTTTATACGTTATTTATTTGATTATATAGTCTAGTTATCATTAGATCAATCGAGTTGATAAATGTTGCGGTCGCACAATTTAAATATAAATACTCAGTAGAAACCATGAGTTGCTACAAACACACAGGAAAACACAATGAAGACGTTATCAAACTACATGCTAGGACTAATGGAACGATTAGCTGAAATGTTCCCAGGATCCAGCTATCAAAGCCGTTTAGATCAATATCTAAGCACCAAAGGCATTACCGATGCCGCACAGTTGGAAGGTTATATCCGACAATTCAATTCTCAAAAGGAAAACTATCTATGAAAAATTTTATCAACACTGTATTCGAAAGTCTAGTTGCATGGGGCGAAGCTATTGCGGAATACCGTAAGAGCAGAGCATCTCATCACTACTATTAAAATGAACTTTCTAGATACATTAGTAATGTTGCTACGCTGGCATCGAGATGGTTGGGAAGTGCATCCTATCATCAATGACGAGTTCAGCGGCTGGTTCTAACCGCTAAATATTGGCATGAAATTAGTGTACATACACGGTGCCAATGCCACCAGCGAGAGCTTTAACTATATCAAGAGTAAACTGGGTGCAGGCCTAGACCTCAACTATGACAGTCGCAATGGGTTTGAAAACAACCTAAAAGACATGCAGACTACACTACAGGACCACAAGGACCTGGTGTTTGTTGCGCATAGTCTGGGCGGCATCTACAGCCTGCATTTGGCCAACTCAATGCCTAGTGCTGTTAAGGGTGCTGTGACATTGAGTACTCCATATGGCGGTGCTGAAGTAGCGGACTATGCTCAATACTTCTTGCCATTCAGTAGACTGATGCGTGACATTGGTCCCAGTTCGTGGGTAATGAAGCAAGCAAGAAATATCAAAATTCAGCATCCTTGGACCAATATAGTAACTGTAAAGGGTCAAAGTGCTTTCATGCATGAACCCAACGATGGTGTTGTGACCATTGCCAGCCAACGTCATCATGCGGACATGGAGTTGGTAGAAGTAGACTATAACCACTATGAGGTTGTGCTGAGTGACGTAGTGGTTGGACTTATCAAGGAACGAGTAAACAAGTTCAAGAAATAAGTTGCTTTTAGATCACAAAGCATATATAATAGTACATAGAGAAAAAGAAGTATCTATGTAAACAGACATTACACACAGGAGATTAATATGTCATTTGAAACACCAAAACTACCAGAAGTAAAATTCAACAAGAACGGATACGAGATCCGTACTGACATTCTAGACATGGCAAAAAGTCTAGTCAGCGAAGAATTCCACTCCAAATTTCAAGGATGGGAATTGACCACTGCCAAAGATGAAAAGACAGGCAAGTTGGTTACCACAGTGGGTATGCCAGAATTTCCAGGACTTGAGAAAGTTCTTGAAACTGCAGAAAAGATGTATGCCTTTGTTAACTCAGGTACAAAGAAGTAATACATTAGCATAGCTAGTTCGCCAGAATAGCGTAACATTCACTAGCACCTTCGGGTGCTTTTATTTTGGCTAAAATACTTGTCAACTAACTGGCTGGCTACCGCGTTATATAT
>Ga0209617_10000400_pt1 | contig 18559 bp, 15 predicted proteins | sample LakEriepJuly2011_2_FD_187459 | JGI IMG/M metagenome (GOLD analysis project Ga0209617, IMG submission 187459) | Freshwater microbial communities from dead zone in Lake Erie, Canada - CCB epilimnion July 2011 (SPAdes) (version 2) | ecosystem: Environmental > Aquatic > Freshwater > Lentic >...
AGCTCCGGCGCGACCGCATCCGCCTGACATTCGCGTTGCTGGGGCCGATCATCCTGCTGGTGACGGCGGCCTGGAGCATCTCCTTCGACGTCGAGCACGTGAAGTTCGCGGTGCTCGACCACGACCAGACCCACGACAGCCGCCAGCTCATCGAGCACTTCGCAGGCTCGCGCTACTTCGACCAACAGCCTGATTTGCGCACCGACGACGATGTGCAAACCAGCCTGCGTCGCCACGACGTGAGCCTGGTGCTGGAGATCCCACCGGGCTTTGGCCGCGACCTGCTGGCGGGCCGGCGCCCCGAGGTCGGCTTCTTCATCGACGGCACCCAGCCCTTCACCGCCGAAAACGTGCGGGGCTATGCGCAAGGCATCGTGCTGGAACACGCCATGCGCTTTGCCCGCGAAACACCCGGCTTGACGCCTCCGACCTTGCCCGCGCGGCTGGAGCCCCGCTTTGCCTACAACCAGTCCTTCCGCAGCATCTATGCCTCCACCCCGGGCCTGTTGATGCTGTGCCTCATCATCATCCCGGCCATGCTGACGGCGCTGGGCGTGGTGCGCGAAAAGGAGATGGGCTCCATCCTCAACCTCTACGCCTCGCCGGCCACGGTGGGCCAGTTCCTGTTGGGCAAGCAGATGCCGTACGTGGCCCTGGCCATGGCGAGCTACCTGACGCTGGTGTTCCTCAGCATCTTCTTGCTGCAGGTGCCCCTCAAAGGCAGCTTCCTGGCGCTGAGCCTGGGCGCACTGTGCTTTGTGTTCGCCACGACGGCGCTGGGCCTGTTCCTGTCAGCCTTCCTGCGCTCGCAGGTGGCGGCCTCCTTCGCCTCGGCCATCATCTGCCTGATCCCGTCGGTGAACTTCTCGGGGCTGCTTTACCCGGTGTCCACGCTGACGGGCGCGGCGGTCTGGGTCGGCAAGGGCTTCCCGGCCTCGTGGTTCCAGCTCATCAGCCTGGGGGCCTTCACCAAAGGACTGGGCTTTGGCAGTTTCTGGCCCATGTACGCAGCGCTGCTGGGCTTTGGGCTGCTGTACCTGGGCTTGGCGCGCCTGCTCGTGCGCAAGCAGGAGGGCTGAGGCATGTGGCGCTGGTTGAGCAATGTGTGGCGGCTGTCGTGGAAAGAGTTGCGCAGCCTGGCGACCGACGTGCCGCTGATGGGCCTGATCCTGTTTGCCTTCACGGTGTCGGTGTACACCACGGCCAAGGGCGTCAAGGCCGAGGTCTCGCACGCCTCGGTGGCCATGATCGACGGCGATCAGTCGGCCTTGTCGCTGCGCCTGCGCGACGCCTTGCGTCCGCCCTATTTCCAGACGCCGCGCGACATCGCCCCGCAAGACGCGGGCGACGCCCTGGACCGCGGCGACTTCATCTTCGTGATCGACATCCCGCCGCGCTTCGAAGCCGATGTGCTGGCCGGCCGCAGCCCCGCCATCCAGGTGACGGTGGACGCCACGGCCATGACGCAGGCCGGCCTGGGCGTGGTCTACCTCAACGAGATCTTCCTGCGCGAGCAGCTCGACTTCTTCCACCAGCATGGCATCGCATCGATGTTGCCGGCGCCGCCGGTGGTGCGGCTGATGTTCAACCCGAACAACCAGTCGGAGTGGTTCAGCTCGGTGATGCTGGTGGAGACCAACGTGACCGTGCTGGCCATCATCCTGGTCGGGGCGGCCGTGATCCGCGAGCGCGAACATGGCACCATCGAGCACCTGCTGGTGATGCCGGTGCGCCCCAGCGAGATCGCCATGGCCAAGATCCTGGCCAACGGTGGCGTCATCGTGCTGGCGGTGTGGCTGTCGCTGGAGCTTGTCATCCGGGGATGGCTGCAGGTGCCGCTGCCCGGATCGGTGCCGCTGTTCATGCTGGGCACAGCGCTGTACCTGTTCGCCGTCACGGCCCTGGGCATCTTGCTGGCCACCCTGGCCTCGTCCATGCCGCAGTTCGGTCTGCTGGCGGCGCCCGTGTACGTCGTGCTGTACCTGCTCAGTGGCGCGGCCACACCGGTGGAGAGCATGCCCGAGCTGTTGCAGCACATCGTGCAGATTTCGCCAACCACACAGTACGTCAAGCTCACACAGGCCGTGTTGTACCGAAATGCGGGGGTTCGGCTTGTCCTGCCTCAACTGTTGGCGGTGTCGGCGGCTGGTGGCCTCTTCCTGGTCATCGCCTTGACAAGATTCAGGTCGATGCTGGCCCGACAGGGTTGAGACGCCCCTGCCCAGCCCACCACACCCAAGGAGACCCAGATGCCAAACACCCACACCACCGCCCCCAAGATGAGCTGGGAGGACTGGGTCCGCGCCCTCGACCTCCACACCCACAGCCAGGTCGGGCAACTCATGGGTGGCATCTCGCCGATCCAGTCCACCCTGGTCTACCTGGACTGGCTGATGCACCTGATGATCTCACCGGGCAAGCAGCTCGACATCGTCAAGCGCAGCGCCGACGACGTGACCCTGGCCGTCAACCGGTTGGTACAAGGCGGCATCGAGAGTGCACGCCATGACCATGAGGCCGCAGCGCCTGTGCAAGCTGGCTGCGCCCACCCCCTGCCGCTGCCCGTGCACGATCGCCGATTCGCCAGCCAGGCCTGGCAGAACTGGCCCTTCAATGTGTACGCGCAGTCCTTCCAGGTGCTGGAGCACGTCTGGCACCAGGCCACCAGCTGCGTGCCCGGTCTGAACCACCGCCACGAAGAAATGGCCAACTTCGCCGCCCGCCAGTGGATGGACATCGTCAACCCGGCCAACATCCCCTGGATGAACCCCGAGGTGCTGCAGACCACCGCCAAGGAAGGTGGCATGAACCTGATGCGCGGCGTCCACAACTGGAGCGACGACGCCCAGCGCATGGTGCGCGGCCTCCCGGCGTCCGGCACCGAGCAGTTCAAGATTGGCCACGATGTCGCGACCACGCCGGGCAAGGTGGTGTTCCGCAATGACCTGATCGAACTCATCCAGTACAGCCCGACCACAGACAAGGTGCATGCCGAGCCCGTGCTGATCGTGCCCGCCTGGATCATGAAGTACTACATCCTGGACCTGTCGCCGCAGAACTCCCTGGTCAAGTACCTGGTGGACCAGGGGCACACGGTGTTCATGATCTCCTGGAAGAACCCCACAGCCGAAGATCGCAACAAGGGCCTGGACGACTACCGTACCCATGGTGTGATGGCCGCCCTCGACACCGTCAGCAAGATCCTGCCCGAGCGCAAGGTGCACGGCGTCGGCTACTGCCTGGGCGGCACGCTGCTCATGATCACGGCCGCCACCATGGGCCGCGATGGCGACGATCGCCTGGCCTCGATGACGCTGTTCGCCGCACAGGGCGACTTCACCGAGGCGGGCGAATTGCTGCTCTTCATCAACGAGAGCGAGGTGGACCTCATCGAGGCCATGATGGCCGAGCAAGGCTTCCTCAAAGGCTCCCAGATGGCCGGCGCCTTCACGCTGCTGCACTCCAACGACCTGGTCTGGTCGCGCGCGATGAAGAACTACCTGCTGGGCGAGCGCGACCATCCCAATGACCTGATGGCCTGGAACGCCGACACCACCCGCATGCCCTACCGCATGCACTCGGAGTACCTGCACAAGCTCTTCCTGCACAACGACCTCTCGGCCGGCCGCTACGAAGTCAACGGCCAGCCCATCTGGTTCACCGACATCCGGGTGCCCTGCTTCGCCGTGGGCACGGTCAGCGACCACGTCGCGCCCTGGAAGTCGGTGTACAAGCTGCACCTGCTGCCACTGGACGTCACCTTCGCGCTCACCAGCGGCGGGCACAACGCCGGCATCGTCAGCGAACCCGGCCACAAGGGCCGCCACTTCCAGCTGAAACACCGCCCCCCCACCGAGGCCTACACCTCGCCGGAGCGCTGGCAGGCCGAGGTGCCGCACCAGGAAGGCTCTTGGTGGCCGGCCTGGCAGAACTGGCTGGTGCACCACTCCAGCGGCCTGACCGCACCGCCGTCCCTGGGCGTGCCCGGCAGCAAACGCCGCCTGCCCGACGCCCCCGGCACCTACGTCCAACAGGAGTGATCGCCATGAGCCCAGACACCACACCGGCCCTGCTGGAAAACCGCACCTACGAAGAAATCAGCGTGGGCGAAACCGCCTCGCTCCGGCGCACGCTCACCAAGGAGGACATCGAGGTCTTCGCCATCCTCAGTGGCGACGTCAACCCGGCCCACCTCGACGAGGCCTATGCGCGCGAAACGCCTTTCCACCACGTCATCGCGCACGGCATGTGGGGCGGCACACTGATCTCCACCGTGCTGGGCACGCGCCTGCCGGGCCCGGGCACCATCTACGTCGCTCAGCAGCTCAACTTCCTGAGGCCCGTGGGCCTGGGCGACGTCATCACCGTCAGCGTCAGCGTCACGCACAAAGGCGAGAAGAACCGGCTGCGCCTGGCCTGCGTCTGCACCAACCAGGAAGGCAAAGCCGTCATCACTGGCGAGGCCGAGGTCATCGCGCCCACGGCCAAGGTGATCCGCCCACCCACGCCCCTGCCCGAGCTGCACCTGCACCGTCACGAGCGCTTTGCCCAACTGATGGCCCTGACGGCCGCGCCAGAGCCCGTCGCCTGCGCCGTGGTGTTCCCGGTCGAGGCCCATGGCCTGCGCGCGGCCATCGAAGCCCGCCACGCCGGCTTGATCCGCCCCGTGTTCGTCGGCCCGCGTGCGCGCATCGCCGCACTGGCGCAGACGCTGGAGCTCGACCTGGGTGCACTCACCGGTGCCGCAGGCGATGTCGACTGGATCGATGCCGACTCCGAAGCTGCCGCCTTGCAGGAGGCCATCGACCTGGCCCGCACCGGCCGCGTGCAAGCGATCATGCAGGGCGATGTGGATGCCGGTGCGCTGCTGCGGGCCATCGTCCACCGCCAGCACGGCCTGCGCACACACCGCCGCATCAGCCACGCCTATGTGGCCGACGTGCCCGACCACCGCACGCCCTTCATCGTCACCGACGCGCTCGTCAACATCCAGCCCACGCTGGAAGACAAGCGCGACATCGTGCAAAACGCCATCGACCTGGCCCGCGTGCTGGGCATGTCGCCGCGCGTGGCCATCCTGTCGGCCTCACCCGTCGTGCACAGCAAGCTGAGCTCCTCGATGGATGCCGCGGCCCTGTGCAAGATGCTGGAGCGCCACCAGATCGCCGGTGGCGTCGTCGATGGCCCGTTGCCCTTCGATGCGGCCATCAACCCCGACATCGCGCGCATGACCCACCCAGACTCGCCTGTCGCGGGCCAGGCCAACGTGCTGATGGTGCCCCACATGGAAACCGGCGACATGCTCATCAAGCAACTGCACCTGCTGGCCGACGCCGATGTGGCCGGCATCGTGCTCGGCGCGCAAGTGCCCGTCATCTTGACAAATGCCACCGACAGCCCGCGCACACGGCTGGCTTCGGCCGCACTGGCCCTCCTGGTGGCGCACGCGCAAGGCCACCTCGATGCCGCAGATGCCGCCCTCTGACCCGATCGACACCCTCCGCCCCCCGCCCCGAAACGATGCCTGCCATGTCCAGACGCACTGACCTTGCCGCCACAGCCGATCGCAAGCCTGCCGCACTGACCCTCGGCTTGGCGCTGCTGCTGGGATTGCCGGCGTGCACCACGGTCAAGGTCGATGTGCCTGCCGTCAGCGTGACAACGCCTGACACGTTCCACGAAGCCACCGGCACCGCCAGCACCGAGCTCTCGCGCTGGTGGCAAGGCATCCCCGACCCAACGCTGCAAAACCTCATCGCCCAGGCCCTGACCGCCAATGCAGACATCCGCATGGCCCTGGCACGCGTGCGCGAGTCTCGCGCTGTGGTCACGCAGGCCGAGTCGGCGTTGTACCCCAGCCTGCAGGCCTTCGGCTACACCGCCCGCACCCAAACCGATTCGCTGCACGGCCCGGCCATCCCGCCGGTGACACTGCCCCCGCTGCCCGCGCCATTGCCTGCGATCCAAGTGCCTGACCTCAGTCCGCTGACGCACCCCAACGTCCCCATCAGCAGCTACAGCGGCCAGGGTTTTGCTGCGGCCTGGGAGGTCGATATCTTTGGGGCACGTCGCAGCGATGCCGAAGCCGCGCGCCAGGCCGCCCTCGCACAAGACGAGCGCGTGCACGGCGCCCAGCTCATGGTGGCGGGCGACGTGGCGTCCAACTACATCGAAGCCCGCAGCTTAGAGCACCGCATCGGCCTGCTCCAGCGCAGCCTGACCAGTGCGCGCCGCCTGCAGCGCTACGCTCAAGGCCGCTTCGACGCCGGCCAGGCCACACGCCTGGACATCGACCGCGCCCGCGCTCAGGTCGAGGCGCTGGAAGGCGCACAGGGTCCCCTGCACAGCCTGCTCCAAGCGCGCCTGCGCCGCCTGGCCGTGCTCACTGGTCAGCCGCCCGAGGCGCGCATCACCCTGCCCCCCCCCACCACGGAGGCGCCGGCCGATGCCAGCGTCATCCCTGCCCAGCTTCCCGCGGTCCTGCCTTCCGACGTCCTCAGCCGCCGGCCAGACGTGCGTGGCAGCGCCCGCGTCGTACAAGCCCTGGCCGCCCGCGTGGGCAGCGCCAAGGCCGACATGTTCCCGCGCTTTTATGTGGGCTTCCTGGCCAACGAAGGCCGCATCGAAATCGGCAACCTGGCGTCCAACGGCAACTTCTTGTCTTGGGGGGCAGGCCTGCGTCTGCCCATTTTCGAGGGTGGCCGGATCCGTGCGCGCATTGCGGCCAGCAACGCCCAGCTCGATGCTGCCGTGGCACAGCACGAGCAAACCATGCTGACCGCCCTCGAAGACGTCGAGAACGCCTACAGCGCTCGCCGCGCCCTCGACCAGCGCACCGAGCGACTGACCACCGCCTGGCGCACCTCTACCGACGGAGCCCAGCACGCGCAACGTCTCTTCAACGAGGGCCAGGGGCTGTTGCAATCGGCCATCGAGGCCGAGCTCACTGCCCTGCAACGCGAGGACGAACTCATCCAGGCGCAAACCGCACGGGCCCTGGTCACCGTGGCCTTGTACAAGTCCGTTGGTGGCGGGTGGTCGGACCCGCCTGTGGCCAAGGCTGCGTTGAAGCATCCCTGAGGCATCGACCATGAAAAAAGGCCGCGCGGTTTGCACCGTGCGGCCCTCGCTGGCAGCGCGCTGAAGCTCAGCACGCGCCCCTGATCGGCAACGATCAGTTCTTCGACTGGTCAACCAGCTTGTTCTTGGAGATCCAAGGCATCATGGCGCGCAGTTCGGCACCCACGGTCTCGATCGGGTGCACGGCGTTCAGGCGACGGCGAGCGGTCATGCTCGGATAGTTCGTGCGGCCTTCCAGGATGAACATCTTGGCGTACTCGCCGGTCTGGATGCGCTTCAGAGCGTTGCGCATGGCGGCGCGCGACTGCTCGTTGATCACTTCCGTGCCGGTCACGTACTCGCCGTACTCGGCGTTGTTCGAGATCGAGTAGTTCATGTTGGCGATGCCGCCTTCGTACATGAGGTCGACGATCAGCTTCAGTTCGTGCAGGCACTCGAAGTAGGCCATTTCAGGCGCGTAACCGGCTTCGGTCAGCGTCTCGAAGCCCATCTTCACCAGTTCCACAGCGCCACCGCACAGCACGGCTTGTTCGCCGAACAGGTCGGTTTCGGTTTCTTCGCGGAAGTTGGTCTCGATCACGCCACCCTTGGTGCCGCCGTTGGCAGCAGCGTAGGACAGGGCGATGTCCTTGGCCTTGCCGGACTTGTCCTGGTACACAGCGATCAGCGAAGGCACGCCGCCGCCCTTCAGGTACTCGGAGCGCACGGTGTGGCCAGGGCCCTTGGGGGCGACCATGATCACGTCCAGGTCAGCGCGGGGCACAACCTGGTTGTAGTGCACGTTGAAGCCGTGGGCGAAGGCCAGAACGGCACCTTGCTTGATGTTCGGGGCGACGTTGTTGTTGTACACCTCGGGGATGTTCTCGTCGGGCAGCAGGATCATGACGACGTCAGCGGCCTTCACGGCGTCGTTGACTTCAGCGACCTTGATGCCAGCGGCTTCCACCTTGGACCAGGAAGCGCCGCCCTTGCGCAGGCCGACCGTCACGTTGACGCCGGAATCGCGCAGGTTCTGAGCGTGGGCATGGCCTTGCGAGCCATAGCCGATGATGGCCACGTTCTTGCCCTTGATCAGGCTCAGATCGGCGTCCTTGTCGTAATAGACCTTCATGGTGTATCTCCGTCGGAAAAATCGGTTGGTGGCCTGAACGGGTCAGGCACAAGGTTCAAGAAAAGCGGGGGAGCTCGGCAGCCTCGTCAGAGACTGCGCCGAGCCATCAGACGCGCAGGATGCGCTCGCCACGCCCGATCCCGCTGGTCCCGGTGCGCACGGTTTCAAGGATGGCAGCGCGGTCGATGGCCTCGATGAAGGCATCGAGTTTGGCCGCGTCGCCAGTGAGTTCGATGGTGTAGGTCTTGTCGGTGACGTCGATGATGCGGCCGCGGAAGATGTCCGCCATGCGCTTCATCTCTTCACGCTCCTTGCCCACGGCACGCACCTTGATGAGCATCAGCTCACGCTCGGTGAACGGGCCTTCGGACAGGTCCACCACCTTGACGACCTCGATGAGTCGGTTCAGGTGCTTGGTGATCTGCTCGATGATGTCGTCGGAGCCAGTGGTCACGATGGTCATGCGCGACAGCGAGGGGTCTTCGGTGGTGGCCACCGTCAGGCTCTCGATGTTGTAGCCGCGGGCCGAGAACAGGCCGACCACGCGGGACAGCGCGCCGGCTTCGTTTTCCAGCAGCAGGGCAATGATGTGTTTCATGTTGATCGTCCTGGCAGGCTCTTGAGACATCGGGGCGGTAACCCCGGCGCTGTGGCCTGCGGTTCGATGAGGTTCGGTGTGGTTCAACTCACCCAGCCGCTTCGGTCCACCACCTGATTCGATCGCCGGCAAGCGACCGTCCGTGGTGGCCTGGGTCGGCCAGGCGTCGGTGTGTTCAGTGGTTCAAGTCGGTGATCAGAGGTCTTCCGAGCCCAGCAGCATCTCGGAGATGCCCTTGCCAGCCTGCACCATCGGCCACACGTTCTCCGTGGGGTCGGTGCGGATGTCCAGGAACACCGAGCGGTCTTTGAGCTTGATGGCCTCGCGCAGCGCGCCTTCGACGTCCGACGGGCGCTCGATCAACAGCCCGACGTGACCATAGGCCTCGGCCAGCTTGACGAAGTCAGGCAGCGCGTCCATGTAGCTGTGCGAGTAGCGGCTGCCGTAATCCAGCTGCTGCCACTGGCGCACCATGCCCAGGTAGCGGTTGTTCAGCGACAGCACCTTCACCGGAGTGTTGTACTGCAGACAGGTCGAGAGCTCCTGGATGCACATCTGGATGGAGCCTTCGCCGGTGATGCAAAACACATCGGCGTCGGGCTTGGCCAGCTTGATGCCCATGGCGTAAGGCAGGCCCACGCCCATGGTGCCCAGGCCACCGGAGTTGATCCAGCGGCGCGGCTCTTCGAACTTGCTGTACTGGGCCGCGAACATCTGGTGCTGACCCACGTCCGAGGTGATGTAGTAGTCGGTGCCGGCGGTCAGCTCTGCCAGTTTTTGCACCACGTACTGAGGCTTGATGACCTCGTCCGATGTCTTGAACTTCAGGCAGTCACGCTTCTTCCACTCGTTGATCTGGTTCCACCAGGCGGCCAGCGCGTTGCTGTCGGCGCGGGTGGTGGACTCCTTGATCTGAGCAATCATCTCGATCAGCACGTCCTTGACATCGCCCACGATGGGGATGTCCACCTTCACGCGCTTCGAGATCGAAGACGGGTCGATGTCGATGTGGATGATCTTGCGCTCGACCTGGGCGAAGTGCTTGGGGTTGCCGATCACGCGATCGTCGAAGCGGGCGCCCACGGCGATCACCACGTCGGCGTTCTGCATGGTCATGTTGGCTTCGTACGTGCCATGCATGCCCAGCATGCCCAGGAAGGTCTTGTCGGACGCGGGGATCGCGCCCAGGCCCATCAGGGTGCTGGTGCTGGGGTAGCCCAGCATGTTGACCAGCTCGCGCAGCTCGGCCGAGGCCTCACCCAGGATCACACCACCGCCGGTGTAGATGTAGGGGCGCTTGGCGTTGAGCAGCAATTGCACGGCCTTGCGGATCTGGCCACCATGGCCCTTGCGCACCGGGTTGTACGAACGCATTTCCACCGACTCGGGGTAGTGGAAGGTCGTGGTCTTGAGCGAAACGTCTTTGGGCACGTCCACCACCACAGGGCCCGGGCGACCGGTGCGCGCGATGTGGAAGGCCTTTTTCATCGTCTCGGCCAGGTCGTTGACGTCCTTGACCAGGAAGTTGTGCTTGACGATGGGACGGGTGATGCCGACGGTGTCGCACTCCTGGAACGCGTCCAGGCCGATGGCGGGCGTGGGCACCTGACCGGTCACGATCACCATGGGGATCGAATCCATGTAAGCCGTGGCGATGCCGGTGATGGCATTGGTCACGCCTGGGCCGGAGGTGACAAGGGCCACGCCGACATCGCCGGTGGCACGTGCGTAGCCGTCGGCTGCGTGCACGGCAGCCTGTTCGTGGCGCACCAGCACGTGCTCGATGGAATCTTGTTTGTACAGCGCGTCGTAGATGTAGAGCACAGCCCCGCCGGGGTAGCCCCACATGAATTTGACGCCCTCGGCCTGCAGGCAGCGCACGAGGATTTCCGAGCCGTTGAGCACTTCGCCTTGCGAAGCCAGGCCCTGTGTCGGCGCCGCGGCGTGTGCGTCGGCCGGGCCGGCGCGCTTGGTGTCAGCTTGAGACATGTCCATGGTGAAAGAACCTTTCCGAATTTCTCTAACGAAAAACGATCGGTGCCCCTCTACACCGTCATGCCCAGGGAAGGCATGGCAGCAACGCTGCGACCACGGATGGCCGTGCGCTCGCCCTTGTGAGGCGGATTTGGAGCCTGCGCGGCCTGCCACCGGCGTCGATTGGACAACCGGACTCAGACCAGATCGAGATGGCGCAAAACAAACATTATCGCACCCCTGCAGACCAATTCAAGCCTGAGCCCCCGCTGAAGGGAGCTTGCGCCTGCTCGGTGCCATAATGCGGCCGGCCCGAAAAAGTAAGCCTCCACGGTCTTGACCCCGCTGCCCAGCCCCTCACGAGAAGAAGAGCTCAACGCCTTTTTGAAAAGCGTGGAGTTGCGCGCCTTCAAACGCACGGTCTATGCCGTGCGCCAGGACGATGCCGCGCTTGACATCGTGCAGGACGCCATGATCCGCCTCTCGCAAAGCTACGCTGACCGCCCTGCGGCTGAGTGGCCGATGCTGTTCCAGCGTATCCTCTCCAATGCCACACTGGACTGGTTCCGCCGCCAAAAGGTGCGCAACGCCATGTTCACCAACATCGGGGACCTGGAAGCAGCCGCAGGAGGCGAAGACGGTGATTTTGACTTGCTGGAAGCGCTGGACGTCGAAGACACTGGCAACGAGGCTGCCGAAACCCAGGTCAGCAGACGGCAGGTGTTGGCGGAAATCGAAGACGAAGTCGGTAAATTGCCGGCACGTCAACGGGAAGCCTTCCTGCTGCGTTACTGGGAGGAACTGGATGTTGCAGAGACCGCTGCCGCCATGGGCTGCTCCGAAGGGAGCGTCAAAACCCATTGCTCGCGCGCGGTCGCAGCGCTGTCCAAAGGACTGCTAGCCCGGGGTATCACATTGTGAAAACACGTTCCCACACACCGCTGACCGATGCCCAGCGCGAAGCCCTGGAGGCACGATTCGCGTTGCGACTGACTGCGCGCCTGGAAGATGGCGCGCAGGCGTTGCCGCATGACATCACCGAACGCCTGCGTGTGGCGCGTTTGCAAGCTGTGGACGCCGCGCGTCTGGCCCGCTTGGGCGCTGCAATGGCGCCGGTGGCAGCCGGTGCTGGCAGCACGGTCGTGGGACTGCAACTCGCCGGTGGACAAGGCGGCATGATGGTGAGTGGAACCGCAGCGGGCAACTGGAACGAAGCCGAGCAATCTCGGCAACCGGGTCACGGCCGCCGCCTGGACGAGGGTCCCGTTGCCTGGGGCTGGCGCCTCGCCTCTTTGTTGCCCGTGCTCGCTCTGGTGGCTGGCCTGTGGGCGGTTCACGCCTACAAGTACGAAGAAAAAGTGCAAGCTGCCGCCGACATCGACACAGCCCTGCTGACCGACGACCTTCCCCCCGACGCGTACGCCGATGCCGGATTCTCCGAGTATTTGCGTGGCGATAACCGAACGGCGGTGCGCCCCCTGGACACCACCGTGCCCGAACCCGATGGCGATCTCAAGACCAGCGACACGGCGCCAGCCCTGTCAACGCCTTGATGCATTTGTCTTGCCTTTGACCAACCTGACCCGCCGCTCTCGTCGCATGTTTGCATTTCGCCCGCCTTTCGCCCGCCGCCTCATGGTTGCCTGTGCAGCCGTGCTGGTCTTGGCCTGTGCGTCGGGCAGCCATGCGCACAAAGCCATGGCGGCGGCTGAGATGCACCCAAGCACCGCAGGTGCCGCCACCGGATCGTCCTGGCAAGCCCTCACACCATCACAGCGGCAGGCCCTGTCGCCCCTGGCCGCGCAATGGGCACAGCTTGACGACACCAGCCGCCAAAAGTGGCTCAAGGTGGCCAGCCGGTTCGACGCCCTGAGTCCGCAAGAGCGCCAACGCATCCAGGAACGCATGAAGCAATGGGCAGCCCTGCCGCCGAGCGAACGCGGTGAAGCGCGCCTGCGCTTCCAGCAAACGCGCCAGTTGCCCTCGGACGAGCGCCAACAGAAGTGGGCTGCCTACCAAGCTCTGTCAGCCGAAGACCGCCAAGACCTCAACCGCCAGGCACAGCGTCGCACCCGCACCGTGATGCTCGCTGACAACATGATCGGCCCGCGCGAAGCTGGTCAGGTTTTCGCCACCAAGCGGCCGACGGTGGCGGCAGCCGCTCCCGGCAAATCAAACTTGGTGCCCAGCATGCCGCAAAGCGGCAGCGGCCTGAACACCCAGGGGTCCCAACCTGTCATCGTGGCGCCCACCCTGGTCAAGGCGGGTACCGGCGCCACCACCAACCTGGTCACGCACCAGGCTGTGCCACCAGCGCATCAACAGAGTGGCAGCCCCAAAATCACCGCCACCAAAGGTTTTGTGGACCCGGTCACGATGCTGCCCCGCAAGGGCGCGCAGAGCGCTGCCATGGCCTCGCTGCCCGCCAGCGGAACAGGCGCGCAACATTGATGCCCCGCGCGAACCGGGCAGTCTGAGATGTCGGTTTTCAAGCTCCCCACCCAGGGCGGCCTGAGCGCAGCCGACTTGCGCGCCCGGGCTGCAGGCCCCGCCGCACCGCTGCGTCGCCGCATGGCCGCTTTCATCTACGAGGGCGTGCTGTTGTTTGCCCTCTTCATGGTGGCAGGCGCTCTCTACAGCGTGTCAGTGGGGCAAGTCCATGCCCTGCAAGGTCGCACAGGCATGATGGCCACGCAGTTCCTGGCGCTGGCGCTGTACTTCATTTGGTTCTGGACCCACGGTGGGCAGACCCTGGCGATGAAAACCTGGCAGGTGCGCCTCGTCGCCCAACACGGAGAGCCCCTTCGGCTGTGGCCGGCCTGTCTGCGCTTCCTGCTGTCCTGGCTGTGGTTCATGCCCGCCTGGATCGGCAGCTGGCTGGCAGGCTGGCACCAAAGCAAGCTGCTCTTTGGCGCCATGCTGGTGTGGGCTCTGATCTATGCCGCGCTCACCCGCTTGCTGCCGCAACGGCAATTTCTGCACGATGCCATCTGCCGAACGCGGGTCATCGACCACCGCACCTGAACCACCCGCATCGCCATCCATGAGCCTTTCACTGTGTGTCTATTGCGGTTCGCGCAACGGTGACGATCCTGCGCACCTGGCCGCCGCACGCGAAGTGGGCCGTCAGATCGGTTTGCGTGGTTGGCAACTCGTCTATGGCGGTGGCAGCACGGGCCTGATGGGTGCTGTCGCCGATGCGGCCTTGCAGCACGGCGCCCGCGTCATCGGCGTGATCCCGCACAAGCTCATCCAGCGTGAACTGGGGCACGGCGGCGTCTCTGACCTGCAGGTCGTGGACAGCATGCACGAGCGCAAGCACCAGATGGCCATGCAGTCGGACGCTTTCATTGCCCTGCCCGGCGGCATTGGCACCATGGAAGAGATCTTCGAGGTCTGGACTTGGCGCCAGCTGGGCTACCACCACAAGGCCCTGGGCCTCCTCAATGTGGCCGGCTATTACGACGAATTGCTGCGCTTCATCGACCGCAGCCGCACCGATGGCTTCCTGTGGCCCGATGTGCAGGAGCTGCTGCGCACCGACACCGACATCGACCGGCTGCTGAACCAGCTGGCCACCGATGTGGCGACGCTGAAAGCACAAACGCCACCCGAGCAGCAGGACGCTGCACCGGGTGGCGTGGCATTGGGCACCTGAGGCAGCGCCCCAGGCATCAGACCTGGGTCAGACGGCGGATTCGTCGGTTTCGCCGGTGCGGATGCGCACCACCTGCTCCACCGGGGTCACGAAGATCTTGCCGTCGCCGATCTTGCCGGTCTTGGCGGCTTTGATGATGGCTTCGATGCAGCGCTCGACGTCGTCGCCCTTGACCACGACTTCGACCTTGACCTTGGGCAGGAAGTCCACCACGTACTCGGCGCCGCGGTAGAGCTCGGTGTGGCCCTTCTGGCGGCCGAAACCCTTGACCTCGGTCACTGTCAGGCCGGTGACGCCCACTTCGGCCAAAGCCTCGCGGACTTCTTCGAGCTTGAACGGTTTGATGACGGCGGTGATTTGCTTCATGGTCATGGTGGGAACTCCGGGAAAAAACGTCGTCAGATGACAGCCACCCGCGCCGAAGCTGGGTTGCTGCACTGCAGTGTGACTATTTAAGCACGACTGCTGTCACGCACAAAACTTGGGCACCTGCGCAAGCCTGGTCAGGCACGGAAGCGCGAGGTGATCGGGTAACGCCAGTCCCGCCCGAAGGAGCGGTGCGTGATGCGCACGCCGATGGGCGCCTGGCGGCGCTTGTACTCGTTGAGCTTGATGAGGCGGGTCACCTTGTCCACATCGGCGCGCGGAAAGCCGGCGGCCACGATCTCTTCGATGGACTGGTCGAGCTCCATGTAGCGCTCCAGGATGGCATCCAGCACGTCGTATTCGGGCAGGCTGTCCTGGTCGGTCTGGTCGGGGCGAAGCTCGGCCGAGGGCGGCCGGGTGATGATGCGCTCTGGGATGGGCTCGACCTGGCCCGCGGCGACTGCCTGCTGGTTGCGCCAGCGAGAAAGGCGGTACACCAGCGTCTTGGCCAGGTCCTTGATGACGGCGAAGCCGCCGGCCATGTCGCCGTAGAGCGTGCAGTAGCCAGTGGCCATCTCGCTCTTGTTGCCCGTGGTCAGCACGATGGCACCGGTCTTGTTCGAGAGGGCCATCAGCAGGGTGCCGCGGATGCGGGCCTGGATGTTTTCCTCGGTGGTGTCTTCTGCACGCCCCACGAACAGCGGCGCCAGCGAGGTCTTGAAGGCCTCGAACTCTGGGGCGATGACAATTTCGTCGTGGCGCACACCCAGACGCTCGGCCATGTCGCGCGCGTCGATCCAGGAGATGTCGGCCGTGTAGGGCGAGGGCATCATCACGGTGCGGACCTTGTCGGCGCCGAGCGCATCGACCGCGATGGCCAGCACCAGGGCCGAGTCGATGCCGCCCGACAGGCCAATGATGGCGCTGGGGAAGCCGTTCTTGCCGAGGTAGTCGCGCACGCCGACCACCAGCGCCTGCCAGATTTCGGCCTCAGGCGACAGGGGCGCGGCCATGGGACCGGCAATCTGCACGCCATGGGCGCCGCTGGTCTGCAAGCGGACCTTCAGCACATCGGGTTCGAAACTGGGCGAACGCGCCATCACGCGGCCAGAACCGTCCACTGCGAAGGAGGCGCCGTCGAACACGACCTCGTCCTGACCACCGACCAGGTGGGCGTACAGCAGGGGCAGGCCCAGGCCGCGGGCGCGCTCGCCCATGCGCAGCTCGCGCTCGGCCGACTTGCCAGCGTGGAAGGGCGAGGCGTTGAGCACCACCAAGGCTTGGGCGCCCAGGGCGGCAGCGGCTTGCGCGGGTTCGTCGAACCAGGCGTCCTCGCAGACCAGCAAGCCGACGCGCCAACCTTGCACGTCCACCACCACGGGGCCCAGCCCGACTTCGCGCCCGCTGATGAAGTAGCGGCGTTCGTCAAAGACCTGGTAGTTGGGCAGCTCGCGCTTGGCGTAGGTGGCTTGCACGGCGCCGTCTTGCAGCACGCTGGCGGCATTCAGCAAGCGTGGCACCGACCAGGAGCGCGTGCGCTCGCCGGGCTTGTCCAGCCGCTGCGGGTGGCCGAGCACCAAGCTCAATCCTTGAAGGTCGGCCAGATCGCGGGCGATCTGCGCCACGGCGTCATCGCAAGCTTGCAGGAAGGCCGGACGCAAGAGCAAGTCTTCCGGGGGGTAGCCGCACAGGGCCATTTCCGGTGTCACGACAAGGCGTGCGCCTTCGGCGTACGCTTGGCGGGCCAACGCGATGATGGCGCGGACATTGCCCGTCAAATCGCCCACGGTGGGGTTGAATTGCAGCAAGGCCACGTCTAGCGCCTGCGCCGTCGGCTGAGCAAGCGATGGAGATGGCAGGGTCGCGGGACGGCTCACGGAAGACACGGCGTTCATGGACAAGGTTCAAACAATCGGCTCACCCATGGCGGGTGCGCAAGGTGACATGGTAGCGGGCTCGGCCAGGCTGCGCGACGACGTGCACATTGGATGGCACCGCGACTGGGGCGACATCCCCGCGAGCGACTGGGACGCGCTGCTCGCTGGCGTCGAGGGCGCCCGCCCTTTTCTCCGCCGCGACGTGCTGCAGGCCATGGTGGACAGCGGCAGCGCCTGCGCCGACACCGGCTGGCAGCCGCACGTGCTGACCGTGCGCGGGGCCGATGGCACCTTGCTGGGTGCTTGCCCGACCTTCGCCAAATCACACTCTTATGGCGAGTACGTGTTCGACTGGGCCTGGGCCGATGCCCATGACCGCGCACTCGCATCACACGGACACCATTACTTCCCGAAACTGTTGGGCGCCGTGCCTTTCTCCCCCATCCCTGGGCAACGGCTGCTGGTGCATCCGGGACTGGACGCCGCGGCGCAATTGGCCGTGCGTCAGACCTTGCTGGACGCGTTGCGAGCGGAGTGCGCGCAGCAGGGATGGTCCTCGGCCCACCTGCTGTTCCTGAGCGAGGCCGAGGCGCAACAGGCCGAGCGCAGTGGCTGGTTGCTGCGCCATGGCGTGCAATTCCACTGGTGCAACCGCGAGGCCCAGCCCTTCGCCGATTTCGACGACTTCCTGGCCAGTCTGCACCGCGACAAGCGCAAGAAAATCCAGCAGGAGCGCCGCAAGGTCCGCGAGGCGGGGGTGCATTTCGAGGTCCGCGACGGCAAGGACATCACGTCGGCAGACTGGGAGTTCTTCTACCGCTGCTACGCACAAACCTACCTGGAGCGCGGCCAGCAGCCCTACCTCACGCCGGCATTCTGGCAAGCAGTCGCCCTGGCCTGTCCACAAGCCTGGGTGCTGTTCATTGCGCACCTTGACGGACGGCCCATCGCTTGCGCGCTGCTGGCAGTGGACCGCGAGCAAGGCGTGGCGTATGGGCGATATTGGGGCGCGCTGACCTCGGTCTCCTGCCTGCACTTCGAGGCTTGCTATTACCAACCCCTGAGTTGGTGCATCGCTCAGGGGCTGCGACGCTTCGAAGGGGGCGCGCAAGGCGAACACAAGCTGGCACGCGGCCTGCTGCCTGTGACCACGCAGTCGGCGCACTGGTTGCGCCATCCGGGTCTGCGCCAGGCCGTGACCGACTTTCTCCAGCGCGAGGAACTGGGCGTGCGCGCCTACGTCAACGAGTTGGACGAACGACAGCCGTTCAAACCCTGCCTGTCAGCGCCGGATGGGACTGCAACAATGTCCGAATAACCACAACTCTCACCAGGGCCAGAGATGTCACCGCTTGCAGACGCCACGCAACCCGCGCCCACACCTGCACCCCTGGCAGCACCTCACCCTTTGGCGCCCACCATCCTCGACATCGAAGCCTCTGGTTTCGGACTGGGCAGCTACCCCATCGAAGTCGGGTTTGTGACATCTGAAGGGCAACCCTGGTGCAGCCTGGTGCGCCCAGAGCCCGACTGGCAGCACTGGGACCCTCAGGCCGCCATGGTGCATGGCATCACCCGAGAGCAATTGGTGCGTCACGGGCGATCGCCTCGTGAAATCGCCGAGGTGCTCAACACCCGGTTGGCCGGCCAGACCATCTACTCCGACGCCTGGGCGCACGATTACGCCTGGCTGGCCAGGTTGTACGACGTGGCCGACTGCAGCCCGCATTTCAAATTGGACAACCTGCGCGCCTTGCTCACCGATGCCCAAGCCGCCACTTGGCATGAAATCAAACGCAGCGTGGCGCAACGCCTGGGTCTGCAGCGACACCGTGCCAGCGCCGACGCCTGGGTGCTGCAGCAGACCTACCTCGCCGTGCAGCACCCAGGCGAGA
>Ga0209617_10000401_pt1 | contig 18548 bp, 16 predicted proteins | sample LakEriepJuly2011_2_FD_187459 | JGI IMG/M metagenome (GOLD analysis project Ga0209617, IMG submission 187459) | Freshwater microbial communities from dead zone in Lake Erie, Canada - CCB epilimnion July 2011 (SPAdes) (version 2) | ecosystem: Environmental > Aquatic > Freshwater > Lentic >...
CCCGGGCCTGCTTCCTGCACGAATGCACGCATGTGGATGCCGGTGACGGGCACTTCCCAGCCCTCGGCGATGGTGCGGCCGGATGCCGGGCTCATCGGCGCCACCGGTGAATCCGGCGCACCAGCGGCGCCGGCCTTCGCCCACGCGGCGATGGCGTCGCGCTCCGCGTCGGTGATGGCGTCGTGTGCGAACGGTCCGCCGCCGGTGGGAAGCCAGGGCGGCATGAACCGTTCACGCAGGACCGTGCCGATGGTGGCTGCCTTGCGCGCGATGGCCGTGCGCGTGTCGAGGAGGAGCGGCGAGCTTCCGCCCTGCACGTGGCAGGCGAGGCAGTGCTGCTGGAACGCACGCCATCCATCCACCGGCATCGACGACGCGGCCGGTGCCCCCGACGCGGCCGTACCGGCGGAAGCCGGTGGCACCAGCGCAAGCATCAGGAGCGTGGTCGTGAGCATCATCGACGGACTCTTCCTCGGCGCAGACCGCGGCGCGGCTACAGCACGCAGCCGATGGGCGTGGTGGTGCGCACGGCCGGCACCTGGCCGGCGACGATCGCCTCGAGCGCGCGCTCGAGGTCGTGGACCGTGGCGCTCGGGCGGCGCGAACCGCGCTCCGGCCATTGGTCGTCGATGCGGCCGCGATAGAGGAATGCCGCTGGATTTCCCGAGGAATCCGGCGCACCCGCGGTCACCACCACCTCCGGCACCATGCGCGCACCGAGACGCTGCTGGATGGCGCGGTCGGTGTCGATGCGCACCGGGTACTTCATGCCGAACTTCGCCACGTGCGCTTCCATCTCGGAACGCCCGAGCGGCACTTCGGCGTACACGCCGACGAACTCGATCCCACGCGGCGCGAAGCGCATGCGCAGTCGCTCGATCTCGGGCTGGTAGCCGTTGCAGATGGGGCAATCGGTGGAGATGAAGAGCCACACGGTGGCGCGCGGCGACGATGCGGGGATGGCGGCGGGCGGCATGGTTGCGGCAGATGCCACGGCGGGGCCGGAACCGACGAATGCGCCCTGCCCCGATCCCGTGCAGCCGGCAACGAGCGCGCACGCGGTCACGGTGCCGCATGCCAACGCAGCGGCGCGCGCAGGCCAAGCGGTTCGAATGTCGTGGTGCACCGTGCTCATTGCACCTCCATTGGTCGCCGCAGGATGCCGGGGACCATGCAAATCCGCCTCAGAACTGCGGGATCTCCACCAGGCGCGGCGCCTGCGGCATCGTCTTCCCCTGCGGCTTGGCGGGGTCGAGCGGTACCAGCAGTTCCTCGCCGTTCACCAGGTGCTTCGGGAACTTGCGCATCACCGCGTCCACCTCCGGCGCATACAGCGTGCTCTTGGAGTCGTACGCATCGGTGCCGAACACGCCGATGGTCACGGTGCTGGTCTTGGTGTCGAAGTCGTGGAAGTAGTACGCCTCGTTGCCTTCGGACCGCAGCTGCCGGCAGTAGTTCTCCGCGGAGCGCTTGATGTCGCTCATCTTCACCTCGTCGGTGCCGAAGGCGCTCCACACCGCCACCTGCAGCGTGTAGAGGGTCTGCGTGGGCCGCGTCTGCCGGACGATGCGCAGGTCGTTGGGTCCGGGCGGGCCTTGGTTGGCATTGGCACCGAGCCGCGTCAGCATGGCGCGCGGGAAGGCGCGGACGTTGCCGTCCATGGTTTCCTTCACCAGCTTCAGCTGCGCCTGCGCGGCCGGGTCCTGCACGCCCTGGAAACGGCCCACCAGCACCACGCTGCCGTGCGGGATGGACCGCACGTAGGCGTCCTTCAGTGCCGGATAGCGCCGGATCACCTGCTCCCGGATGGACATGGCGTTGGCGCGGTTCTCTGCGCCGGTGACGGTCGCCAGCAGCACGCCCCAGGACGCGCGCTCGGCGTCCACGTCGTTCTGCTGGGCATTGCGCTCCGCGGTGGCAGCGGCCTCGGCACGGCGCTTGGCGTCGTTCTCGGAGGACATGCGGGCGGCGGCGGCGCGCTCGGCGGCGCTGGGCACGCGGGCGCCCGGGGCGGCGGAGACGTCGGCGGGCGCCACCGGGGCACTGCCGGGCTTCGTGCGAGCGGCGGCGCGCGATGAGTCGTTTCCGGAGACCCCCTCAACCTCGTCGCCGGGGTTCATGAGCCCGGCAGTGGTGTCGGGCTGCTTGGGGGCGGAGGGCCGCTTGGCCTCCAGGCGCTTGGGGCCGGCAGCGGTGGTCGAGGTGGCGCCGCCCTTGGCGGGCGCAGCCGTCTTCGCCGCGGCATCCGCCGGGGGCGTTGCGGCGGGCGCAGAGTCGCATCCAGCCACCAGCAGCGCCACTGCCAGCGCCGCGCCAAGGCTTGCCATGGCGCCGGACCGGAAGATTCTGCGACATATGGGCTTATGGACCATGGGGGTACCGGGATACGATTGCCGAGTACTCAAGGTTTCTCGGGGCATTTGACGATACCAAAGTCTGCTTCGGCGACGTTCGCCGGATGCCGACCGCTCGAAGGATCGAACGCGGCACGCAACGGTACTCGTGGACCCGATGGATCGGATCCACCACCGGTTGGAGAGCGCCATGAACGACATCGGACAGGTTGGACCCACGTCAGGCTTCGGGGCTGCAAGCGCCGCGAGCCGCATCACCGAAGCCTCGGCCGCGTACCGCGCGTCCGCGCAATCGGAGATCGCACCCTCGGCGCCGCGCTGGGCCGAAGGCCGCGACCGCGTGGAACTTTCCGAGCATGCGCGCCACCTTGACGCGATCCGTGCGATGCCCGATGTCCGCATGGCGAAGGTCGAGGCCATCAAGCAGGCCATCGCGAGCGGCACCTATGAGTCGCCGGAGAAGCTGCAGTCGGCCATCGATGGCCTGCTGCGCGACCTGAACGGCTGATTTCCCGCCCGTACCCCCGCAAGCCATCCTGAAACCGTGTGAAATGCACGGATGCGCCACGCATCCAGCATCGCCGGCCCCAGGCAGTCAAAGTTCCGCGCCCTCCTGACCACCGCGTCGTTGGGCGCGGTTTCGTTCATGCTCGCCGACGGCGCTGCATGGGCACAGCAGGCACCGCCCGCGGCGATGCGGCCGGTGGACGTGCGCCGCGACGCCATCGTGAACGTGACGCTCGTGGCCACGCCGGGCGAGCGACTCGCCGACGCGGTCATCGTGATGAAGGACGGCTGGATCGAGCGCGTGGGCGCACGCGGTTCGTTCGAGCTGCCTGCCGGCACCACGGTCCACGACGGTGCGGGGTGCATCGTCTATCCCGGCTTCATCGATGCGTGCGTGCGCGTGGACAGCTCCGCCGCCGCGCGCGCGGCCGCCGGCGAGAACGGTGCGCACTGGAACGCCAAGGTGGTGCCGCAGGTGCGCGCCGCGGATCTTCCGACGCTCGGCGCCGACCAGCGCAAGGAGCTTCGTGCGCTCGGGTTCACCGCAGCGGCAATCCACCCGAATGCAGGCATTTTCCGCGGAAGCGCGCAGGTCAGCCTGCTCGGCGACGAGCCGCGCGCTGCCCGCACGGTGCGGGAGAACGCCGGCACCTGCGTGGCCTTCGAGACCACCGGCGGCAACGACGACAGCCCCGACGCCTGGGACCGCGCCACGTATCCCGGCGCGCTCATCGGCGCCATCGCCCTCCAGCGACAGACGTTCGCCGACGCCGCATGGCACGCGCAGTGCGAGGAAGTGTGGCGCGCGCACCCGGCCGGCAACGAGCCGCCGGTGCTGGCCAACGCGCTCACCGCGCTGCACGCCGCCGCGGCCGGCAAGGACCGCGTGTGGTTCGACGCAGCCGACGAACGCAACCTGCTCCGCGCCGACGCACTGGCGCGCGAGATGAAGCTCGACGCAGCCATCGTCGGAAGCGGACGCGAATACCGCCGCCTTGCCGAGGTGCGCGCCGCTGCGCGGCCGGTGGTGGTGCCCTTCGACTTCCCGCGCACGCCCGACGTGCAGACGCCGCGCGCGGTGGACGCCGTGCCGCTGCGCGAGCTGGAGCACTGGGCGCTGGCGCCCACGAATCTCGCGGAATTGCTGCATGCCGGCGTGCCCACCGCGGCCAGCACCGTGCGCCTGAAGGACGTGGGTGGCTTCGCAAAGGCCGCACGTCGCGCCATGGACTGCGGCACCACCGAGGACGAACTGGTGGCCGCGCTCACGGTGAACCCTGCGCGCATGCTCGGGATCTCCGAGGTGGCGGGCGAGGTGCGCGCCGGGCGCATCGCCAACCTGGTGGTGAGCAAGGGACCGATCTTCGGCGAGGACTCCAAGGTCCGCGAGGTATGGATCGCCGGCCTGCGGCACGAGGTGGACCCCGCCAGCAAGTTCCCGCTCAAGGGCGTCTATGCGCTTGCCGCGCCGGACACGGCCGGCGTCTTCACGACGCTGCCCGAGTCGATCACCATCGATGCCGACGAGAAGCGCCTGTCCTTCGGGCTGCCGAAGCCTGCGAAGGCGGAAGATGCGAAGGAAGCCAAGGACGCTCCGGAAGCGAAGCCCGCGGAACAGCCGGCGACGAAGGATGCCGAAGGCAAGGAGCCCCGCGGCGAACGCGGCCGTCGCGGTCCGGCGGAAGCGCCGTCGGCGCGCGGTGAAGGCGCCAATTTCGACGACGCGCGCGCCGGCTTCACCATCGCCGGCAAGCCGCTCGGCATGGAAGGCACGCTGCGCGGCAGCATGGTCGCCACGCGCGAGGGCGCGGAGATCGCCCTCATCACGCCGGATGGCCGCACCGTGCGCTGGACGTTCCCCGCCACCGCCCGCACCGGCGACGCGCCGGACCCGAAGAAGGAGCGCGAGGCCAAGGGCGGCGAGGGCGCCAAGGATGCGCGCGACGCGAAGGACGCAGGCAAGCCCGACGCAACGGGCGATTCCAAGCCGGATGCCAAGACCGATCCGAAGCCCGTGCTCGCCGCCATCCCGCGCACCTTCCCGATGGCCGACTACGGCATCGAGAAGCGGGTGGCCCCGAAGACGGTGCTCGTGGAGCACGCCACGGTGTGGACCGTCTCCGACCGCGGGATCCTGAAGGACGCGGACCTCCTGGTGAAGGACGGCAGGATCGTCGCCGTGGGCTCGGGCCTGCGTTCGCAGGTCACCGACTCCGGCCAGGACGTGATGGTCATCGACGGCACGGGCATGCATGTCACGCCCGGGCTCATCGACTGCCACAGCCACACCGGCATCGACGGCGGCGTCAATGAATGGACGCAGAACGTCACCGCGGAGGTGCGCATCGCCGACGCAGTGAACCCCGAGGACATCGACTGGTACCGGCAGCTCGCCGGCGGCCTCACCGCGGCGAACCAGCTGCACGGCAGCGCCAACCCGATCGGCGGGCAGAACTCGGTGGTCAAGCTGCGCTGGGGCGATCCGGTGGCGGCGTTCCCCGTGAAGGGCGCCATCCCCGGCATCAAGTTCGCGCTCGGCGAGAACGTGGTGCGCACCAAGACGCGCTACCCCAGCTCGCGGCTGGGCGTGGAGACGCTCATGCGCGACCGCTTCCAGTCCGCGCGCGAGTGGCGCGCTGCGCAGGAGCGCTACGCCGCGCTTCCCGCAGCGGAACGCGAACGCGCCATGCCGCCGCAGCCCGACTACGAGCTCGAGACGCTCGCGCAGATCCTGGAAGGGAAGCGCCTCGTCCACTGCCACAGCTACCGGCAGGACGAGATCTGCATGCTGCTGCAGGTGGCCGACGACTTCGGCTTCAAGGTGGGCACGCTGCAGCACATCCTGGAGGGCTACAAGGTGGCTGACCGGATCGCCGCGCACGGCGCCGGCGCCTCCAGCTTCAGCGACTGGTGGGCGTACAAGGTGGAGGTGATGGACGCCATCCCGTGGAACGGCCAGATGATGTGGAAGGCGGGCGTGCTCACCAGCTTCAATTCCGACAGCGACGAGCTTGCCCGCCGCATGAACACCGAGGCCGCGAAGGCCGTCCGCTACGGCGGCGTGCCGCGCGAGGAGGCGATCAAGTTCGTCACGCTCAACCCCGCCAGGCAGCTGCGCATCGATGACCGGTGCGGTTCGCTGGAGGCCGGCAAGGACGCCGACTTCGTGATCTGGAGCGCCGACCCGCTCAGCGTCTACGCGCGCTGCGTGCAGACGTGGGTGGACGGTGTCCGTCGCTTCGACGTCGCCACCGACCGCGAGATGCGCGAGCGCGACCTGCGCACGCGCAATGCCATCATCGCGCTTGCCGCGTCCGACTGGGGCCGCGAAGGCGAGGGCGCGGGCGGCGGCGGTGCGGGCAGGGGCGGTCGTGGTGGCCGCGGCCGCGGAGCTGCGCCTGCCGGCACGGCACCGCCGGTCGATGGACTCCGTTCGGGCGCTTCGCTGCTCGCGCGCATGCGCAGTGCGCAGGGGGACCGGCTGATGGAGATGGTGCGCTCCGGAATGGATCCGGAATCGGTCCGCCCCGGCGAGTGCGGATGCGACCAGGCCGATGCCTGGAACGCGATGTTCGAGGTCACCGGCGGCGAAGGAGGCGTGCGATGAACCAGCGAAGCTTCGTGATGGCGGCATGCGCAATGGCGGTCACCGCGGGCGCGTGGGCGCGGCAGTCGAACGAGATCCCCGCGCCCAGGCAGACCGCGCAGGTGGTGCTGCGGCACGTGGACGTGCGCCCGTGCACGCCGGGCGCCAAGCCGATCACCGACGGATGGGTGGTCTTCGAGGGCGGCAAGGTCAGTGCGCTGGGTGCGGAACCGATGGCGGCATCGGCCGCGAAGCCCGACGCGTACTTCATCGACGCACCGGGGCACGTGCTCACGCCGGGCCTCTGGGCAAGCGCCACCACGCTCGGACTCATCGAGACGGCACAGGTGGAGGCCACCGACGACACCACGGAATTCGGTGAATTCCATGCAGAGATCCGGGCCGCCACGGCCACCAACCCCGACAGCGACCTGCCGCCCGTGGCACGCAACGCGGGCATCCTGATGGCGCACGTCTTCCCGCAGGGCGGCGTGGTCGGTGGCCACGCAAGCGCCATGCGCCTCGACGGATGGACGGTCATGGACCGCACCGCCAACGCGGACGCCGGCGTCATCGTGCACTGGCCGATGATGGAGCCGGTGCAGACGCGCTGGCAGCAGAAGACCGCCGACGAGCAGCGCAAGGACCGCGACAAGGCCGTGGCCGCCATCGATCGCTTCTTCGACTCCGCCGAGGCGTACCTGCGTGCCCGCACGGCGGATCCGTCGCTGAACAAGGACGCGCGCTACGAATCGCTGCGCGCCGTGGTGGAGGGGCGCGAACGCGTGCTCCTGGACGCCAACTGGCCCGGGCAGATCGAGGCCTCGGTGCTCTGGGCCGTGCGCCGCGGCTACCGCCCGCTGGTGGTGGGCGGGCTCGGTGCGCCGGACGTGGCGCCGCTCCTCGTGAAGCACAAGGTGCCGGTGATCGTGCGCGGCATCAACCGGATGCCCCTCCGCGAGAGCGATCCGTACGACACGGCGTACTCGGTGCCGGCCAAGCTCCAGGCCGCCGGCGTGGAATTCTCGATCGCCTCGGGCGACGAGCCCGCGCACGAGCGTTCCCTGCCTGCGCAGTGCGGTCGCGCCGTGGCGCACTGCATGGACGCCGGGCGGGCGCTCGAGTGCGTGACGCGCGTGCCCGCGGAGTTCGCAGGCGTCGGCGACCGCTACGGCACCATCGCGCCCGGCATGAGCGCGACGCTCGTCCTCTGGTCGGGTGATCCGTTCGAGATCGGGTCCGCGGTGCGCCGCGCATGGATGGACGGTGGGGAAATCGACCTCAACGACCGCCAGAAGCGGATGCACGGCAAGTACCTCGAGAAGGAACTGCAGCGCACCCCGATGCCGCCCGACGCGGCGCCGGTCATGGCGCCGGACCAGCAGCCGGTGCCGAACGCGCCGAAGGATCCCGCCCCCTGACGCCACCCGCCCCGCGCCCGGCGACCGGATTGCGGGTGCGCGTAGAGTGCACCGCATGAAGTCAAACGGAGCGGGAGCAGAAGACGGGTTCGGTTCACTCGGCATCCCCGAGATGCTGGTGCGTTCGCTTTCCGCCATGGGGGCCGAGGTGCCCACGCCGGTGCAGCGCGCAGCGATCCCGGCAGCACTGACGGGGCGCGACGTGGCCGTGGTGGCCGCCACCGGCACCGGCAAGACGCTCGCATACCTCCTGCCCGTGGCCAAGCGTCTCATCGACGAGCCGCCGCCGAAGATGCGCGGCCGCCCGGTGGATCCGCGCCGCCGCCTGCGCGCGCTGGTGCTCTGCCCCACGCGCGAGCTTGCGCAGCAGGTGGCGCGCGAGGCAGCCCAGCTGTTCCGTGGCTCGGTGCTCCGCACCACCGCGGTCTACGGCAAGAGCCCGCTCGCGCCGCAGCGCGACGTGGTGGAGGAAGGCGTCGATCTCCTGGTGGGAACGCCCGGACGCGTGCGCGAACTCTGCGAGCTGGACGCGATCTCGCTGGCGTTCGTGCAGCAGTGCGTGCTCGACGAGGCCGACCGCATGCTCGACATGGGCTTCCTCCCGCAGGCGAAGGAGATCCTCTCGCGCGCGCCGGAGTCCCGGCAGCTCCTCTTCTACACCGCCACCATGCCGCGGCAGGTGGAGACGGTGGTGGAGGAGATGCTGAAGGATCCGCAGCGCGTGGACCTCGTTGGCAGGGAGCGATCGAAGGTCTCCGGCACGCCGGAAGCGCGTTCGGACCTCGGCCAGCACCTCCATGACATCGACGACGAGGCCAAGACCGCCCTCACGGTGGCGCTCATCAAGGACGGGAAGCGACGCGGCGTGATGGTCTTCTGCCGCACGCGCCGTCGCGCCGGCTGGGTGGCGGCCGCACTGCGACGCCACGAGGTGAAGACCGTGCTCATCCACGGCGACCGCAGCCAGCGCCAGCGCCAGGAGGCGCTCGCGGCATTCGCTGCCGGCAAGGCCGACGTGGTGGTGGCCACCGACGTCGCCTCGCGCGGGCTGCACGTGCCGGCGGCGCGCTGCGTCATCAACTACGACGTGCCGCTCCTCCCCGAGGAGTACGTCCACCGCGTCGGCCGCGCCGGTCACGGCGGCGGCACCGCGGAGGCGTTCACGCTCCGCTGCCCCTCGGACATGGAGCGCTGGATGCACGTGGAACGCGCCATGCGCGTGAAGCTGGTGCCCGAGAAGGCGCCCGCGTTCGGTGCGTACATGCGCACGCGCGACGGCTTTGCGCCGGACAGCGAAGGTGAATTCCGGCCGGGAATGCGTGCACCCATGCAGGGTGCGCGTCCGGGTGCGGCGCGTCCGGGTGCGGCGCGCCTGGATTCGGCACGCACGGGGCCCGCGCGCGCCGGGAGCGCTCGATCCGGAGCCGCCCCGCACGGTGGCGGTCGCATCGACACCCGTCGTGCGCCGACCAAGTCCAAGCGCCCCGCACCGAGGCCCGGCGCCACGCGCGGGTTGGTGGACCCGACGGCGGCGGAGTCCGAGACGACGGGCCGCTCGCTGGCATCCATGATCATGCACGCGCCGTCGGCGGCTCGCCGCAACAAGAAGCGCATCCAGAAGGGCCCCGCCAAGCAGAAGCGCACCGCGAACCAGCGCGGCAAGCAGCGCAAGGCACCGATCACCAAGGGCCAGAAGCCCGGCGGCGGGGTCAAGCGGGCGTCATGAGCGGACGACGGCGTGCGTTCGAGGCGAGCGCCGCGCTGGCGCTCGGTGCGGCCAGCGCAGTGGCCACCGTGCCGCTGGCCCGGATGACGATGACGGCCATCACCGACTCCACCGAGGTGTTCCTCGTGCGTGGCACTGCGGCGTGGAGCGGCACGGAGCGCCGCAGCGCCATGATCCGCTGGATCAACGTGGAAACCGTGGGGCCCCTCGTGAGCGAGTCCGCACGCATCGGCGAGGTTCCCGACTGGGCGGAACCGGCGCCGCCGGCCGACGTTCGCCTGGTGCGCGCCGCGGCAGTGGGAATCGGCTGGCCGCTGCCGCTGATCGCCGCGGCATGGCGCGCCGACCGCGGCGACGAGGTGTTCCCTCCCCCGGCCGAGCGCGATACCAGCGGCGAAAGCCCGAAGGAAGCGGTGCGGCGAACGCTGGACGGGGATCCCAAGGCCACGCGCACACTGCTCGTTCCCCAGGCGATCGCCGATGCGCTGCTGCTCGCGCTTCCCTGGTGGTTGCTGCTTCGCGGAATCTCGTGGATGCGGGCGCGTCGGTTCGCGCGCGCCGTCACTCCACCGGGATGATCGGGACGACGACGCGCACGATCACCGCCAGCGCCACGAACAGCGCCACCATGCCCACCACGATCTGCGCCGACATCCGCGCGACCGCCGGCCAGTAGCGCGACAGGTCCTTCTGGCGAACGCTGCGCCACGCCATGCTGATGCACAACGAGAGCGGGATGACCAGCGCCGGCCACCACGAGGACATGCCGGGGGCGGGTTGGATGAACGGAATCCACGCGAGCATGGGGGCATCCTACGGACGGAGCGCCGAGGCGTACGGGTCGACCGCGGAATCGCTCGGGCTGGCCGTCGACGCGGTCGCGAGCATCGCCGCGGCAAGCGCAAGGACGGCGACCGCTGAGGGGCCGAGGACAATGACCGTGAAACGAAGCCGCGGATGCCGCTTCACCATGGGGACGCCCACCAGCGCTGTCGCCGCCGGCGCAGATGCAAGCAGGGCCCAGGTCCAGCGCGGGAAGCTCGACTCGTCGTACCCGCAGCCCAGGAAGGCACCCGCCGCCAGCGCGGTCGCAAGCGCGACCGCCAGTCCGTTGCCCATCGTCGGCCGACCGATGGCGGCTGCGCAGACGGCGAGGGTGGCAGCCATGGCGCTCAGCGCACCGAGCACGACCGCGAGCTTGGCGAATCCCGAGAGCAGCACCATGACCGACGCCACCGCGAACACGAGCCACCAGCCAAGGAGAGGCGCAGGCCCCGGGCGGCCCGACACGCTGCACGCGGCCATTGCGGCCACCGCGGCGATGGCAAGCGCCACGAGCTGCGGCACGCCGCCTCCAAGGCCCGGGGGCGACAGGAACACCAACGCCACCGAGGGCACCAGGATCGCGGCGGCCACCCTGCTCAGTGCGCCCGAGCCGTTTCCCGCGACGATCGCCGCAGCCACCGCCGCAAGCATGGCCCACGGCAATGCACCGTAGGAGACCGTTGTCGGGAACTGAGCGAAGAGCTCCCGGAGGGTGATGGCCTCCTGCACGGCCTCCGAGACCGCCACCGGAAGCAGCACTGCCACGATCGGCACGAACCGGGATCCGCGCGATGGTGCACGGAGCGCCGGGGAGCGGTCGACAAACGCGGAAGATGGCCGCTTCCATCGGAACAGCCAGTGGATGGCGATCGCCGTGCAGAGCACGACGACGGGCCATTGCAGCACTGCCTTCCAGACGAGTTCCGGTCCCATGGTGCCTCAGTGGGCGCGCGTCACTTCGCGACGCCGCCCTCGAGTGCCACCACCACCTTGACGTCGTCGCCGATGGCGCCCTTCTCCACGCCGTACTTCATGCCGAAGTCGCTGCGCTTGACGGTGAAGATGGCCTCGAAGCCGGCCGACGTGCCCTTGCCCATGTTGGCCATGCCGGTGAATTCCACCGCGGCAACGATCGACTTGGTCACGCCGTGCATGGTGAGGTCGCCGGTGACGTCGAAGGTCTTCTCACCGGTCTTCTTGGCGCCGGTGCTCTTGAAGGTCATCGTGGGGAAGTCCTTCGCGCCGAAGAAGTCCGGGCTGCGGAGGTGCTTGTTCAGGCCTTCCACGCCGGTGTCCACCGACTCGGTCTTGATGGTGATGTCGAACTTCATTCCCTCGGCCTTGCCCGACTCGAAGGTGAAGTTGCCGGAGACGTCGTTGAAGCGGCCCCAGAACTGCCCGGCACCCATGTGGTGGACGCGGAAGAGGGCCAGCGAGTGGGTGTCGTCGACAGTGCAGACCGTCAGCGCGGGTGCGGCGGTCGCAGCCTGGTCGGCGGCTGCGCCAAGCATCTGCGGCGCCAGGACGGCGGCGGCGGACAGGAAGGCGACGGAGGAGATGCGGCGTGCGAAGGTATTGATCATGGAACAACCATGTTCGTCGATTCGGCGACGGACGGGTGACTACGGACGGGCCCGCAGTGATGAATTTAGTTATTGGACAGTCTTAGACTGACATCCGGTCGCCCTTGAACCCGATGCGATGCATCAGGCCATCAAACTCATCCAGCGAGAAGAACTGGATGCGCAGCTCACCGGCGCCCTTCTTGCGGCCGACACGAATGTCCACCCGCGTGCCAAGGTGCTCCTCAAGCTGCCGGCGGAGATCCGCCAGGTGGGCACTCTTGGTGACACCCTTGCGCGTGGTGGTTCCACGTGGAACGCTGCCTCCCTCGCGGACGGCGGCTTCGAGCTCGCGCACCGACCAAGCGTGTGCCGCCACCTGCTCCGCGTACGCACGCCGCGTGGCCACGTCACCGACACCGAGCAAGACCTTGGCATGGCCCATCGAGATGGCCCCACTGCGGACATGCCCAGCAGTTGCAGCATCCAACTCATTCAATCGCAGGAGGTTAGAGACGGTGGCGCGGTCCAAGCCAACGCGGGACGCCAGGTCCTGGTGGGTCATCGCGAACTCATCCGCGAGCCGCCGGAGGGCTGACGCCCGATCCATCGGATTCAGGTCCTCGCGCTGCAGGTTCTCGATGAGCGACAGCTCCGCTGCCTGCCGGTCGTCCACCACCTGGATGATGGCGGGGATCTCCAGCTTCCCCAGCCGGTCCATGGCGCGCCAGCGGCGCTCGCCCGCAATCAACTCGTAACGCCCCGCCTCGCCGGCCAGCGCCCGCACCACCACCGGCTGCATCAACCCAGACTGCTCGATGCTCCGCGCCAGGGTTTCCAGCGCGGCCGGGTCCATGCTTCCACGGGGCTGGTACTTGCCAGGCTGAACCGCCCGAACGGGGATGAACACCACCACCTGGTCCTTTGACTCCTCGACCGTGCGGTTGGTCACCGATGGCTTCGGTTCCACGGCAGCGATCTCCCGGGTACGAGCGACAGGCGCCGTTGGTGCAACCGGCACGCCCGCAGGCGCGGCAGACGTTTCAACCGCCGCCTCAAGGGAAGGGCTGACCACCGTCGGCGCCGGAGCTGCCGGACGCTGAATCGGCACGGGAATCAGGCTTCCCAGCCCGCGTCCCAACTTTGACTGCGTTGCCTTGGATCGATCGTCTGATGCCTTCGCCATGATGCCGCTCCTCTGGGCAATGTTCCACGTGGAACACCACGCGCCACGCGCTGTGGATCCACGCCGGGAATCGTAATGGGATCACCCAGCACCGCACACGATCGGAACAACACCCCACCGATCGTTCACAGTCCGAGAACTATGTTCGACCCCCTTGAGGTATGCGATTGTGTTGGCTACGTCCGCGATCTGCTGCGTTCTTGCTGTGAACGTTCAGGAAAGCTCGAGCTGTCCGTTGCATTGGGGCATTGCGACGGTCGAGCTGACCACCGATCGGACGCGCCCTGCCAGCCCCTCGCGTGCCGCGTTGTCGCCGTGGTTCAGCACCACCACCGACGGAGAATGCCCGCTGCCCGACAGCCATTCGATCATCTGCGGGCTGTCGGCGTGTCCGCTCAGGCCATGGAGACGCGTGATCCGTGCGCGCACGTCGAGTTCCGTGCCGTTGATGCGCACACGGCGCGCCGTGCCCTCGGCAAGCGACTCCGCCATCGAGCCGGGCAGGACATATCCGGTGAACACCACGTAGCCACGGTCATGGCCAAGCGAGTTCTCCAGGTGGTGGAGCACGGGACCGGCATCGCAGAAGCCGCTGCCGGCAAGCACGATGCCCGCGCCCTCGCGGCCGGCGACCTTGAGCGAGTGCTTGCGCGACCACAGGCAGTGCAGCGAATCGAAGTCGAAGGGCGAATGACCGCGCGCGATCATCTCGCGCGCCTGCGCCGAGAGGAGCGTGGGGTGCTGCACGCAGAGTTCGCCGGCCCGGATCGCCATCGGGCTGTCGAGGTAGACCGGGACTTCGTCGAGCAGACCCTCGCGCGCCAGGCGCGCCAGGTGATGCACCAGGATCTGCCCGCGACCGACGCTGAAGGTGGGCATGACCGCGGTGCGACGACCGTGCCTGCAGTCCTCGATGATCCGCCGCATCTCGGCATCGACATCGGCGGCCGGCGTGCCGGTCGGACGCGCACCGGTCGTGGATTCCATGATCACCACGTCGGCTTCCGTGGCGTGCCCGCGCGGTGCCAGGTAGGACTCGCCGGTTGGCCCGATATCGCCTGAAAACAAGACCCGGATGCGCTGGGCACCGTGCTTGATCTCCAGCTCCACCGAGGCGCTTCCGATGATGTGGCCTGCATCGTGGAGGCGCATCCGCACGCCCGGCGCGATCTCGCGCCACGCAAGGTACGGCGCACCCACCACCGAACGGCCGACGCGCTCCGCATCGCCGCGCGAATACAGCACCGGCGGATCCTCGAAGCGCTCCGCCGCCGCCGCGATGGCGGGATCCGGCGCAGGATCAAGCACCACGGCATCCGGACCGGTCCCGTTGCGGAACTCGTCGATGCGCACCTTCTGGAGGTTCGCCGAGCTGCGCAGCACCATCGGCAGCAGGGTGGCCGTCGGCTCCGTGCAATGCACGAGTCCCTCGTAGCCAAGCCGTGGAAGCATGCCCAGGCGGCCACAGTGATCGATGTGCGCGTGCGTGCACACCACCGCGCTCAGGCGGCGGAAGTCGAGGGCCGGCGGAACGGTGTTCCGCTGCTCCTGCGAGGGCGCGCCCTGGAACAGGCCGAAGTCGACAAGCACACGGGCACTGTCGGTCTCGAGCAGGGTGCAGCTGCCGGTGACCTCGCCCGCAGCTCCAAAGAACGTCAAGGTGGGCGATTTCGGCACGGAGCCGCAGCATAGGGACATCGGCACCTATCGTGCGTGGCCAACATGACGAACACCACCAACTACGTCACGCTTGGCCGAAGCGGCCTCCGCGTCCATCCGATCTGCCTCGGTGCGATGACCTTCGGCCATGAATGGGGATTCGGCACCGACGTCGCCTCGAGCGACGCGATGATCGCCCGCTACCTCGAGCTCGGCGGGAACTTCATCGATACGGCCAACATCTACACCAAGGGACACAGCGAGAAGATCCTCGGGGACTACTTCCGTACCGGGGCCGGCGCCGGGCAGCGCGATCGCGTGGTCATCGCCACCAAGTTCGGCGGCAACCTGTGGCCCATGGATCCCAACGGCGGCGGAAGCGGCACGAAGGCCATGATGGACGCCGTGCACCACTCGCTGCGGCGCCTGCAGACCGACTACATCGACCTCCTGTGGTGCCACTTCTGGGATCGCCACACCCCCATCGAGGAACTGATGCGCGGGATGGAGCAGCTGGTGAGGCAGGGCAAGGTGCGGCACATCGGCCTGAGCGACCACCCGGCGTGGGTCTGTGCGCTTGCCCAGTCGTTCGCGCGCCAGCACGGCGGCACGCCGCTGGTGGCCCTGCAGATCGAATACAGCCTGCTGCAGCGCACCGTGGAGGCCGAGCTCATCCCGATGGCCATGCACGAAGGGATGGGCGTCACGCCCTGGAGCCCGCTCCGCGGCGGCGTCCTCAGCGGGAAGTTCAGCCGCGCCAACCGCCCGAAGGACGACGGCAGCACCCGCGTGCGCTCCGACAGCAAGTACCTGAACGAGCACACCTACCTGCTGCTCGACGAACTGCACGCACTTGCCGGCGCGAAGCGCTGCAGCGTGGCGCAGGTCGCGCTGCGCTGGACCATGGACCGCCCCGGCGTCTCCAGCACCATCATCGGAGCGCGCACCATGGCGCAGCTCGAGGACAACATGGGCGCGATGGCGGTGAACCTCACCGCCGAGGAATCGTCGAAGCTCGACGCACTCTCGAAGCCCGAGCTCCCGTTCCCCTGTGAATTCCTCGAATTCGTGCGCACCGGCATCCAGAACGGCACCACCATCAACGGACAGCGGAGCGATGCGTGGCCGCTTTCCCCCAAGGATGCGTCGGAACGTTGGTGAGCTGGATCAATCCCAGCGAATGCGGCTCAGTCCCAGCGGAACACGCCCTTGCGCCATGCGTAGATGTACGCCATGACGCTGGTGGCGATGAAGAACAGGATGCGCGCCAGGAAGATGCCCGCCATCGGGCTCTGCGGCTCGAGCTGCGAGTACGCCACCGCCCAGGGGTAGAGGAAGATCACCTCGACGTCGAAGAGCAGGAAGGTCATCGCGACCACGAAGAAGCGCACGTTGAAGCGCTTGCGCGTGGAGCCGATCGCTTCCATGCCTGATTCGTACGAGGCACCCTTGATGTCGCCGGCGCGGGCCGGACCGAGGAGCAGGCTGGCGCCGACGTTGACGATCGCGAAGACCACGCTCATCACGAGCGCGATGGCGATCGGCAGGTAATTGACCATGGAGGTGTCGGCGAGGAGCTGCATGCGGGCCGGAATGGTAGCAAGGGCAGGGCCGGCTCAGCTGCCGGCGTACCTCGGCCGGAGCGCCCCGGCCATGCCCCAGAGGCCGATGCAGAAGAGCCCCAGGAGCGGCCGGCCGATCAGGAAGCACGTGGCCGCATCGATGGCCGGGATCGCCCCGATCCAGATGGAAACGCCGGCCGGCACCGCGAACCGCGCCGCCCCGTTGGCTGCGCGCCGTATGCCGGCCACCACGGACACGACCGCCACCGCAATGGCGCCGATCCCCACCGTCACGAGGAACGCCCCCTCGGGCGCCACTCCCTCGACGAACCACATCCCGAGCGGCGCGCACGCCGCCACGGGCAGGATCCACGAAGCCACCCGTGCCACCATGCCGAAACCGCGCACCTCGTTCTTGGCCGCAACGCTGAGCGCAGCCACGTAGGCGAACGTGCCGCCGGCGATCCACCAGAGGAGCGACCCGTCCGTGCCGGGGCTCGTGGCGAACGCCGCGATGACCACCACGATCGCGCGGCATGCGGCCATCAGGACGAAGCATCCCGGCACGACGGAATGCAGCATGTCGTACGCCAGGATGCACGCGCCCAGGGCGATCGCCCAGAAGAACGTGGCCGGCGAGGCGAACGCAAGCATCGCCACGCCGATGAGCAGCATTGCGACGCCGACGAACTGCGCCGTCCGCATGGCAATACGCCCGGACGGGATCGGCCGGCCCGGACGCTCCTTGGAATCGACGCGCACGTCGAACGCGTCGTTCAGGATCATGCCGGCAACGTAGGAAAGCAGGGTGCCAACGCCCACCAGCGTCACCGTGCCGAACGGCACGGAGATGTCGGAAAGCCGCGCCTGGAGGCCAACGGCCACGCCGGCCAGCACGTTGGTGATGACGGTGGGTGCGTTGGAGATGCGCATGATCTCGAGCCATGCGCCCACGGGGTTGCCACGGTTCATGCGTCGGACCTCCCGGCCGCGGCCGCGGCGGATTCCATGCGTGCTGCACACCACCGGATCTCGCGCACGATGCCGTCCACCAGTGCCGTTCCCTCGCGCGCGCCGTCAGGGAGCGCATCCCAAGCGTAGGTCTCGAGCTCCACCAGCGGACGCTCGTCCGTGGGCCACGAGGCAACCTCGTCGAGGCACTCACCGATGGCGTCCTGCGTGGTCCCCAGCACTCCCAGTCGCGCCGCGAACACCGGCACGTGGAAATGCGTGCGCCACTCTCCCACGGGCTCCGCAGCGAGCGCCCATGGGATGTCGGCGTGGAAGCGAACGGTTCCGTCCGGTGCGCGCACGCACGTCTGGTGCAGCCATCGCGGCTCGGCGAAACCGGCCAGCACCGCGAGCGACTCCGGGCTGCCGTCCGCCGTGATGGCGCTCGAGACCTGCACCTTGTTCACGCGGATGCCTGCATGGCGGTACGCGCGCAGCACGGTGCGCTGGTCCTCGAACATCACCGCGGCATGGCAGACGTCGTGGCAGACGCCGATGTAGCGGCGCGGATCGGGTTCGCCGCGCCGAGCCAGCAGGACGTGCTCGAAGAATCCCGTCACGTCGGCGGTGCGGTCGAGCATGCACCCCGGCTCCGGCTCCAGGTCGACTGTGACGCGGACGCCGGTGCGATCCTCCACGCGGGCCAGGTGCCGCACCGTCTGCTCGAGCAGCGCACTTGCGACGCCGATGCTTGCACCGCAGCCCTCCAGGCTGAATCGCGCGCGCCAGCCGAGCGGAACGGTCGATATCGACGCCGTGGCGGTGCCCGGCGGGAGCAGGCTCGGCAGCATGTCCGCCAATTCCGCCGTGTACAGCGCGCGCCGCGTGTCGGCCCAGTGTGGCTCGTAGACACGTTCCTTCACTTCCGCGTCGTGGAAGTGGTGGTACGGGAACGCATTGAGGGTGCGGATCTCGAGGCCCGCAGCGGCGAGCCGATCACGAAGCGCCGTCGGCCCATCGATCGATTCCGAGAGCTGCGCGACGGCGCGTGCCGAGAGCCACAGGCCGATCGGCAAGGGTGCGCCCGGCGAAACCAGCGCGCGCACCGCGCCGAAGGTGCGCTCGACGTTGCTGCACGTCTCCTCGAGCGTGCGGCCCGCGACGACGTTGGTGCAGTACGCGGGCAGCACGCGGATTCAGCGGGGAGTG
>Ga0209617_10000402_pt1 | contig 18530 bp, 8 predicted proteins | sample LakEriepJuly2011_2_FD_187459 | JGI IMG/M metagenome (GOLD analysis project Ga0209617, IMG submission 187459) | Freshwater microbial communities from dead zone in Lake Erie, Canada - CCB epilimnion July 2011 (SPAdes) (version 2) | ecosystem: Environmental > Aquatic > Freshwater > Lentic >...
GGTACCAATGAACGTACGCACGACTTGGCTAAGTTTGACGAAACAGCTGCCGTATTAATTACGAAAGTTCGTACACTTGCAGCCTTAGCACACCGCTCAAAAGAAGGTGAGCCTCCCGTTTATCCTAAACCAGGCTTAGATTATTGCTCGAACTTCCTACACTTACTCTTTTCGCAGCCGAACGCCGATTTCGTGATTCATCCTGAAATCGCCCGTGCCTTGGATTTAATCCTGATTTTACACGCCGATCACGAACAGAACTGCTCGACCTCGACCGTAAGAATGGTGGCGTCGGGCGGTGCTAATCTCTTCCCCTCGGTATCGGCCGGTGTCTGTGCACTCTGGGGTCCATTACACGGCGGTGCCAACCAAGCCGTCATCGAAATGCTCCAAGAGATTCATAACTCGGGAGACGACGGTTCGAAATTTATCGCTGATGCGAAAGACAAAACCAAACAAGTCCGCTTAATGGGTTTCGGTCACCGCGTTTACAAGAACTACGATCCTCGCGCCAAGATTATCAAAGCTCAGTGCGACAAGGTTCTGAAAATTCTCGGAATTAACGATCCACTTCTTGCGATTGCGATGCGCTTAGAGAATGCGGCGTTAAATGACCCTTACTTTAAAGAGCGTAATCTCTATCCGAATGTAGACTTCTATAGTGGCATTATTTTGAAGGCCATTGGTATTCCGACGGAAATGTTTACGGTGATTTTTGCGATTGGTCGGATGCCTGGTTGGATTTCGCACTGGAAGGAAATTGCGGAAACACCGAAGCAGAAGATTCATCGTCCACGTCAGATTTACGTCGGTAATACTGAGCGTAAATACGTGCCGATTGAAAAACGCGGATAAGTTTTTTGGTTTATCCTGCTCATTGAAACTGAATATTACTTCATACCTAAGAAATGGGTATACAGGGGGAGAGCCGATCGTTTCCGATCGGCTCTCCGTCTGTTGAGTCATATACTATAAGCCGGATTCTGTCTGAGGGGGTACTCACCTTACCTCTGCGTATTCATTTCTCTGACGTTTTAAGTCCCGCCTTGCGGCGATGCGACAACCCGGAGCCTCGGTGGGTGACCTAGTAGCGGCTCCTGTTTATCTTGCACCGGATTGGGTTTACCTTGCCTCCTCGGTTACCCTTGGAGCGGTGGGCTCTTACCCCACCTTTTCACCCTTACCGTTTCCCTTGCGGTAGCGGCGGTATCTTCTCTGTGGCACTGTCCGTCACGGCTTGCGCCGTGCCCCGACTTGCGGCGGGAATCCTACCCTGTGGTGTCCGGACTTTCCTCACGGTTTAACCCGTGCGAATACGCATATATGACTGTCCCAATACTCTACATTTTATTCCTTAATTTGAAAAGTTAAAACTCCACTCACCTCAAATTGAACGAGTTTTCTAACCTCTAATCAGGAAAATATTTTTAAGAGTGGTCCGGCGTAATTTGTGTAAGAACCGCTTTCGCAGATTTTTGTAACTGATCCCAGCGCTCCGAAAATCCACTCTCACCATTAGAAATGAGACGAAGCGTACTCCGCCATTCGAGCAGAGCTCTTTCTAAATCGCCCCGACCTGGTCCATGTCCATCGGGGTCAGTGGATTGACTCGTTTTATTATGCAGTGCGAAATCTTTTAATAATTCTGCACAGCCCTCACCAAAACCATCGGGCAATCCGTCATGCAGATAACCTTCTGCCGTCAGAGATTTGTGGGTCAGACGACAGCAGGCGCCAAGACGACTGGAGTTTCTCGCAACCGCTCCGAGTCTGTCGCCGGCCCGCAGCTCCGCAAGATCCCAGCAAAGGTCTGCGACATTATAGCTTTCATCTTCGAGTGCCGCGGCGACTGCCAGTCCTTCACCGTGTTGAAAGAGTGAAGCAATTTGTCCACGGACGGTTGGCGTTCCATCGGCTTTTATGAGTTTAAGCTTTAGCCAAAGTTTACCCGACTGTGCGGTGAAGAGCTGTGACTGATGAGTCCCCAGAACATTTTTTAAATTAATATCTTCTTTATCAACAAAACGTCGGTCGGGATTAATGAGATTTTCTTCCTGCGCATCAGGAATCACTCGAACTTGGGCCGAGGAATAATCTAATTTAACCATCACCGTTTCGCGTTGGATTTGGATGCCTTCAATCGGACGTCCGCCTTGGGTGAGCTGAGGCAAAAGCGGCAAAATTTCTTTTTCGATTTGTTCAAGAGTCCAAATCGCGGTCCGTGGTTTCTTACCTACCCATTTCTGAAGGGCTTTGCGCAGCCATTCTACGGGGGTTAAGCCATTGGTTTCATTCGTCTTCGGGAAATGGGCCAGCGGAACGATTCGACCATAAAAGGTGACGTCATTCTCTTGTTTAATCTTACAGGGTGTTCCGTAAGTCACGGCTTTGAGCGAATCAGGCTTTGAAAGTGCCGGATACCATTCACCTTTTATTCTGATTAGCGCTTCGCTCATGGGTACTACTTTGTTCGGTCGTATCCGTTGCCAAATTCCGTTTCGCCCTAACATTTCTTCTACGTGTCTAATCGTGCCTGGAAGTTCTTCCGAGGGTGCGGTTTCTATTTCGCTTAGATTCGTAAGTCCTAATTGAATGGTTTCACGGGTGAAGAGGCTTTGTACAAATTTCTGGGCCGACTCCTTAGGCTGATCCGAGTGGCGCATCACCGTGAGTATGGCCGGCCAGTCTAATCCCTTGCTGCGTTTGATTTGTAAGGGTTTCGCTTCGCCGAGTCGGGGTGAGTCACCCGACCACACAGCATAACCTTTTTCGTCAAGTCCGCGTCGACCGGCCCGACCAAACATCTGCAATAATTCATCGGGCCGAATTTCTTGTGCCGCATGTTCGGTGGTATATTTTCGATCCGTCACGAGCACCGAACGCAGAGAAAAATTAATCCCCGCGGCCAGTCCGGTGGTTGCGACGACGACGTCTAATTTACCGGATTTTGCCCAGGGTTCAATCAGTTCGCTCCGTTGTTGATAGGTTAATCCGCTGTGATGTAAGCCAACCCCTTGTCTTAATAATTTATATAAATCATCCCCAGCCAATTTTCTCTGTTCTGCCGTTAACTGTGGTCCATTGCCGAGGGGAAGGGCATAGGCGATGTCTTTGGCGATTTGTTCAGCGGCTTTTCTTCGAGGTGCAAAAACTAAAATCGGTCCAAGGTCGGACTGCAGGCCCTTAATCACTGCCCGTGCGATGCTACTGCGAACGCCTTCAGGTTCTTTGGTCTCAAGCGCATCTAACCAGATTTCTTCTAAGGGAACGGGTCGGCGGTGTTCTTCGACGAGGGTGACATCGCGTCCGAGTGAGCTGAGCCATTCGACTACTGCTTTAGGATTGGCGACGCTTCCACTCAATAAGAGTAGCTGCGTTGTTTTCGGGGCGAGGGCTAAAACAGTTTCGTAGGCTGCACCGCGACGGTTATCGGTGAGCATTTGGTATTCATCGACGACTAATAAATCGGGCCCCTTGTTTTCTAGAAATTTTTGACGTTGGGTTTCGAGAGTGGCGACGATGATCGGTGCGTTGAGATTTTCGCTGATGTCGCCCGTGGCGATACCGACGTCCCAGCCCAGTTCGGACCATTCGGCCCGTTTGTCATTAGCCAGGGCTCGGGTGGGGACCGTGTAGACGGCTTGGCCTTGGTGGCCGCCTTTAATAAATAACTCGAAGACATGGGTCTTTCCTGAGCCCGTCGGTGCTTGTACGATCACGTCTTTCCGTGCACGAAGGGCGCGAAGGGCAGTCTGTTGCCAGAGGTCGGGCAGGATGAGACGTTGTTCCGACATATCTACATTTCAGCAAATCGTACTTGAACTTAGACGCAAGCCAATGGGTGTTTGCGATTGCGACAATCGGACTCCGTGTGCTAATAATTACCAACATGCCTATCACTAAGGACCTAGTTCAAGGACTTAAAAAAGTGGATCGCGATCTCGCGTTCATGATGGAGTGCTTTGTCGAAGTGCTTGAGCAGTTAGGTCACAAAGATTTAGCCGGTACTTTGCCTTGGATGGGTAAACGTAAATTACGGGGCGTGCAAATTTTCTCGTATCGCGGTGTGCAAGCTTACTCGATTGCGTTTCAGTTACTCAACATGGTGGAAGAAAATGCTTCGGCGCAGTCGAAACGTATTCGCGAAGACAAAAGCGGTCTCGCCTCCGATCCAGGTTCATGGGGTAAAACTTTTAATCGTCTGCGTGATCAAGGTTTAACTGAAAAACAAGTCGCCAAGCGTTTAAGCGATATTCACGTCGAACCCGTTTTAACGGCGCACCCCACCGAAGCTAAACGCGCCACCGTTTTAGAAATTCACCGCGAGCTTTATAAATTATTAGTTCGTCGCGAAAATAGTATGTGGACCGCGGCGGAACAACGTGCGATCCGTGATGAAATTAAAGTCGCGCTCGAACGTCTCTGGAGAACCGGTGAGTTTTATCAACAAAAGCCCGAAGTTCAGTCGGAACTCCGTAATATAAACTATTTTTTATCTAAGGTTTTCCCCGACGCGATTATGAGCATGGATTTACGGATGCGTCAGGCCTGGGAAGAGGCTGGGTTTTCATCTGAGAAGATTGAACACCCCGATGCGTTACCCTTAATTACCCTCGGAACCTGGGTCGGTGGTGATCGCGATGGCCACCCCTTGGTCACCGCTGAAGTTACCACGAGAGCGCTCAATCTTTTCCGGACCACTGCGCTGAATATTGTTACCGAGCGACTCGAGATTCTCGGCCAGCGTCTTTCTTTAGGCGATCACTTACAACTTCCTCCCGCCGTATTTATCAAGCAGGTCAATAAGCATGCTGCTGCACTCGGCGAAGCGGGTGAGCATGCCGTAGCTCGCAATGTCGGTGAAACTTGGAGACAATATATTAATCTTATTCGTCTACGTATGCCGCCTGCAGTGGGTGAATGTCCCGATGGTTCACACAAGACTCCCGAAGGCATTGTCGCTGACTTACTTTTCTTAAGAGAAACTTTAGTTGAAGTGGGTGGGGCACAAATTGCGCGTTATGAAATCGATCCCTTGATTCGTTTCCTCCGTACTTTTGGTTTCCACATGGCGACGTTGGATATTCGTCAGAACAGCGCTTTCCACGATAAAGCGATTTCCCAACTCATGACCGTCGCTGGTTTAGATGATACCGACTATCCCAACTGGGATGAATCTCGTCGACTGGGCTTCCTCGATTCTGAGTTACGCTCAACTCGTCCCTTTATCCGCTCGCAAGAAAGCATCGGATCTGAAGCGGACGCTGTCATCGCCTGCCATCGCTCTTTAGTTACCCATATCAATCATTACGGTTCAGAGGGCTTGGGCTCTTTGATTGTGAGTATGACCCGCTCGGTCTCCGATTTACTTTCCGTTTATTTAATCGCTCGTGAAGCAGGATTAACCGCCGGAGGATCCGATAGTCCGTATTGTTTACTTCCGGTTGTTCCACTTTTTGAAACTATCGACGACTTAGAGCGTAGCACAGCTATCTTAGATGATTTCCTTTCACATCCGTTTACACGTCGCACCCTCGAGATGCGCCGCGATGCCGGAATCACCCGTGGCTTAACGCAGCAAGTGATGATTGGTTATTCGGACTCCAATAAAGACGGTGGTATTCTTGCCTCACTCTGGAATCTCTATCGCGCCCAACAGAATTTAACTAAAGTAGGAGCTAAGCACGGCGTGCGTATTGTATTCTTCCACGGTCGTGGCGGTACGATTTCTCGTGGTGCGGGCCCCACTCACCGTTTTATCGACGCTTTACCGCGCGGCAGTATCAACGGCGAATTACGCGTCACCGAACAGGGCGAAAGTATTACCCAAAAATACGCTAATCATATCACCGCAGTAAATAATCTCGAATTATTACTCTCGGGTGTGACTCAGCATACAATTCTTGATGAAGTAGAAAAAGCACAAGACGCAGCCATCAGCAAAGTCATGGATAAGTTCGCTGAGTTTTCTCGCGAGGCCTACCAGTCGCTCATCAAGACTCCTAAGTTTATCGATTTCTTCCGTCAGGTCACTCCGATCGACGTCATTGAGGCCAGCCGTATCGGTTCGCGTCCTTCCCGTCGTACGGGTGCCGCTTCACTCGAAGACTTACGTGCTATTCCTTGGGTGTTCTCGTGGAGCCAAGCGCGTTTCTATCTCTCGGGTTGGTATGGCGTAGGATCAGCCTTAGCCCGTCTTAAAGAAGAAGATCCGAAGGGTTATGATTTATTGAAAGAGATGTACGACACCTGGCCGCCTCTGCGTTACATGCTTAAGAATGCCGCGACCAGTGTCATGGCTGCGAACCGAGGTATGATGCGTCTCTATGGTTCGATGATTACGGATAAGAAACTTAAGAATATTTTCCTGACGCGTATTCTCGATGAACATTTATTGGCACAAAAATTGTTAAACGAGATATCGAATAAAAAACTTACCGAAGGCCGTCCGCGCCTCCGTAAAGTCATCAAGCTTCGCGAAGAAGCGATCGACCTTCTGCACGAACAGCAGGTCGCTATTCTGAAGGATTGGAGAAAGAAATCGGCGGACGGTGATCGTAAAGAAGCCGATGCCTTACTTCCACAGATGCTCCTTTCGCTCAACGCTATCGCTGCAGGTCTGCAAGCGACCGGTTGATTTAAATATGCTTAAAGAAGTCGGTTAAGAACTTCGTCGCGAGTTGCGCAACGAGCACAATATTCCAAAAGACGAGTTGCAGACCGAGTGAGGGTCCGAAACCTAGGCTCAACACCTGCGTCGCTGCGCTCGTGACAAGTAGGACAACTGTGCCGGTACAAAGTGAGATCACCAGGGTCTGCACTGCTTTAGGTACGAAGCTCGAGAGACTGGTATCGGCCATACAGATAGCTGCGAAAGTCAGTCCGACGGAAACGAGTCCAACCGCACCAATCGCCCAGACAGATCCGTCTTTACCGAAGAAATGTTGAGCAGCTAAACGACCAAGCACCGGGACGTAAATGACGACCATCGCGAGGGCGATCCAGAATCCGATTTCCGATCCGTTGCCGTAGGACTGACCGAGGATCGACTCAGCGTACTGTTTAACGGCACTCTCGAATGTGAGGGGGGTGGTGAGGTTAGGAAGGTTCATACTGATGAAATTTTATAAGAAAATTAAGGTCAGTGTCTACGCAGAAGGTTAGACGGTCCAAGCCTCGTGCGCCGAGGCCCAGAGGTCGTAGTTCAAGGGTTTCTTACCCGTTGGAATCATGCGGTAGTGTCCGCCCGATGCCTTGATGATGGCGAGCCCCGCTGCCACATCCCACAAGTTCGTGCCTGATTCATAATAGGTATCCGCGACGCCTTCACCCACGTAAGCCAGGGCGAGGGCGGCGGATCCAATCATGCGAATTTTTTTATAACGTGATACTTCCTTTATGAAAATCTCCATCGCGGGTGCGCTCTTGTCGGCCGCTGCAGGGAATCCGGTCATAATACAGGCGTCATTGATTTTCTGGGCCCACGCGGGTTTGATTTTCTGGCCGTTAATAAAGGTGCCTTCGCCCGGAACGCCTAAATAGGTTTTCTTTAAATTAAAATTATAAATCACACCTAAGATCGGTTCGGCGCCACGCATGAGTCCGAGCGACACACACGTGCAGGGTTGATCACGGAGGTAATTATAAGTGCCGTCGAGAGGGTCCACGACCCAGTAAAGTTCGTTGCCCGAAAATAAGGAAGCATCGCCGCCGAGTTCTTCGCCGATGACGGGGATTCCCGATGATTTTAGTTTTTCTCGAACCAAATTTTCCGAGTCCACATCCGCCTGCATTTTGACGTCATCGTCCGTCTCCGAATTAATCTCCTTAGTCGCTCCATTGAGCAGAAGCTCGCCGGCCGTTTGGGCGGTCGATACGGCTAAGGTCTTGAGTGATTCGAGAGAATGTTGGCTCACGCTGAAAAACTAAGCCTAGGCGCCAGGTGGGTGCAATCCCATCCTGTCAGTAACTTTGGGTGAGGTCTGATTGTAGAGAGTACTTAATTTTACTGGGTTGCTTGACTTTGGTCGGCTGGCATGAAATCTGAAGATAGTGGTCGTCTCACGTTCTAGATTCTTCGCCTATCTTGCCTTTTTCCTGTTGGCGATGGTTGCTGGCCTTACTGCCGAACATTGTGCCTGCGACCAAGTGTCGACGGATTGCGAGCACGCGGGTGAGGTCTGTTCTCAGCCCATTGATTGTTCGGATTGCCTTATTGATTCCACTCCTGTTGCCCTCGGTACTACTGCTACTTTTCTTCCGCCTGCTAAATCAGTGTCGACGGTCTGCATAGTGCCGACACTGATTGCTTACGTAGGACGATTTGCCTCCGATCCAACTGAGCCTACTTTCTGTCTTTCTTTCTTTGCGTGTCGTCCGCCTGCGTTGAGGGCAGGGACGATGTGCCTGCGAATCTGAGCGGACAAATTTTGGCGACGTTTGTCGCTCGGCCATTTTGTATCCGCGACGGATGCAATCTCTGCCGTACTTATTTGCGTCGTCCAAGGGGGCACCCTGGGCTAATGCCCGCATGCATCCAAACCCATGAACCTTTCCCGCATCCTTTTTCTGATAGTCATTCTCTCTTTGCTCAGCCAAGTGGCCGCCGCCGATTCTCTGATCACACCTACATCGACGCCTTCTGAAATCATATCACGTAATCAAGTACCTCCGTCGAGCCCACGAAATCCGACGTCGCTCACTTTGGGCGATGTGCTTGCCCGTACCGCCGAGTTAAATCCCGAATTAGTCGCCCTTGGTTTAGGTGGAGAAGTTACAGATGGCCGCATTGCGCAGGCCGGCATGGCCCCTAATCCATCGTTATCGCTGTCGGTTGAGAATTTTGGTGGTACCGGAATTATGCGCGGATCCGAGGTTATGGAAGTCACGGTCCAGGCGAGTCAGCTAATTGAGCGCGGCGATAAGGCCGGCCGTCGCATTGTTTTTGCCGAACGCGAGCGTGACATCGCCCACGCTTCCTTGGTCCTGCGCCGCTCTGATATTCTGGCAGCTTCTGCGAACGCGTTCGCCAATGCCTTGGCCGAAACTAAACGTCTTTCTTTAACAGAGGAGCAGCTCAAACTTACCAAGGAGACATTCGACTTGGCTAGTCAGCGGCTGGAGGCTGCGATAGGATCGCCTTCCGAAGTGGCCCGTTTGCGGGCTGCGCTAGCTTCTGCCCAAGCTGATTTTGCGCGCGCGCAAGCCAATTGCACGATAGCCCTTTCGGCCCTTGCCGCTTCTTGGGGTGGAAGCGCCGCCGACATCGCCGAGATTAAAGGTGCGCTAAATCTGCCCGCATCGCCACCCTCGCTCGCACGTCTCGCAACCGCGCTTTCTTTGTCTGGAAATCCTCGCCTTGGTTTACTCTCTTCGGTGGTCGCCAGCCAGCGTGCCGCACTGGATCTCGAGACCGCACGTGGAGCAGCCGATGTCACTCTAGGGGTTGGCGTTCGTCGACTCAACGAAGGTTCCTCCACGGCGTTCGTCGTCGGGGCCTCGATACCTCTAACTTTTCGAGATGATAATTCTGGTAACATCCGCGCAGCTCGCGCGATGGTGCGTGTGGCCGAGCAATCACTAAGAGCAGCTGAGGTTGAACAACGTGCTGCACTAGTCGCCGTTCATGCTGAGCTTTTAGCTGTGCATGCGCAGGCGACGGCCATACGCCGAGAGGCATTGCCCGCAGCCGAAGAGGCCTGCATCTCGGTGCAGTACGCCTACGATAATGGCACACTTGCCTTTATCGACGTGCTCGATGCGCGGCGGGCCTTGATAACTCTGCGGCACGACCTGTTGGAAGCTGAACTTGCCTACGCACTTGTGCTCGTACGAGCGGAGACAATTGCCGGCACGTCTTTCGCCGAGATGAAGGCGCTCTTAAAATGACCCTAAAGAAAAACCTCTCAAAAAATCACTTATCCTCAAGCTATGAATTCTAAAAAAATCCTCAGTATTTTTACACTCATTGTCTTGGCTGTACTAGCTGCTTCGGCTTGGATTTTCAAAGGGTCACATGCTCATGACGACCACGGGCACGATGAACATGGTCACGGCACTGAAGTGCCTGAGGCCAAGGGATTGCACCAAGGCCGGTTGCTCACTGACGGAGACTTTACAGTCGAGCTAGCCATCTTTGAATCCGGCGTACCGCCGGAATTTCGAGCGTGGTTCACGAAGGCCGGCAAGCCACTGTCACCCGCCGACGTAAAGTTATCCGTCACGCTCATCCGACCAGGTAAGGTAGAAGATCGCTTCACCTTCGCACCCGGGGGAGATTTCGCCCGCGGCGACCATGAGGTGGTTGAACCGCATTCGTTCGACTACGTAATTGTGGCCGAGCACGCAGGTGCCGTGCACAAATGGGAGTTTGAGGCTCCCGAGATGCAGACCGTGATTCCTGCTTCGGTTGCTGCGCAGGCGGGTGTTAAGGTCGAGATGGCGGAGCCAGCGGACATGGATGAATCAGTCGAAGTCTACGGTCGAGTCACACTCGAACTTGATGGCTTACATCGTGCTAGCGCGCGATTTGCTGGCGTAGTCGTTGAGGTATACAAGGGTCTCGGTGATAAGGTTGTTAATGGCGACATCGTCGCCCGCGTTCAGAACAGTCAGACATTGGTTACCGCTGATGTGAAGTCGTCAGGAGCCGGCGTGGTTATTGCGCGCTCCGCAACAGTCGGCGAAGGCGTCACAGAAGGTGCGGTACTCTTTACCATCGCCGGGCTCGAACGGGTCTGGGTTGAACTGGAGATTCCACAAAAAGATCTCGCCCGCGTGAAATCTGGTCAGGCCGTTATATTCCATGCGGATGATGGCACAGAGATAACAAAGGGAGTTGTTGCCTTGGTCTCACCCCTTGTCTCCGCCGAGACTCAGACGGCTATCGCCCGAGTTGTCTTACCTAACACCGATGGCCGTTGGCGACCTGGTAGTTTTGTTAAAGGTTTGATTGTAACGAGTTCTTCCCGTGCACCAGTAACGGTCAAAACATCAGCGCTTCAATCGATTTTCGACTTCGACGTCGTTTTCACACAGCATGGTGATATCTATCAGGCTCGACCGCTCGAACTCGGCCGCCGCAACAGGGAACGGGTGGAAGTACTTAAGGGCCTAGCCGTTGGTGAGACTTATGTCTCGAAAGGCAGCTTCCTAATCAAGGCCGACATCTCTAAATCCGGTGCCTCACATGATCACTGAACCTTCTTGGTTAGAGCGACTCTTGCAGGGATCAATCCGCCACCGGTGGCTCGTCATGCTTGCTACGCTCGTGATGGCACTGGTTGGTATTTACCATTCCCGCAGCCTACCAATTGACGCCGTCCCAGACATCACCAACGTTCAGGTCCAGGTTAACACCGAGGCACCCGGCTTCTCGCCGCTTGAGGCTGAGCAGCGAATTACTTTTCCGGTGGAGACGGCTATGGCTGGCCTGCCCGGGCTCAGCGGCACTCGTTCGATCTCTCGATATGGTCTCTCGCAGGTGACGGTGGTCTTTGAAGATGATGTAGATATTTACTTCGCCCGCCAGCTCGTCAACGAACGTATTCAGCAGGTACGTTCACAGTTGCCCGCAAGTATTCAGCCAGTCATGGGACCAATCGCCACCGGTCTCGGCGAGATTTTTATGTATACGGTCGAGGCTAAGCCTGGGGCACTACGTCGTGACGGCAAGGAATGGACACCGACAGATTTGCGCGAGCTTCAAGACTGGGTAGTTCGACCGCAGTTACGCAACCTCCTCGGTGTGACTGAGGTGAATACTATCGGTGGATTCGAAAAGCAATTTCACATCACGCCCTGGCCAGTCAAGCTCCGCGCCCACGGCGTGACGCTGAAGGATATCGTGGACGCTCTCGCTCGTAACAATGAGAACGTCGGTGCTGGCTATATCGAGCGGAATGGAGAGCAATATCTTATCCGCATTCCTGGCCAGCTCGAGGGCATCGCAGACATCGGTCAGGTAGTTGTCGCTGTGCGCAGCGGCGTGCCATTACGATTGAACGAGATTGCCGAGATTGGTCACGGCCGCGAGTTACGCAGCGGTGCCGCCACTGAGAATGGCCGCGAGGTAGTCCTTGGTACGGTCTTCATGCTTGTCGGCGAAAATTCTCGCGAGGTTGCGACACGCGTGGCGGAGCGCTTGGTGAAGGTAAATGAAAGCCTACCTGCGGGCGTTGTCACCCAGGTCGTCTATGACCGGACGAGTCTAGTCGATAGCACTATCCGTACAGTGAAGGCCAACCTCTTCGAGGGTGCGCTACTCGTAATCTTTACACTCTTTATCATGCTGGGCAATTTACGTGCCGCTCTCATTACTGCGGCGGTTATTCCGCTCTCGATGCTCTTTACTATCTCCGGTATGGCTGCCAATAAAGTCTCCGGTAATCTTATGAGCCTCGGGGCACTTGACTTCGGTCTCATTGTCGACGGCGCAGTTATCATCATTGAAAATTGTCTCCGGCGCTTTGCACAAGAGCAGCACAGGTTGGGTCGTCTACTTACCCGTAGCGAACGCCTAGCCCTTGCGTTCGAGGCCACCCGCGAGGTGCGTGGTGCAACAATGTTCGGAGAGCTTATCATTGCCGTTGTCTATATCCCAATCTTCGCACTCACCGGCGTAGAGGGTAAGATGTTCCACCCCATGGCCTTCACCGTTGTGGTAGCGTTGCTTGGCGCGATGATTCTTTCCGTAACATTCGTGCCAGCTGCTGTGGCGATCTTCATCAAGGGGAAAGTTTCCGAGAAAGAGAACATCGTCGTGCGCGGCGCAAAGGCGACCTACCTTCCGCTACTGCGAGTTTTAATTAATGCTCGGGTTATCGTTGTTGCTACCAGTGTGACACTCGTTGTGTTGGCGCTCGCAGCGGCAACCCGATTGGGTAGAGAGTTCATGCCTAGTTTGGACGAAGGTGATATTGCCCTGCACGCCCTACGCGTCCCGGGTACTAGCCTCTCCCAAGCCATCGAGATGCAGTCGGTTCTCGAAGCACGGCTAATGGCGTTTCCTGAGGTCGATAAGGTCTTTGCTAAAATCGGTACTGCTGAGATTGCAACCGACCCCATGCCTCCGAGTGTGGCTGATACTTATGTAATGCTGAAGCCTCGGGATCAGTGGCCAGACCCGCGCAAAACTAAGGTGCAGCTCGTCCGCGAAATGGAGGTCGCCGCCAAAGCTATCCCTGGAAATAACTACGAATTCACCCAGCCTATTCAGATGCGCTTCAATGAGCTCATCTCGGGCGTGCGTACAGATGTGGCTGTCAAGGTTTATGGCGATGACCTTGATGTGATGCTATCTTCGGCTAAGCGGATTGAGTCGATACTCGGAGAGATTCCGGGTTCGGCCGATGTGAAGGTTGAGCAGGTAACGGGATTGCCGTTGCTCACCGTCAGTCTCGACCGCGAGGCACTTGCACTTTATGGAATGGCTGCTGAAGACGTACAGCAAGTCGTCTCCACGGCCTTGGGCGGCACAGTTGCAGGCGAAATTTTTGAAGGTGATCGCCGCTTCAGTATCGTCGTTCGACTTCCTGAGTCGATCCGCACCGATATCGATGGCTTGGGTAACCTGCCGGTGCCACTGCCAGCCCGCGGACTAGGTGCTCACCAAACATTTATTCCACTGCGCGAGGTCGCATCCATTGCGATCGTTCAGGGACCTAATCAGATTAGTCGGGAAAATGGCAAACGTCGGGTGGTCGTGACGGCTAATGTGCGCGGTCGCGACCTTGGCTCATTTGTTGCCGAGGCCCAGAATCGAGTGAAGGCGGCCGACGTCGTCCCGCCGGGCTACTGGTTGGAATATGGTGGCACCTTTGAGCAGCTCACTTCGGCCAGTAATCGACTTAAGATTGTCGTGCCTGCAGCTCTGCTCCTCGTGTTCGGTTTACTTTACCTGAGCTTACGCAGTATCAAGGACTCACTCCTCGTGTTCAGCGGAGTGCCTCTCGCTCTCACGGGTGGCGTCGCCGCACTCTACCTCCGGGACATTCCATTTTCAATCAGTGCCGGCGTAGGCTTCATTGCACTCTCGGGCGTAGCGGTTCTCAACGGACTTGTTATCATAAGTTTCATACGGTCCTTGCGTGCAGAAGGTCGTCCGCTGGATATTGCGATTGAAGAAGGTTGCCTCACGCGTCTCCGACCCGTGCTTATGACCGCATTGGTGGCTGGCCTCGGCTTTATTCCGATGGCCTTGGCTAATGGCGCCGGCTCTGAAGTACAACGCCCGCTAGCTACCGTCGTCATTGGCGGCATCATCAGTTCGACCTTGCTAACCCTCATCACCTTGCCCGCGCTTTACCGCATGGTACATAGCGATGGTGAAGATTCGAATGACGAAGTTGTAGCTTAAGGGTGAGAAGATTTAGACCGACTAAGCCAAACACACGTGCTCTTGGGATATTATGATTTTTTTATCTCTACATGACTGAGTTTGGATGCAACGAGCGTGTGTCCTGATATTATTTTAATCTCTTGGGCTTAAAATAAAAAAGCCCAGCTTTGGGGCTGGGCTTTGGTGGGGTGACGGAAGGCGAGACTTACGGAAGCTCGGTCGTGCCCATCAAGAAGCGATCGCACTCACGAGCAGCGCCACGACCTTCATTAAAGGCCCAGACGACGAGACTTTGACCACGACGGCAGTCACCCGCGGCAAAGACGCCAGGGAGGCTCGTAGTGTACTTCTCGTGCTCAGCCTTGATGTTGGTACGAGCGTCGCGTTCGACATTTAAAGCGTCGAGGAGAGGCTGTTCGGGTCCGAGGAAGCCCATCGCCAATAAGACTAATTGAGCGGGCATTACTTTTTCTGTTCCAGGAATGTTCTGAGGAACGAACTGTCCTTTCTCGTTCTTCTTCCATTCGACTTGCACAGTATGAACAGCCTTCACATTGCCCGCTTCATCATTTTCAAACTTAGTTGCGGTGGTAACGTAGACGCGAGGATCCGAACCGAATTTAGCGGCCGCTTCTTCTTGTCCGTAGTCGACCTTGTAAGTCTTGGGCCACTCAGGCCATGGATTATCTTTTTGGCGAGTGAGGGCTGGCTTAGGCATGATTTCAACCTGAGCAACAGACTTACATCCGTGACGAAGGGAAGTGCCCACGCAGTCAGTACCCGTATCACCACCACCGATAATCACCACATCCTTACCCTTAGCGGAAATAAAATCAGTGCTAGATTCTCCATCGAGAACGGACTTGGTGTTCGCGGATAAGAAATCCATCGCGAAGTAGATGCCTTTACCTTCGCGACCAGGAATCGGTAAATCGCGTGCTTTAGTTGCGCCTGTGCAAACTACGATGGAGTGAAAATCCTTACGGAGTTGTTCGGCTGAAATATCTTTGCCGATATTCACGCCACATTTGAAAGTAACACCTTCGTCTTCGAGTAAGCGAACACGGCGAAGAACGACTTCTTTTTTATCGAGCTTCATGTTCGGAATACCGTACATGAGTAAGCCGCCTGGACGGTCGGCGCGTTCGAAAACAGTGACGTTGTGACCGGCGTGATTTAATTGAGCCGCCGCGCTGAGTCCGGCAGGACCAGAACCGATGACCGCCACTTTCTTGCCAGTACGTTTAGAGGGTGGACGGGCCACCACCCAACCGTTTTCCCAACCTTTATCGATAATCGAAACTTCGATATTTTTAATCGTCACAGGGGGGTTATTGATTCCTAAAACACACGCGCCTTCACAAGGAGCAGGGCAAACGCGACCGGTGAACTCGGGGAAGTTATTGGTTTTGTGTAAACGTTCTAACGCTTCTTTCCAGAGTCCGCGATACACGAGATCATTGAACTCAGGAATTAAGTTATTGATCGGACAGCCACTGGCCATGCCACTGATCATTTTTCCAGTGTGACAGAAGGGTACGCCGCAATCCATACAACGCGCACCTTGCTTGCGAAGTTTTTCATCGCTGTGGTGGTGGTGAATTTCCTTCCAATCACCAATGCGGGTCAGCGCATCGCGATCGGGGGGTAATTCACGTTGGAATTCTACAAATCCGGTTGGTTTTCCCATATGATTTAAATCGTTTGGTGGTTAGGTGTTTAGGATTAGCCTCCGCCAACGCGCGCAACGTCGCGGGCGTTGATTTCGAAAGCTTCGTCGAGGGCAGCGTCACCGCTGAGGCCTTTGGCTTTAGCTTGTTCAATCGCTTCGAGAACACGCTTGTAGTCCTTGGGCATGACCTTGACGAACTTCGTCGAATAATTTTTCCAGTCGGCAATAATCTTCGCAGCTTTCTTCGAGCCAGTGAGATCGGCGTGACGTTGGATTAAATCTTTGAGTTCGGTTAAGTCTCTCTCTTCGAGTTTTTCGAGTCCGACCATTTGCTTGTTACAACGAACCGCAAAGTCAGCCTTCTCATCGAGAATGTAAGCCTCACCACCACTCATCCCTGCGGCAAAGTTACGTCCAGTTTCACCGAGCACGACCACGCGTCCGCCCGTCATATATTCGCAACCGTGATCACCAATGCCTTCAACGACGGTGGTGACGCCTGAGTTACGAACGGCGAATCTCTCACCCGCCACACCGCGGATAAATACTTCGCCGGAGGTTGCACCATAGAGAGCAACGTTACCGATGATGATATTGTCTTCGGCAGCGAAGGTCGCTTTAGCGTCAGGCTTAATAATAATCTTACCGCCAGAAAGACCTTTACCGACGTAGTCATTCGCATCGCCTTCGAGGGTGATGGTCACACCAGGAGGAACGAACGCACCGAGACTTTGTCCGGCACTACCCTTGAAGTTTAATTGAATGGTACCTTCGGGTAAACCTTCCCAATGCTTCTTGGTGATTTCGTTACCGAGAATTGTTCCGACCACGCGGTGCGTATTCTTGATCGCAGAATTGATCACTACTTTTTCTTTCTTATCGATAGCCGGACGGCATTTCTCAAGTAAGAGAGTTAAGTCGAGTGACTTATCGAGACCGTGATCTTGGACTTCGGTGCAGTAACGACCGACATCGCTGCCCACTTTAGGTGAGTAGAGAAGTTTGGATAAATCGATTCCCTTAGCTTTCCAATGATCGACAGCGTGACGTGCTTCAAGGATGTCGGTGCGGCCTACCATGTCGGTAAGTTTACGGAATCCGAGTTGAGCCATGATTTCGCGAACTTCTTGTGCGATGAAGTTCATGAAGTTAACCGCGTGTTCAGGATCGCCGGTGTAGTTCTTACGAAGCTCAGGGTCTTGAGTCGCAACGCCGACAGGGCAGGTGTTGAGGTGGCAAACGCGCATCATGATGCAACCGAGTGAAACGAGAGGAGCCGTCGCGAAACCAAATTCTTCGGCGCCGAGTAACGCAGCGATGACCACGTCACGACCAGTCTTTAATTGTCCGTCCGCTTCAACGACAATACGCGAACGTAGATTGTTGAGCAGGAGGGTTTGGTGAGTTTCGGCGAGGCCGAGTTCCCAAGGTAAACCAGCATGCTTAATCGAAGTTTGTGGTGATGCACCCGTACCGCCATCGAAACCAGAAATCAGAACAACATCTGCGTGAGCTTTCGCCACACCGGCAGCGATCGTTCCAACGCCGACTTCAGAAACGAGTTTCACACTGACGCGTGCAGCACGGTTAGCATTTTTTAAATCGTGAATGAGTTCGGATAAATCTTCGATCGAGTAAATGTCGTGGTGTGGGGGAGGAGAGATGAGTCCGACGCCCGGAGTCGAGTGACGAACTTTGGCAATCCAAGGATAGACCTTACCGCCAGGGAGCTGTCCGCCTTCACCAGGCTTGGCCCCTTGAGCCATCTTGATTTGTAATTCGCGAGCTTGCGTGAGGTAGAGACTGGTTACACCGAAGCGACCAGAAGCCACCTGCTTGATGGCAGAATTTTTCGAATCACCGCGCTCATTCGTCCAAGTAAAACGTTCAGGATCTTCGCCCCCTTCACCGGTGTTCGATTTACCACCGATACGGTTCATCGCAATGGCGAGACTTTCGTGTGCTTCTTTTGAAATCGAGCCGTAGCTCATCGCGCCCGTTTTGAAACGCTTTATAATTTGTTCAATGCTCTCCACTTCTTCAATCGGAACTGATTTTTGTGGTTTCAATTCGAGTAAACCACGAAGCGTAAAAATCTGACTCATCTGTTGGTTGACCAACGATGAATAGGTTTTGAAAGTTTCGAAGTTATTTGTGCGAACAGCTTTTTGCAGTGAGTGAATGACTTGTGGGCTGAAGAGGTGACCTTCACCTTCACTGCGCCATTGGTAATCACCACCGACTTCGAGCGTTTGTGGATGTTCCACCCGCTCAGGGAAGGCGTTAGCGTGACGGCTGATAGTTTCTTCCGCAATCGCTGATAAATCCGCACCTTCAATACGGGTTGCGGTACCTGTGAAATATTGATCAACCACTTTTTGTTGGAGACCGACGCACTCGAAGATTTGTGCACCGAGGTAACTTTGAATGGTGGAGATCCCGATTTTGGAAGCGACTTTCACAATACCTTTAGTCGCAGCCTTCACGTAATTCTTACAGGCGGTGTAATGGTCGACGCCT
>Ga0209617_10000403_pt1 | contig 18526 bp, 17 predicted proteins | sample LakEriepJuly2011_2_FD_187459 | JGI IMG/M metagenome (GOLD analysis project Ga0209617, IMG submission 187459) | Freshwater microbial communities from dead zone in Lake Erie, Canada - CCB epilimnion July 2011 (SPAdes) (version 2) | ecosystem: Environmental > Aquatic > Freshwater > Lentic >...
ATGGGCCCTGCTTTGCCGATTGTACAAGAAACCGAATCCATTGCTACGCTATCGAAGTTGATTAGTCGCGATGTGCCTGCGGTGCTGGTAAAATTGAGCACCGGCAAGTATCACATCATTACAAAGCACGACATCATTCAGAGCTTGTCTTAGAAGCTTAGGCTAGAGGTGATTTTGAAGGCCCAATTTTCTTTGGAAAGAGGCATTGCATAGTGACCATAGCGGTAGTAAACTCCAACGCCGAAGCCCGATAATCCGGAGCTGTAGAGGTTGTCGATTTGGATGCCGCTTTCCATGAATCCCTTTTGCGCTGTTCGAAAGCTAAAGGTGTGACTTTCCGGATTGCGGAAATCTCCCCAAAGCATGCTGTGCGCGATAACTAGATGAGGTTTGAAGTTTCCGTGCTGATAGAGTAAGTCAAGAAACGAATGCCTGATGTGTACCAAGGCGTATTGTGAATGCATGAATTCGTTGGTGCGCATGGTTTGAAAGGTATTCGGAATGCCCAGCGTAAAACGGTCGTAGGTGCCTTGCGCATTGTACAATAGCGACAATGGTATGTCATCACCGCAATAACCTCCCTGCGCAATCACGCTGAGTTTACCAACGTTCTGGATGGAAAAGGTTTTATCGATACGCGCATCGAAACGGGTGTAGTTGAAGTCGCCCCACGCAGGTTCTTTCCAGCCGCGGGTGACGGAAACGTGAAAAACGGGGAATCGGCCACCCAGTCGCATTTCTTTTGTTGCCGTCCGCACGAGTTTTTCGCCCGGAGCGAAGCGTAGTTTCATGCCTGTTTCAGCGGCCTGAAAGGACGACTGATAAAGGGTTACCTCCTCTAGCGGTGTTGTGATGAAACGGTAGTCACCAAAGGTGCTCACCCATTGACGGTTGACGAACAGGGTGGTGGTTAAATTGCCAATTGCTCTCGCGTTGAGACTGACCTCCTGCTTTTCACGACGATCCATGCGCGACACAAAGAGCGGATAGAGATGCGGAGTTAGAAATCCTGTTGCATCCGGAAGCAGATGATTGCCTCCAAGTTCTTGCACGTCATTTCGGTACTCATACTTCAACCAGATGTTACGCAGGCGGTAGAGATGCACCAGTGCGTCGCCACCGTATTTCCAGGCTTTATCTCTAAAGCCGTATGCACCATAGCCACCAATGGAAAAATGTTCGGATACACGATGACTTGTGCGCAAGCCGCCGCCAAGCCGAAACCCTTCATAATCATTAAAGGCCATCAACTGTCTTAAGTCGAAATTGACGAAGCCCAGATTCAATTGACCCGTGGTAAGGGCTTCAAATGCACGCACGCGTCGATCGAGGTGAAAGGCTTCGCCCAGGCTATCGATGAAGTGGTAGGTCCGCAATTCTTTCGCGTCGGGCTGGCGCTCGCGGTAGCGATTCCAGAGAGTGTCGGATTGCTCGGCCGCTTGAGGTGAAATTTGAAGTGTCACGGGCGTGAATTCGGAGGACTTCAAGGGTGCGCCCAGTGTGATGTTTTTGATGTACGAACGCCCTGAGCCGATAAGGGGAAGTCCCGGTCCGGCCGAAACCGTTGAGTCGAAAAGAATCTTTGAATTTAGTTGCAAGGGAAACCACTTGCGGTTTTCCAAATAGCCATATTGCTGTTGGATTTTGAAGGAGACTTGCCCTTCGACGGAAGGTTCAGCCACTACTTGTTGAATGGCATACGCATTACTGTTGATGTAGAGCGTTCCCCGCATGGCAGGAAAGTTCTTTTTTGATTTCGGCTGAAACGTTATGGTGAAAATGGTGTCGGTTCCGCTGCGCGTTGTATCTACCCATTCAAATCGATACTTGTTGATTGCATTGTCTGCAAGCGGACTCATGTACTTAACGCCCATGAGTTCTACGGACTCACCATAAAACGAGAAGGATTGCAGTTGTGTACCTAAGAGGAAGAGGTCTGTTGTTTTGAGGCCTGAAACACGATTGGCTATGATGGTTTCTTCACTATGGTTGGGTGGCAGGAATTTGCGTTGAGTGATACTTTCCATCAAAAACAAATACTGTTGGTTGAGGAAGGTTTGGGCTTCTTTTTCGTCTTTGCTGAGTCGATTGAATCGGGTAGTGTCTTGAAACAACGAGGAGTCTATTTCAGCGCCGAAAGCCAGGATATTGTAGCTGTAGTAGGTAAAGGCCAGGTCGCTTTCGGGGTTGTTTTTACGCTTGTTGTCGATGGCTTTGCGAATGATGCGTTCGGCTGGATTCACGCCGGGAAGAATGGTAATCTCGGTCAGCAGGTTTTCGTTTGGCTTCAGTTTGATGGGGCCTTCGTTGAGCTGATCGGCAGCAACTGTGCGCGCTTCATAGCCAATCAGATTGAAATGCAAAGCGTGCTGTGGTTCTAGGAGCGTAATCTCAAAAATGCCGTCGATATCGCTGTAGGTAGCATTCAATGTTCCTGATTCTGAGACCGTGACAAATACCAATGGTTCACCTGAGCCTTTGTCGACAACTTTGCCCCTGATGGTTTGCGCCATACATGCTGTTTCCAACACCAAAAGGAGCAGCAGGGAGATAATCTTTCGCATGATGTTTCAAATATAGGAGGACGTGGTGTCTAATTTTGCCCTATGCCTGCATTCCGGTTTGATGTAATCCCTTACGCGAAGTGTATAACGCCTCATCGCATTTGGAATGCCTTGAAGGTGTGGATGTCGTTTTATACGTCGAGAATATTTGGCCACACTGTTCATTGGGGTATGCCCATTAGCCTCAGTATTGAACCAACAACGGCGTGTAATCTAGGTTGTCCGGAATGTCCCAGCGGATTGAAGATGTTTTCAAGACCAACGGGTAATATTGACTCCGGTGATTTTCGATCATGGATAGATCAAGTGTCGAAGCATGCCATTCACTTGAATTTTTATTTCCAGGGAGAACCGTTTATTCATCGCGATTTTTTGAGCATGGTCAGCCATGCTCACAGCCGCGGGATGTTTACGTCGACAAGCACAAACGCGCATTTTCTGACCGATGAGGTTGCCCGAAAAACAGTCCAGTCCGGGTTGAGCCGTTTGATTATTTCAATCGATGGCACGACACAGGAAGTGTATGAGCAGTATCGCGTGCACGGAAAGCTTGATCAGGTGCTACGCGGAGCACAGGCCATCATCAGGGCTAAGCGGGAGTTGAACTCCGCTTATCCTCAAGTGATTTTCCAGTTTTTGGTTGTGCGTCCCAATGAGCATCAGGTGGACGATATTCTCCGTCTTGGAGCCGAGATGGGTGCGGACGAAGTTCGACTGAAGACGGCACAGGTATATGATTATCGACAGGGAAATCCCTTGATTCCCGCTCAGGAGAAATACAGTCGTTACATGCGCTTGAAGGACGGTACATACCGTGTGAAAAACAGGTTGGATAATCACTGTTGGCGCATGTGGAGCGGTTGTGTCATCACATGGAATGGGAAAGTCGTACCCTGTTGTTTTGATAAGGATGCAACTCATGTGCTCGGTGACCTTTCGGAGCAATCTCTGAGCACCATCTGGAATGGCGAGCAATACAGGGCCTTCCGTGGAGCCGTTTTTGAATCGAGAAGCAAAATTGACATTTGCGCGAATTGCTCCGAGGGTACCAAAGTGTGGACAGAAGCTTAATCAGTCAGGACTTGACAGGAAACAGTTTCTTTCTATCTTTCGCCAATGCAAGTGTGGGAGTTTCTCAAGGAGTTGACAAATCCTGAATCCATCATTCATCATGGCGGATTGTTCCTTCTCTTGCTGGTTATTTTCGCCGAGAACGGATTTGTTTTTGGTTTTTTTCTGCCCGGTGATTCACTCATCTTTCTATCCGGTTTGATTTGCGCTACGAAGCCTGAATTGCTCAATACGGATATTACATCCCTGACGCTGCTGATGTTTGGTGCTGCTGTTGGTGGCAGTCTTTTCGGTTATGTTTTCGGAAGGCGAGTAGGACCGCGGCTGTTTGAACGCAAGGACTCCATCATTTTTAAGCGAAAGTATTTGGATTTGACGCAGACGTTTTATGCCAAGCACGGCGGCAAGACCCTCGTGCTCGGACGCTTCTTGCCCATTATCAGAACCTTCGCGCCAATCATCGCCGGTGTTATCCGTGTACCGGTTCCGACCTTCATGTTTTTTAATGTGTTGGGAGGAGCTTTGTGGATTACCTCTTTGAGTCTGATTGGATATTATTTGGGTACCCAGTTTCCGGCCATCGAGCACTACGTTGGTTATATCATCATCGGGTTCATCGGTATCACCACAATGTTGCTGGTGCGCACGTACTGGAAGCAGCGCAAGGAAAGCAAGCTCCGAAAAGGGCAGGAGGAAGAACCTCCGATCTTAATGCCTTGAGTTAATAGCAGCTCTGTATAACAGCTGTAATCAGTGATTTTTTGTCGATGCCCTGAACCGCTGCCTGTTGTGGAATGATACTGGCCTCTGAAAAGCCCGGTGTCGTGTTCACTTCAATCACGACGATTTCTGAACCGCGAATGATGAAATCTACGCGAATCATACCGCGGCAATCCAGTTTCTGGTAAATCTCTTCAGCCTGCATTTGCACGGCGCGATAGAGTTCTTGATCGATAGGAGCAGGTGTAATTTCCTCCGACTGACCCTGGTATTTGGCTTCGTAATCGAAAAATTCTTTTTTCGAAATGATTTGGGTAATGGGCAGTGCCGTGATTCGGCCTTCCCATTGAATGACGCCGCAGGTGACTTCATCGCCTTGGATGAATTCTTCAATGATGATTTGGTCGTCGGCTTTAAAGGCAATGTCTATGGCGCGATGCAAATCCTCTGCAGCATTCACGCGTGAGGTGCCAATGCTGCTTCCCCCGCAGTTGGGCTTGACAAAACATGGTAGGCTAACGATGTCGAGGATGCTTTGAACGGAATAGGGCTCCATCGCTTTGAGTGTTGTGCTTTGCGCTACGCGTAAACCAAACGTCGCCAACACGCGTGTTGTCATTTTCTTGTTGAAGGTGAGGGCCATGTTCAGGGTATCACCTGTTGTGGTCGGAATTCTCAACAGTTCGAAATAGCCCTGCAGAATGCCATTCTCCCCGGGTGTTCCATGAATAATCATAAAAACGCCGTCGAAATGGCGTGTCTGTCCGGCGATGGAGACCGTGAAATCGGCACGATTTACATCGATTTCGCTTCCGTCATATTCGGCGTACCAACGCGTCTGTGTAACAACGATTTTCAGAGGATCATAGAGTGAGCGGTCAATGTTATTCATGACCATTTGCGCGCTGCGCATACTGACAACGGATTCCCCGCTGAATCCTCCGCATACTACGGCAATAGACTTTTTCATAGCTTAATTGTGTACCAAAAGCAAATCTGCTGCTTTATTGGATTGAGCATTGAGCGAATATCAACTCATTTGAACATTTTGGGGTTGATAGGAGACAGGCTTCGAAGTATCATTGCGTCACAGATAAATCCCATGAAAAGAATTTTCCTTATTTCTGCTTTGTGCATCGCGGTTTTCAACGCGGGAGCACAGCAGCCCGCAACATCACCTTACACCTTCACTGTTGTAAAAGAAAACACGGTCGGTGCAACCGAAAACCAATGTCAAACGGGCACGTGCTGGAGCTTTGCTACGGTTTCCTTTTTGGAGGCTGAGGTGATACGCAAAGGAGGAAAGCCGGTTGATTTATCGGAGATGTATAATGTGCGTCTGACCTATCCACTTAAAGCCGACAGTTATGTGCGGTTTCAGGGTAAGCAGCAATTCGGCCCCGGTGGATTGAGCCATGATGTCATCAACATCCTGCGTGATTACGGAGTAGTGCCTGAGTCTGTTTACAGTGGCCTGAAGAATGGAACAACTGAATACAATCACAACGGATTGGACGCCATGCTTGAGTCGACAGTGAAAACCGTCCTTGAGCGTAAGTTGAATGAAGAAGGTGAAGATTGGAAGCGCTCCATAGAGGGGATTCTCGATGCAGAGATTGGAACCTTGCCTCCGACCAATTTTGAATTCAACGGAAAACAATACACGCCCGCTTCTTTCCGCGATGCCATGAAGCTCAATCCGGAGGATTATGTGAGTATTACGTCGTTTAGTCATCACCCCTATTACCGTGAGTTTGTTTTGGAAGTGCCGGATAATTGGGCAAAGGGAAGTTTTTATAACGTTACCATCGATGATCTGGGAAGAATCGCAGATCATGCCCTTGACAATGGTTACACCATCGCCTGGGATGCTGACGTGAGTGAAAAAGGATTTTCGTTCACCCAAGGCGTGGCCGTGATGCCGGCAGAACAACCGAAAAAGGAAGAGTGGTGGACAAAGGTTCATTCGGAGGTTGTGCCAACGCAGGCTGCGCGTCAAGAGGCGTTTGACCGATTCGAAACAACCGATGATCATTTGATGCACATCACGGGTAAATCAAAGGATCAGAATGGAAACACCTATTACATCACCAAAAATTCGTGGGGCACAACCAATCCGTTCGGAGGCTATCAGCATGTGTCGCGCAATTATTACCTGATGAAGACAGTAGGTATTGTGGTGCATAAGGATGCTCTGCCGATGGACGTGAAAACCAAATTGGGAATCAAGTAATGGAGCCTAACTCAGCATCCAAGCCCCGCTGGAATCTGAAGCGAGTGGCGCGCTTGGTAGGTTGGATTATTGGCGGCTATTTCGCTTTTACGATACTGTTGGTAGTCGTCTACAAGTGGGTCAATCCTCCCACGACGTTTCTTCAATTGACCTGCGATTGTCCGCCGGGTGCTGAGTTTCACAAAGAATGGGTCGATGGTGATGCGATATCCAAGCAGATGAAGTTGGCCGTTGTTGCCAGTGAGGACAACAATTTCATGAAGCATGGAGGGATTGATTGGGGCGCAGTAGAGAAGGCGAGGAAATACAACGAAACAACCGGCGCTAAAAAGGGAAAGTATCGCGGGGCGAGCACGATTACGCAACAGACAGCGAAGAATGTTTTTTTGTGGCCGGGCTCTTCCAAATTCAGCAAGTGGATACGTAAAGCCTTTGAAGTGTATTTCACTTATTTGATTGAGTGGATTTGGGGGAAGGAACGCATCATGGAGGTCTATCTCAACGTCATCGAGATGGGGCCGTGTAAGTTTGGTGTAGGTGCCGCAGCAAAAGATTATTTCGGTGTAAGCGCTTCGCGGCTATCCCGCGAGCAAGCTGCACTCATCGCGGCTTGTTTACCTAACCCCAACAAATACAGTGTATCTAAACCCGGTCCGTATATGCGACGCAGGCAAACGCAAATTGCTCGGCTCATGGGACTCATCGGCGATGGTTATTTCGAGCGATACGGCAAGGATACCGATTCGAAAGTACGCGAAGAGGAAGAGCGCAGGGTGGAGAAGAAGTTGGAGGAAATTCCGGAGGAAACATTGCTACCTCAAGAGGAAACACAGAGCTCAGACGATATTGATCAATCAGAACAGCAGTCTACGGAACAAACGGAAACGGTAACAGAGCCAACAACACCGGATTCACTGCCGAATTAAAATCCAAACAATCCGCCAATGCGAATCATCGGTTGGTTGTAAGGTGAATTGGGATCTTGTATGAGGTCATACATAATCATGGCGCTCAATCCCAGGCGACTGCCACCACTGTTGTATCCCGCACCAACAAGCCATACCGGCACGGTGGCTTCCGCCGTGTTGCCTAAGCCATCAAAAGCACTGCGCTTGAGTATTTCGAATTCACTGTGCGCAAAAAGGGTTTTGAAAACCGTCGCCCGCGTCCAAACACTCGCGCCGTAAATGTTCTCGCGATAGGCATTGGTGGAGTAGTAGGTGTAGTTTAATCCAATGCCATTGATCCACCACGGTGTTGTGCGATATCCCACCATTGGATTGAGCTGAAAATAGCTTGGGTTACCAAAAGAACCACCCAGGTTGCCACCGAATACAAGGTTGTCCTGCCACCGTATTTTTGCTGCTGTTGACGCTTTTTTTTCGGTGCCGCTTGCGTAGTCGTCTTCAGACGTTTTTTGGGCATTTACCCCAATGCCTGAGCACAGGAAGTACATTATGAAAAGAAGATGACGCATGGGCATGGTCAAAAGTAAACACATTTCAACTGTGTTGTAACGCTCTTACATTTGACCTATGGATTCTGCAACCTTGGCAAAACGCATTGTCGATGCGATGTACAACAACGACCCGATGTCACAGTGGTTGGGTATTGAACGCGTTACGGATGGTCCCGGTATTTCAGTCCTGCGCATGCGCGTGAGAAAGGAAATGCTCAATGGATTTGCAATCGCTCATGGTGGCATTGCCTATTCCCTTGCGGATAGTGCGTTGGCCTTTGCGGCGAATAGTCACGGAATACAGGCTGTCTCGATCGAAACAGCCATCTCGCATGTCGCTCCTGCCAAGGAAGGTGACGTCCTGATCACGTTGGTTGAGGAAAAAAGTTTGACTCCACGCACGGGGCTCTACCATGTAACGGTATTTAATCAAGAGGACAAACCTATCGCCTATTTCAAAGGAACCGTATTCAGAACAGGAAAGGCCTGGGAGGTTTAACCTCGCAGATGGATGTTCATTATCGGGAATGTTTGACCAGCTTCTTGCTGTAGCCGTTGCTTCCTTGCGAGATTGTCAGGTAATAATTGCCCTCCGGATAATCACCTAGATCAATCGAGCGTGAGTAACTCATGTTTTTCTCGCTGCGTTCATCGTAAACCAAGACTTGGTTGTTTTCGTCTTGAAGCAACACTCGAAATGGCTCCTGCTTCGTCAACGTGAATTGCAACTCAACGGAACTCATAGCGGGCTTGGGCACAATCGATAATTGATCAAAACTGATTACGGCCGACGGTATGTCTAATTTGGCCTTGACCGAATCACTCACATCATCGATGCTGATCATGTAATTGCCGCGAGGACTTTCACCGAGATAGAGCTCATCGGTGAATGGTGAGTTCATATTAAAGTCTCGTAGAAACTGTTCCATTTGCATTTGCAGATCGTCGGCATCCATGTTGAATTCGAAATCGAAAAATGGATTACCCTGGTCATCCATGCCTTTGTAGTCATGAAAGATTTGAAAGTCTTCGGAGGCACTGACTGCACGTTTGCCTAATGTTCCTGTGAGCCGTTTTTGTTTGCCTTCACGACTGATAAGGATTTCAGCACTGCTTCCGGGTTTGCACTTGCGCACAGCGTTGGCCAGAGAATTAAAATCACCGATCAGTTCGCCATTGCATTCCAGAATAATATCTCCATCAAGCAGGCCCATTTCGGCGGCAGGCGATTTTTCTTCTACCAATATTGCAACACCTACTGTAGTCGAAAGTTTGGAAGGCGTAACACCCAAGTAGGCCGTTTCTCCTGTGCTGAATCCTTCGCGATTGAATGGCTCAGTGAATAGGATTGAATCGGATCCGTTACGTTCGTTAGGCAGAATGGGCGCTTCAAACCCGCGCATGTGCCACGGAACCCCCGGAAGCTCAACGGTTATTTTCTTCTTACGTTTATTGCGCTTGACGACAAAGGCAAGTTTACCACCGCTTTGTCCAAGCTCCCTGACCTTGGCAAGTACCTGAGCGCTTGTCGTAATCTCGGAGTCATCGATACTGAGAATGATGTCGCCCTTTTGCAACCCTGCACGTTCGGCAGGCATGTTGGGCATGACTTCCGTAATGGTGACGTCAGCTGCTATGTTTCCTTTGTTGTTGGCACGAGTACCTTCACGCACCATAATGCCTAAAGTGGGTTTACGGAGGTTGTATGCTCCTTGACCGAATGACGGTGCTAACATCGATCCTCCAAGTGACATTGTAGGAAAGTCTCCCGATGACTGGATGCTGATTTCGATTTGTTGGTCAATCAATCCGGGCTCCTTGCTGTTTTGTTCGTTGATTTCTTTCAACACCTCTTCCAGGCGACTGTTGTCTTCCAGCATGAATTCACGCGTCTCCTCCGACTCGACGCCGTTAACGTTCTTCTTGATACGAATCTGAGCTTTCTGCTGAGCCCATGTTCCACCGGCTATGAGTAAACCTAAAAGAATGAATGCGTAGAGTGACTTTTTCATCGGGATTTTCTTTCGAGAACGCGAAAGTAATTTGACGTATTCATTTCAATCAAACCGATAATACAAAAGTCTGTTAATGCCTATTCTTTGAAAAACCACAGCATGTGACGCGGAATAAGGTGAACGTCCGCATAGTAGAAATGAATAATATCTTCGTAGGTATACCCCAATTGCGCCATATGCATAGCGCCTTCCTGGCATAGTCCTACGCCATGACCGAAGCCTCGTCCCATGAAGATGACTTCATTGTCTTTGTGACGCACTTCAAATTTGGTTGAGCGCAGTTTTAGATCCGTGCGCATCGTCCGAAGCGGAATGTAGAGGGTGGAGTCATGGCAAAACAAGGGATTGCATTCCCCGATAACTCCCCCATCACCAGTCATGGCTAAGTCGCCGGAATGTCTCTTTTGCTTGAGGTAGCTCTGCCATTTTTCCTGCGGAATACTTTTTTCCCAACGGTGATTGGGCATTTTCAGACAAAATGTATCCCGGCGACCGATGAGGTAGGGCACCGGTTTCGACCAGGCTTCCTCCGCATTAATGGTATTGCCACCGCAGTTGCTGTGGAATGCTGCTGTTATCAAGTTTATTTGATGATCAACGACGATGATAGAGGCCGTTGCGGCAGCAGCTTTTTCGGCAAGTGGCTCATGACGAGGTTTTCCATGATAGACCTGACAGTGGGTGGCGTCGCATATTTCATACCCGTCGGCTATGTGTCGCGTGCGATTATTGAGTGCATACGTGCGACTGATTACCGCCTGAACCTTGTAGTATTCCGCTAATTGGCCCGAACCACTCTCTGCTTCAATGACTCCGGCGACATAGTCTTCAATGTCGATTTTATTGACAAGTTGGAGGTGCCCGTTGATGGAAAAGGCAATCAACTCTCCTTTGTAAATGCGAGTCGTGGCCTTTTGTCCAGCTGGCTGAGCTTTGAACTCCGATGCACCACTTGCCTTGAAATGCAGCTTTTTGAAGCCGGTATGATTTTTTCCGGAAAAGAAAATATTGACCTTGCCGGAAACAGCTGTTATATCTGCCTGCTGACCTGTTGCGACCGTAAATAAAAGGTCGTCGTCGTTATAGACATCGAAGGATCCTGAAATGGTTGTGATGCCCGCGCGCAGATAGTTCGATTGGCAATGCATCCCAATGAGAATGGGATCAGCAATTGCCACAAACGGAAAAAGCGCAACGAGGACTACGAAAATCAACCACCGCATGGCTCGAAATTACCGCGCGGTTGGGGAGGCGTTAGAGTGTTCTTGGAGAATTTTCAACATATGAGTGGCAGTTCGCCGGGATGCTCCGGGCCCGCCTAAACATGTGCGCAAATGGGCGTAATCGCTTGTCAACTCCGCACCGACTGCGGTGTCATTTAACAGCCCGTCGAGTGCTGTTTTCAATGACTCCTCATTGAAATCGTGCTGGATGAGTTCTCTCACGGCCGGCTTATCCAAGATCAAATTGACCAGCGAGATGTATTTGACCTTCACCAGACGTTTGGCGATTGCATACGAAATGGCAGAACCTTTATAACAAACCACCTGAGGTAATCCGGAAATACCGGCCTCCAGTGTTGCGGTGCCACTGGTGATGAGGCCCGCCTTTGCATGCCGCAGCAGCCCGGAAGTTGCACCGAATAGCACGGGAATAGAATCATCCGCCAATACCTCACGGTAGAATGAAGGTGTTTGTCCGGGCGCACCGGCAATTACGAACGTGTATTCCGGATAGTGCGCCTTCATGCGCGCCATCAAGGGAAGCATGGCGCGAATTTCTTGTTTGCGACTTCCGGGGAGCAGGGCGATCAGTGGCTGATCGCTGAATGCGTGTTGCTTGAAAAATGCATCCCGTGATTGCACGTTTGTTTCCTCAGTATCGAGCAATGGATGTCCTGAGTAGAATACCGATATGCCGTGCTTTTGAAAAAATGATTCTTCAAATGGCAATACAACATAGAGTTGATCAATGTGCTTTCGCATGGCATGCACCCGGTTCTCCTTCCAAGCCCAAGCTTGCGGAGCGATGTAGTACAAGACAGGTATGCCTTGCTCATGCGCCCATTTGGCCATGCGGAGATTGAAACCCGGATAGTCAATCAAGATGAGCGCATCGGGCCGATATGCAAGTATATCTTCCTTGCAGAAACGGAAGTTGCGCATAATGGTAGACAGGTTTTTTACCACCTCAATAAAACCCATGAAAGCCAGATCGCGGTAGTGCTTAACCACATTAACGCCCGCATTCGTCATCAAATCGCCGCCCCAACCTCTCAATTGAAGCGAGGTATTTAAACGCAATAACTCCTTCACCAGATTGGATCCGTGCAAGTCACCCGAGGCCTCTCCTGCGATAATGTAGATTTTCAATGGATTGCTTGTTTAGTAGAGCCAGGCGATTGCGGCAACCGATAAGACCAGCACGATAATTAACCCCTTGCAAAATTCTTCGTATCCGCGACGAATTAAAATGAAGAAGAGCACAACGTCAAACAGCATGGAGAATGAAAGAATCCGGCTCTGAAAGTCTTGCAGGGCAGATCCTAGGAAGACGTCCTGAACAAATTCATAGAAATAGATTTCATTGAACCAGGAAAAAAACAGACCGAAAATGACGAAACCCAAGAGGGCGCCAAACATGCCTCCCGCGATACCGTACCCAACATGGTTTAGTCGATTACCCTTCATAAGTTCCATTGTTTTAGTTTCTCCATGGCTTGGTAGGCGGTGAGGTCGAAATGAACCGGAACGACCGATACATAGCCAGCAGCCAGCGCAATCTCATCGGTATCCAAGCCCTCATCCATGAGTTTGAATTCGCCGGTCAGCCAGTAATAGGGCTTTCCGTATGGGTCAGTACGGACATCAAAATTATCTTCCCAATATCCTTTGGCTTGATGGCAGATGCGGATACCGGCAATGGCCGAGGGAATTGCTTTGGGGATATTGACATTCAAACAAACGCCTTCGGGAATTCCCTTCGATAAGGCGGCCTCAACCAAGGTAGCAACCACTTGTTTTGACGCTTCGAAATCGGCGTCGGCACTGTGGTCGAGAAGTGAAAAACCAATAGAAGGAATGCCTTCTACCGCGCCCTCTAACGCCGCCGACATCGTGCCGCTGTATATGACATTAATGCTCGAGTTTGACCCGTGGTTAATGCCGGAAACCACTAAGTCCGGTTTGCGATGCATGACTTTGTAAATAGCCAATTTCACACAATCAACAGGCGTTCCGCTGCACGAATAAGCTGCGCTTACGGGCAGGTCATATTTTACAGGATGAAGCTTGAGGATATTGTTAATCGTTACCGCATGACCCATCCCCGATTGTGGCTTGTCGGGTGCAACAACAACCACGTCGCCGAAGGGGAGTACAGCCTCCGTTAACGCCAAAATTCCCTTGGAAAATACACCGTCGTCGTTGGTCACCAAAATGAGCGGACGGTTGTGCGTGGTATTCATGTGGCAAACATAAGTCGCAGTGAACGAAAGGTAGCACTGCCTGTTATTTCTTGGTTGTCTGTCGGAATTGTCTCAAAGGGTGTACTTTCGCCTTATTCTCAAGTGAAATGATTCGGAAGAAGAAGATTGTTATTGTCGAGGATCACCTGATAATCCAAGAGCTGCACAAGCAATATGTGGAGGACCTTGGTCATGAGGTCGTGGCCTGTTTTACCAACGGCGACGACGTCATCCATTATTTTCAGGATAGTTCGGCGGATCTTGTCCTAATGGACATCCGTCTCGATGATGCAATGGACGGTATCGAGGTAACCAAGCGTATTCAGGAGTTGAAGCCTGTTCCGGTGGTGTACATCACGGGAAATACGGAAGACTCCAATTTTCGGCGAGCACTGGAAACCAGTATGGCCGGGTTTATTTCTAAGCCCGTTTCACAGAGTGAACTTGAGAATGTAATCGACTCTTTGAATGACCTCACGAGCTCGATTATTTATGCTGAAAAGATTCAAAAAGCCATCTTCCCGCAGCGCAAGGATTTCGACACGATTTTCGGAAACACCATTCATATCAACCGCCCGATGCACATCATCGGTGGTGACTTCCCATTTCTGCGAACGTTTCCTGAATCCGGTGAACTGATTGCCGGTCTGGGTGACTGCACCGGTCACGGAATTCCGGCAGCATTGCTTTCGGTATTGAGCCATGAGATCATCACCAACATCATTAGCCGAAATCAAAATTTGGCTGATATCGTCAATGAGTTGAACAACGCCCTCATCAACAACTTGGCAAAGATGAACAGTGCTGATAGCGTTAATGATAGCCTGGATCTCATTATCTATAAAATAAATCAATCCCAGTCCACGATTCAGATATCAGGATTCAAAATGGGCTTTATCCATGTCGTAGCTTCAACCGGCGCTTTGAACTACCATAAGTTTAAAGGGAAATCGTTGGGAACACCCATAGCAGAGCACGACGTCAGCATTCTGACGATTCACTTCGAGCCGGGCGATCAGTTCTATTTCTACAGCGATGGTGTACCCGATCAATTTGGAGGACCATTGTCCAAGAAACTATCGACGAAGGGACTTTTAAACGTGATTCAAACCGTGGGGTCGGAAACACTTGCTAACCGCGAACGTGAACTGAATTTGCTCTTACGTCGTTGGCAAGGAATGAATGTGCAGACAGACGATATGTTGCTTATTGCCATTGATCCGTCATCGTTGAAATTTGAAGGCTAGGCCTCGGATTAGCCTCAGTTAAGCGTATCTTGCTGTTCAATTGATAGCTCATTATGACAGATTCAAGTTCCGATAGAAATAGAGAGTCACTTTTGAACACTTCGGCTATTGACTGGTTGAGTGTACAGTCGCTCCTCACGGAATTTTCAGAGCATGCCGATCCCGCCCTATGCTTTATGGATTTCATTTACCCTGAAAGTATAATTCGCGTCAAAGGAGACGATTTGTTGGAGTTGCATGTGACGTTGTCTGAAGACGACTGGGATCAATGCCACGCGTTTGCTCAGGAAGCTACCATTGTAGGGTCGAGCCAGCATATGCCTCATTGGCTGAATGAGCCGATGGATGGCGTGCTATCCAGCTCAACCTGTTTGGTGGCTTCACCTATTGATGATGAGAATGGTCTGACTGTAGGTTTTTTCTATGCGTTTTTCCCTCTGGGAAAACCATCGGATATTGTGATATACTGCCAACAATCGGTGGCAAGCAGATGTTCGCTCTTGCTAAACCAATTGCATCTTCATGAGCGTCATAAGCGACAAAACGATCAACTGTTGAAATCAGTGGAGGCGAGTTGTCCGGGCTTCATGCTCATCGACCGAAATAATGGACTGATGGACTTTGGTCCAATCTACCGTAAAGCAATTCCTGAATTGGCGCGCGGAGTAAAATTCCACGATTTTTTTGCTTGGGATAACTTGAAATCGGCAAATGAAATTTGGTCTTCCGGCTTCCATCGCAGTAAGCTGCTATACTTTCATTCGCTTCATTTCAATCAGAGATACAAATGCACCGTTCAGCCCCTTAGTGATACGCTGCTTCTGCTGCTCGTTGCACCTGTCGTTAATAGCAATCATGCGCTGGTTGATTACGGATTGACATCGACCGATTTCGCTCCGCAAGATTATATCACTGACTTTGTCTTTCTGCAAACGACGACCTTAAGGACCCTGGAGGACACACTGGCTCAAAATGAGAGTATTCGATTCCGCATGTCGGAGTTGGAGTCATCCGCCCAAGATTTGCAGCGCCTCAAGTTATTGCTAGAAAAGAAAATTGAGGAACGAAATGACCGTGTAAAGAGGCTTTCGAATTTCCCGGAACAGAATCCCAACCCCGTCTTTGAAATCGATTTCAAGAAGCAGTTTCTATGCTTCTCTAACCGAGCGGCCAAGGAAGCTTTCGGGGATTTGTTGACGCTGCCGTACCATGAATTTTTAGGCATGCTTGACATAAACCATGAACTCGTTGCCAATAGCCTGCAATTGCGTGCAGAATTTACTGCGCAGGATAGATCCTTTCAAGCCGATGCTTTTCGCATACCCAATGAATCCATCATGAGGTTCTACTCACATGATGTTTCGGAATTACATCTGGCCAAGGTGCTCTTAGGCCGTCAACAGGAAGGAATCAACCAACTGCTCGCCATTCTTGACGCCCTCAATATTGATCGGCATGAAGTGACACACTCGACCCGTGTGAGTCAACTCATGGAGGAAGTAAGCCGGTTGCTCGAAGGCATGAATCCCCGAGAGAACTGATTTTTCGCAGGAATTGTTGAAAGGGGTTTAGCCTACATTGCTTTTTTTTAAAGCACCCGATTTATGAGCCGAGACATTGTGTTAGTGGTTGACGATGATTTAACTATTTTGGAATTGTTGCGCTATCAGATTGCCGACGCTGTTGGCGCGATTTGCGACGTCGAATTGGCTACATCAGGCAAAGAAGTTGAAGAGCTTATTCATTCATTCGCCAGTGAACAGCGAAATCTGAAAGTTTTGGTAACCGATTATTTTCTGGATGACACTACCGGTGTCGAAATCATTGAAAAAGTGAAGGAACTCTTCCCTGCGTGCAGCACCGTTTTACTTACGGGACAGCATCAACGAGATATCGAGAAATCGAACACCTTGTCGACGATTCCGGATCGGTATTTTTCGAAGCCTTGGAATTCGTTCGAATTGAAGGCACATCTCAATAACCTTCTCTCAGAAGGAAATTAAATCTATAAAGCAGAAGCGAATGGCACGGAAGGAGGACGATTTGCATTGGTTGTTGCGAAGGCAACTGCTCGAGGTGGATGAACAGGAAAGGTCGTCGTCCCTCGCCCAGGCAGTCAATAAAGCCTACCGGATATTTGATGATAACTACTTGCGGATTAAGCTAATCTTACGCCGCAAAATCTATCAGCTCGTGCAATCAAATGCTGAATTACAGCGATTGATTCAGGAAAAAAATAATCAGCTCAGTTCGGAAGCGAATCGAAAAGAACGATTAATTGAAAACCTTCATAGAGCCGAGGTCATTGCACATCTGGGAAGTTTCAGCTGGAGTATTGAGTATCGTCAAATTGAATTTTCGGAGAATCTCTGTAATCTGTTGGGAATTCCCGTGACTTCGGGTAATCCTCTCACGCTGATACGAAAATTTGAGGCAGCTGCTGAAATAGTCTCGGCCTTCAAGTCCGCAACGCCTGATAAGAGTGCTGTCAGCATAGACAATCTCAAGCTCAATGGTGATCGTCGTTATTTTGAACTCGAGGCGCAACTGACCTTTAATGAGCAAGGAAGATTGATGCAGATATCGGGTATTTTCAAGGAAAGCACTCACTTGGTTCATGTCAATAATCGGGCTGAAGATCAAAAGAAATTCTATGAGGCCATTCTGAATAACATCCCGGTTGATATCGCCATTTTTAATGAGGATCATAAGTATCTCTATTTGAATCCGATTGCAGTGCGTAATCAGGAAACTCGCGATTTCCTTCTGGGGCGCGATGACTTCGATTACTGTAACTTCAAGAATTTAGATACTGCAAAAGCAGTCATGCGACGGGATATTTTTAACCGTGCAAAGACAACGAAGCTTCCTTTGGAGTTCGAAGATTCAACAGTGAATGTAGATGGAACTCCAATCTATGTTTTGCGTCGCTTCTTTCCTGTAATGAATTCAGAAGGCAATTTTGCCTTCATGATTGGATATGGTGTGGATATCACCAAAATGAAAACACAGGAATTATCGCTCGAGCATTCGCTGCAAGAGAAGGAAGCTTTGCTCGGGGAAGTCCATCATAGCGTCAAGAATAACTTGACCTTGATTGTTGCATTGCTTGAGATTAATAGCACGCATGAAAAGGATGAGTTGGTAAAGAAGTATTTCAATGAGATTCGTAACCGTATTAGTGCAATGGCGCTGATCTACGATAAACTCTATCGCTCGGAAGTCTTTAATCGCATCAGTTTACGGGAGTATATTCAGGCGCTGACCAATTCATTACAGCAAACCTATTTGCATGGTCGCCGTGATGTTATTGAATTGGATGTGGATGAGATTTATGTCGACAACAAAAATGCCGTGCCATTGGCCTTGTTAGTGAACGAGCTTGTAAGTAATGCATTTTTTCATGCTTTTACGAAATGCGACTTTCCCAAACTATCACTCGCGTTGAAAAATATCGACCAAGGCATTCGCCTCACGGTAAGTGATAACGGACCAGGTTTACCCGAGGGAGTCGATCCTTACAAGGGGAAAACATTTGGCTTTAAATTGATCAGTTTGTTCGCTCGCCAATTGAAGGGTAAACTTCAAATTCAATCCGATAACGGACTGCATGTTGAAGTGTTGTTCCAAAATCTGGATGGAATTCGCGGATAACCGCATTTTGAGGCCATCTTTGTCCTATCATTTTTTCGTATGAATGCATTTATCGTAGATGGAGTGCGCACTCCGATTGGAAATTTTGGAGGAACAC
>Ga0209617_10000404_pt1 | contig 18503 bp, 9 predicted proteins | sample LakEriepJuly2011_2_FD_187459 | JGI IMG/M metagenome (GOLD analysis project Ga0209617, IMG submission 187459) | Freshwater microbial communities from dead zone in Lake Erie, Canada - CCB epilimnion July 2011 (SPAdes) (version 2) | ecosystem: Environmental > Aquatic > Freshwater > Lentic >...
CCGGCGCACGGTGTGCCTACAATGAACCCGTTCTTTGACAATTGGGGCCGTACCGGCATCGACCGGGCGAATTCGGATGAAGGTTGCGCGTCGTGGAGCCTGCTGGCCACGTAAAAAGTAGGCACAATAACGTCTGCCAACACGCAGTACGCTCTCGCAGCCTAATTAGGTTGCATGGACACCACGTGACGCCCGATGGCGTGAGTGTCCATAAACATCGGGATGGCAAGTGAACCCTGACAGGCGGTTTCTTGCGACACTTTGCCTGTCTGGGACTCCCTGAAGTGGTCAGCGACTGACAGGGCGTCCGAGATGGAACAGCTGAATACACGCGTAGAAGCCTTCATTGCGAGCGTCTCGGCACAGGGGTTCGACTCCCCTCGGCTCCACTTCCAATCTGCTTGATCGGCCGCTCCCCTCGGGGGCGGCCTGAACGGGTCAGTCCAGCAGCGCGCGCAGTCGCTTCACCGCGTCGGCCACGCTGACGGCGGCTGCGTCGATGGCGATCTGCGGTTCAATCGGCGGCTCGTAGGCGCTGCCGATGCCCGACAGGTTCGGCAGCTGGCCTGCGCGCGCCTTGCGGTACAGCCCCTTCACATCGCGCTTCTCGCATTCCTGCAGCGAGGTGCTGACATGCACCTCCACGAAGCGGTGCGCGCCGATCAGTTCGCGCGCCATCTCGCGCTCGGCACGGAAGGGCGAGATGAAGCTGGTCATCACGATCAGGCCCGCGTCGGCCATGAGCTTGGCAACTTCCGCGATGCGGCGGATGTTCTCCACGCGATCGGCATCGGTGAAGCCCAGGTCGCGGTTCAGGCCCTGACGCACGTTGTCGCCATCCAGGATGAATGTGTGGCGGCCGTCCTTGTGCAGCGACATTTCCAGCGCGTTGGCGATGGTGCTCTTGCCGCTGCCCGAAAGGCCGGTGAACCAGATCACGCGGCCCGCATGGCCATTCAGTCGCTCGCGATCCCGTGGCGTGATGGTGAGTGCCTGACGATGCACGTTCTGCGCGCGGCGCAGGCTGTGGCGGATCATGCCCACGGCCACCGTGGCGTGGGTGAAGCGGTCGATCAGGATGAAGCTGCCCAGCGTGCGCGAGTGGTCGTAGGTATCGAAGGCGATCGCCTTGCCGGTGGCAAGCGTGCACACGCTGATGTCGTTCAGGGCCAGCGCGCTGCGCGGCTCGTGGGCCAGCGTGTTCACGTTGATGCCGTGCTTGATGCCGGTGATCGAGGCGGGCGTGATCTGTGTGGCCAGCTTCAGCATGTAGCTGCGGCCGGTCAGGCCCGCATCCTGATGCATCCACACCAGCGTGGCCTCGAACTGGTCGGTGGTGTCGATCGCCTGGCTGCAGCTGATCACGTCGCCGCGCGACACGTCCACCTCGCGGTCGAGCGTGAGCGTGACGGCCTGGCCCTGCTCGGCGCGTGGCAGGTCGCCGTCCATGGTCACGATGCGCTGCACGCGCGCGGTCTCGCCGCTGGCGGTCACGCGCACGGCATCACCGGCGGCCACCCAGCCCTCGGCGATGGTGCCTGCAAAGCCGCGGAAGTTCGCGTCAGGTCGCACGGCCAGCTGCACCGGGAAGCAGAAGCGCTCCATCGCAGGTTTCCGCGCCGGCACGGTCTCCAGCCATCCCATCAGCGTTGGGCCCGCGTACCAGCGCGTGTGTCGCGAGCGCTCGGTCACGTTGTCGCCCTTCAATGCCGACATCGGGATGGCCGTGATGCCCGTGAAGCCCAGCGGCTTCGCGAACGCCTGGAAATCCTGCACGATGCGATCGAAGGCTGCGCGGTCGAAGCCCACGAGATCCATCTTGTTCACCGCCAGCGCCACATTGCGGATGCCCATGAGCGACACCAGGAAGGCGTGACGCCGCGTCTGCACCAGCACGCCCTGGCTGGCGTCCACCAGCAGCACGGCGGTGTCGGCGGTGCTTGCACCGGTGATCATGTTGCGCGTGTACTGCTCGTGACCCGGGGTGTCGGCCACGATGAACTTGCGCTTGTCGGTGCTGAAGAAGCGGTAGGCCACGTCGATGGTGATGCCTTGCTCGCGTTCGGCGGCCAGGCCATCCACCAGCAGCGCGAAGTCGATGTCCTCGCCCTGCGTGCCGTGCTTGCGCGAGTCCTTCTCGAGCGCCGCCACCTGATCCTCGAACAGCAGCTGGCTTTCCCACAGTAGACGGCCGATCAGCGTGCTCTTGCCATCATCCACGCTACCGCAGGTGATGAAGCGCAGCAGGCCGATCTGGCGCTGGCGTTCCAGGAACGCCTGCAGCGTCAGGGCTTCCGCGGTGGGTTGAGGCGGTTGCTTGCGCGGCATCAGAAGTAGCCCTCGTGCTTCTTCTTCTCCATGCTTGCGGCAGCATCGGCGTCGATGGCGCGACCCTGGCGCTCGCTCGTGCGCGCCTGCAGCAGTTCCACCATGATGTCTTCAAGGGTGGTGGCGTTCGACTCGAACGCACCGCTGAGCGGATAGCAGCCCAGCGTGCGGAAGCGCACCATGCGCCGCTGGATGCGCTCGCCGGGCAGCAGTCGCATGCGGTCGTCATCCACCATCAGCAGCAGGCCGTCGCGCTCCACCACGGGGCGCATCTTGGCGAAGTACAGCGGCACCACCGGAATGCCCTCGCGCAGGATGTACTCCCACACGTCCAGTTCGGTCCAGTTGCTCAGCGGGAACACGCGGATGCTCTCGCCCTTGGCCTTGCCCGCGTTGTACAGGTCCCACACCTCGGGGCGCTGGTTCTTCGGGTCCCAGCGATGCGTGCTTGTTCGGAAGCTGAAGATGCGCTCCTTGGCGCGGCTCTTCTCCTCGTCGCGGCGCGCGCCACCAAAGGCCAGATCGAACCGGTGCAGATCAAGCGCCTGCTTCAGGCCCTCGGTCTTGGTGATGTGCGTGTGCAGCTGCGAGCCGTGATCGAAGGGGTTGATGTCGCGCTCGATCGCCTCTGGATTCACGTGCACGATCAGCGGCATGCCGCTCTGCTTCGCGATGAACTCGCGGAACAGGTACATCTCCTGGAACTTCCAGCGCGTGTCCACGTGCATCAGCGGGAAGGGCGGCGGCGCGGGGAAGAACGCCTTGCGCGCAAGGTGCACCATCACGGAGCTGTCCTTGCCCACCGAATACAGCATGACCGGGTTGTCGCTCTCGGCCACGGCTTCGCGCAGGATGTGGATGCTTTCGGCCTCCAGACGATCAAGATGGCTGCGCGCAGCGCCGGTGGTGCGTGGCAGGGGTCGCGCGGCGGGCACCTCGAGCACCGGCTGCAGGTACAGAAGATCCATCGCCACATCGTCGATGGCGCTGCATGTGCGAGCGAGCGTGGTGAGCGAGCCTGATGGAAACACGCTGATGGGCTTGCCTGCATGTGCCTGCAGCATGCGCAGCGCGCTCTCGACATGCCGTGCTTCCGGTTTGTCAGTGGCCAGCGGCACCCAGAAGTTGGCACCGCGCGCATCGTTGGCGGCCAGGCATGCGTGGCCGGTCGGCAGCGTGTGCAACTGCGCGAACAGCACCAGGCGGCGCTTGCCGCGCGCCTCATCGAGCAGCCAGTCGAGAATCAGTCTGTTGGGAACGCGGCCCGAGGCATCGCGCAGCGACTCGGCATCGACCGGTTCGGGCACGATCTGCAATTCGCGCAGGCGACGCTCGGCCGTGCGCTTGGTGTCGCAGTGACCCATGGCCTGCAGATGGGCGAATGCCGTGTCGGTGTCCCACGCCCTGGGGGCATCAAGTCCGAGCAGGTCGTTGGTGGGTTGGTGCGGCATGTGTCGCAAAATGCAGTCGGCGATCTGCAATGTATCCAGAAGTTGTTTCTGACACGAATTGATTCGCGCGTTAGACTGAAACAACATCATGCGACATGGCTTATCAGACATCGAAATGGCGAATCGGCTGCCTGACATCGCCAAAGCGGCTGGCGAAGCGATTCTGAATGTCTACAACAGCCCGCAGGCCATGCAGGGGCACGGCGTGCAGCACAAGGCCGATGCGAGCCCGCTGACCGAGGCCGACCTGAGCGCGCACCGCGTGATCGTGCAGCAGCTCGCTGCGCTGGGCACCCACATCCCGATCGTTTCCGAGGAGGACGATGCCTCGCACGCGCGCCGCGTGCCGGTCGGCGCCTTCTGGATCATCGATCCGCTTGACGGCACCAAGGAGTTCATCGCGCGCAACGGGCAGTTCACCGTGAACATCGCGCTGGTGCGCGATGGCGTGCCGGTGTTCGGTGTGGTGTACGCGCCGGTGCTCGATGAGATGTTCTGGAACGTGCCCGAAGAGGGCGCATGGTTGCAACGCGCGGGCGTGACGCAGCGCCTTTGCGCAGCAACGCAGGCGTCGCGTGTCGGGCAGCCAGTGCGCGTGCTCGCCAGTCGCAGTCACATGAATCCCGAGACGGAGGCATTCATTCGCTCGCTTGGCGCACATGAAGTGGTGCAGGCGGGCAGCTCGCTGAAGTTCTGCCGCATCGCCGAGGGTGCGGCCGACTGTTACCCGCGCCTGGGACCCACCTGCGAGTGGGATACCGCTGCCGCGCAGGCCGTTCTGGAGGCTGCGGGTGGCCATGTGCAGTCGCTGGATGGTGCGCGCCTTGGTTACGGCAAGAGCGATGTGCTGAATCCATCGTTTGTGGCGAGTGCGTGGCCGCTGCGCTTGAAGGGCGACGCCGCGTGATCGACGGTGCGTTTGCGATGGCGGGTGCCTGCACGGGTCTGGTCGTGGGCCTGACCGGTGTTGGTGGGGGCGCACTGATGACCCCGATCCTGCTGCTGTTTTTCGGGATTTCGCCGCAGACGGCGGTGGCCACCGACCTGTGGTTTGCGGCCATCACCAAGATGGTGGCGATGCCGGTGCACCGACGCGGAGAGGGTGTGGACTGGCAGGTGGTTCGAAGGCTGTGGCTTGGCAGTCTGCCGATGGCGCTGGGTGTGGTGGTGTTCGTTGCCCTCGGCAGCAAGGTGGGTCGTCTCGACTGGCTCACGCGTGCCGTGGGTGCCGTGGTGCTGATCACGGCGCTTGGCCTGATGCTGGCACCGTGGCTTCGTTCGCTTGCACGCAACCGTCGCATCGCGCAGCCCGAGCGGTTCAAGCGGCATCAGCCCGTGTGGACGGTGGCTGCGGGTGCGTTGCTGGGATTGCTGGTGGCGCTCACATCGGTGGGAGCGGGGGCGCTTGGCACGGTGCTGCTGCTCGTGCTGTATCCATTGCGCATGACGCCGCACAAGCTCGTGGCCACGGACATCGCGCACGCGATTCCATTGGCCGTGATCGCGGGCACGGGCTACCTGGTTGCCGGCATGGTGGATGGAAGCATGCTGCTCAGCCTGCTCTGTGGTTCGGTGCCTGCAGTCCTGGTGGGCAGCTTGCTGGCGAAGCGCTTCTCGTCACGCTGGCTGCAGGTGGCGCTGGCCTTGGTGCTGGTGGCGGTGGCTGCCAAGACGCTGGTCTGAGGGCGGGCGGCGGGGGGCACAAAGTGCCCAAAGGGCTGTAAGAACGCCATTTTGAGCGTGATTTCACAATCACGACGAGATCTCCGTATTGGGTGGTGCAGGTCATCCAGCCCAGCGAGGGGTGGGGAAACCTGCCCGACGCGCGGCGCTCCCGACCCCGGGATGACGGACCGCGCGGCGGGTGGAACGGAGACCGCCATGCAGAACATCACGAAGCACACTGCGGTTTGGATGACGGTCGCTGCGGCCGCGGCTGCGGCGCACGGAGGTTTGATCGGCGGCGACGCCATCACCGTGTCCAGCGCAACTGGATTCGTGCCGGTGATCTGGGATGAACCCACGAACGGATTTGGTGTGGTCGGTGACAGCAAGCACCATGACGGTTCGGTCACGCTTCCCTTCACCGGCTGGTCCGACTTTGGCCTGCTGGGCGATCAGCGCATCACCATCACCTGGAACTTCACCGCAGTGGAACCCGACCGGTACCTGTGGTGGACCATCACGCCCCGACAGGCGTCGAGCCAGGTGCTGGCAGGCATGGGTTGGGATGCAACGCAGTGGTCGAGCATGGGGGCCGCGCCGCTGGTGCCAGGCATGACCGGGCAGGCCGAGTTGCAGTTGGGATCGTCGGGTGTGGCGCAGTTCTACCGCGTGCGGTTCGGCGGTCTTTCGGCGGGTCTGGATGCAAGTGCGCAGGCGGGCGTGATGTTCGTGCCCTCGCCCGGCGCGGTGTCGCTGATGGCCCTTGCGGGGCTGATCGGACACCGCCGCCGAAAGTGACGCGATGCGTCGTGCGGTGCGGGCTTCGGCCCGGCGGTCCTTCGGGATGGCCAACGCCGGCAGTGACGCGAAATGAAACATGACGGGAAGTGGATGGCGACAGGGCACCCGGATGATCCGGGTGCCCTGTTGTTTTTGAGCCGATTCCTTGGGCCAGCGATCAGTGCGAGTTGGCGTGCCGTGCGTCGGTGCCTCGCTCGTGCCGGCTGCCGCCAGTCGGGGAGGCGTCGAAGAATGTCACCACGCCGGTCTTGACGTCATACATGCCGCCAACCATCAGGATCTGGCCCGCGTCGAGCAGGGCCTGCAGCGTGGGGCTGCCCTCACGGACACGGCGCATCACGTTGTGCACGTTCAGGGCGGCCACTCGATCGACGAACGCTTCGTTCTTGGAGGAGCGCGCCTCGACCGTTTCCTTCTCCAGGCGCACCGATTCGCACAGCGGTTCCAGCAGGTACGGAAGGTTGGTCAGTCCAAGGGACTCGACCTTCGCCGCATCGGCCGTGGCGAGGTCGCACGCCACCTTCACGGCTCCGCATCCGGTGTGACCCAGCACCATGACCAGCTTCGCGCCAGCCACCTTGCAGGCGTATTCCATGCTGGCCATCGCCTTGCGAGAGGGCACATTGCCGGCGAGGCGGCAGCTGAAGATGTCGCCGATGCCCTGATCCAGCAGCATCTCCACCGGTGCGCGGGAGTCGATGCAGCTCAGCACCACGGCCATCGGGTGCTGCCCTTCGCTGGTGGCATCCACCTGTCGGGCCAGATCTCGGTGGAGTCGGTGACCCGACACGAATCGCTGGTTGCCGGCACGCAGCAACTCGATAACCCGCTCTGGCGTGAGGTTGGCCTGTACATCGCGGGTGGTGACATCCAGGTACTGGATCGAGTCGCCGAGGGCGTAGCGGTTCTGGAACCCGTTCAGGCTGACGCTGATGCCCCGTGCGGGGCCCGCTTCATCGCGGAACGAGCGGATCAGGCCCAGGATGTCCTGATCCAGATAGTCGCAGTCGCGGGCGTCGAGAACCACCTGATCGCCCCGCTTGAATGTCTCGAGTGCGCGCATGAGTGCCGCGCGATTCAGGAAGCTCACCTGGTTCGCCAGTTCGATGCGGTGGACGATGCCACTTGCGTGGGTCTCGCGGATGATGGTCATGCCGCGGCGCAGGCTGCTGTTCAGCAGGAACAGCAGGCTGACGGCCAGACCGATCATGACGCCGATCAACAGGTCGGTGAGCACGATCGCGATGACCGTGATCACGAACGGGACGAATTGCGTCCACCCATCCTTCCACATCTGACGGAACAGGGTGGGGTTGGCGAGCTTGAAACCGGTCACCACCAGGATGGCGGCGAGCGCCGACAGTGGAATGCGGTTGAGAAGCGTGGGCAGCAGGAAGACGCACACCACGAGCAGCAGGCCGTGCGTGATGGTGGACACGCGTGAGCGTGCGCCGGCATTGGCATTGACCGAGCTTCGCACGATGACCGACGTCATCGGAAGACCGCCCACCAGTCCAGCGGCAACATTGCCGATGCCCTGGGCGATCAATTCACGATTGGGTGGCGAGACGCGGCGCTGGGGATCCAGTTTGTCGGTGGCCTCGAGATTGAGCAGCGTTTCCAGGCTTGCGACGATCGCCAGCGTGACGGCAGCCACGTACACCTTGGGGTTGGCGATCTGCGAGAAGTCAGGAAGCCTGAAGATGGTGTCCCAGCCCTGACCATTCTGGCCAAGCACCGGCACGGAGACGAGATGGGATTCGGCGATCGCCCATGCGGATCCGGTCAGGCGAAGCGTTTCGCTGATGGCCACACCAAGCATCACGGCGGCGAGTGGCGCGGGGAACAGGCCCTTCTTCAGGCGGCTTCGATCCCATCCGATCAGGAGCGCGGCGCACAGAAGACCGATGAGTGCCGCCCCCGGCAGGAAGTCCCCGAGCGATTCGATGATTTCAGTGAAGGTGTTCTGGCCATCCGGCTGCGCGAAGGACATCTCGCCCTCGTCGTCGGCATCATGACCGACCAGGTGCGGGGCCTGCTTCAGGATCAGAATGACGCCGATCGCCGCAAGCAATCCCTTGATGACATTGCTCGGGAAGTAGTTGGCCAGCACGCCTGCACGAACCAGGCCAAGGCCCAGTTGCATGATGCCGCCCAACGCGAGGGCCAGCAGGAACGCCTCGAAGGATCCCAGGATCTTGAGTTGCGACAGCACGATCGCGGTGAGTCCGGCCGCGGGACCCGAGACGCTGACGTGCGAGCCACTCAGCAGCCCCACCAGAATGCCACCGATGATTCCGGACAGGATGCCCGCGATGATCGGCACGCCGGATGCATGCGCGATGCCGAGACAGAGTGGCACGGCAACCAGGAACACGACGACACCGGCGACAAGATCGCGACCGATGGATTGGCGGCTTGAAAGGACGACGGGATTTGTGTTGCTTGCAGTGGACATGGTGTTTGGGGTAGGTGTGCGGCGAAATCGGGCGGGAGCCCCGGGTTCTTCGGGTAGAGAAGGATAGATTCAATCCCGAAAAATTGTCCGTGATGGCCGGAGCTCGAACCTCGAATTTGGATGCGAAAGCACCGGAGCCGCCCGTTCTTGGAGCGGCTCCGGTGCATCGGTTCTCCCGAGGGTGCGTCTTACGGCAGTCGCATGCCCTCGTACACGGCGTCCGAAAGGGAGGCGCCTGGGGTGGTCACGTCCTCGCTGGCTTCCCAGAACATCATGCCGCCGAGACCCTGCTGGTTGGTGTACGCCGCCTTCACGCGCATCGATTCCGCGTCGTCGTAGGTGATGAAGCGCTTCGCCGTCGGCGAGTACAGGAAGGGCACCTGCGCCTGCGCGTTCCAGTGACGCGTGTAGCCCGCGCCACCGGCGAACACGCCGTTGCTGTAGGTGAGCACGCCACTGCTGAGCAGGTTGTTGTACGGGAACTCCGACTCGCCCAGACCCGGCGAGGTGGCCCCGGTGCCTGCCTGACCCAGACCGTCGCCGGATGCGCCGGGCTGCACGTTGTCCCAGCCGCGACCATAGAAGGGCACGCCCAGCACCAGCTTGGACGCCGGCACGCCGCCCTGACCGGGATTGCCGACCAGGTAGCCCTGCACCGATGCGCTGACCGACCACTTGGCCGACGACGGGTTGGGATCCACATTCACCATGGGGGCATTGAAGCCGGTGGTGCCGTCCCAGCCGCCGTGGAAGTCGTAGGCCATCAGGTTGATCCAGTCGACCACATCGGAGATGGCCTTCGGGTTCAGCTTGGCGATGTTGCCGTCGCCGGCCGGTGCCGCGATGCTGAGGTAGTAGGTGTGGCCGTCGATGGCGCTCTGACGGTTCATCTCGGCGCGCAGCGCCTGCAGCAGCAGCACATAGTTGGCGCTGTCGGTTGCGGCATCACCGATGCCCGACTGCTCCAGGCCGCCGCCGCCCGGATACTCCCAGTCGACATCGATGCCGTCGAAGCCGTAGCGCGCCATCACGTACACCGCGCTCATGGCGAAGTCGGTGCGCTTCTGCGCATCGCGTGCGATCGAGAAGAAGGGCGTGCTCAGCGTCCAGCCGCCGATCGAGATCATGGTGCGAAGCTTGCTGTGCGTGGCCTTCAGCTCGCGCAGTTGGGCGAAGTTGCTGCCCGCGTTGTAGGCGGGGGACATGGTGAGCGCCGAGGCGGCGGTGTCTGCGCGCGCATCGGCCCACTCGTCGAACAGCGCCACGCCTGCGGTGCACTGCGTTCCCGCCGGCTGCTGCAGATAGTTGGCGTAGTTGGCGTACTTCCAGCCGCGATAGCTGGACACGATGCGATCCCACGACGCAGGCATGGTGCGGTCCACCGGCACCAGGAACGCGTAGTTCACCACGTTGATGCGGTCGGCGCGCAGCTTGGTCACGGGGAAGTTCTTCTGATAGATGCCCCAGTTGGGGTAGTAGCCGACGATCTTGCGCTGCTCCACGGTGGGCATGCGCGCGTAGCTGTCGGTGTCGCCGCTTGTGGGGCATGCGCCGTAGCTCAGCAGCAGCAGCGCCGTGTCGCCGTTGTCGGTGATGCCGCTGCCGTCCAGGTCGTAGGCGGAAGGTTCACCGAAGGAGAGCAGCAGCTCCGCCATGTCGCCCGAGTCCACGGTGCCGTCGCCGTTGCCGTCGCCGGCGCAGTTGGACACGCTCAGCGTCAGGGTTGCGGTTGCGGAACCGGCTGCGTTGGTGGCCTTGATCACCACGCTGGTGGTGGCAGCCGTGATGGGCGTGCCGCTGATGAGACCGGTTGCGGTGTTCACGCCAAGGCCGCTGGGCAGCCCGGTGGCATCGAAGGATGTGGGAGTGCCCGATGCGGTGATCTGGTACGCGAAGGCGCTGTCGACGAAGGCAGTGGCGGTGGTCGCGCTGGTGATCGCGGGGAGCGTGCCGCTTCCACCACCACCGGTTCCACCGCCACCACCTCCGCCACTCGCGGACCCGTTGATGCTGAGGTTGGTGGGCTGCAGGCCGGCCGGCGTGAAGCTGGCCGAGCATCCCACCGTGATCGAGGCGCCGGCGGCGATGGTGCCGTTCCAGCTGGCGTTGGTCACCACGAAGTGGTTGCCCACCCGGCTGGTGATGGTGCCATTCCACAGGTCGCCGATGGTCGCGCCCCAATCGAACTCCAGCGTCCAGCCGTTGATCGGTTGCGTGGTGTTGTTGGTGATGGTGAAGGTGCCGTTGCCGCCGCCGTACCACTGGTTGGCGAAGGCGAAGCTTGCGGTGGCCGCGTAGGACGGAGCTGCCGCGAGCAGCAGCGAAACGATGGCGAGCAGGATGCGCTTCATGAGCAGGATCCCCATGAAAGGAGGAGGAGGGCGACGTCACCACCGTCGGTGATGCCGCTGCCGTCGAGGTCGTAGGCCGAAGCCTCGCCGTAGGAGAGCAGGAGTTCCGCGAGGTCGCCGGAGTCCACGGTTCCATCAAGGTTGCCGTCGCCCATGCAGGCGCTCACGGTGAGCGTGAGCGTGGAGCTGGTGGTGCCGCTTGCGTTGCCGGCCTGCATGGTGATGATCGAGGTTCCTGCGCGAACCGGCGTGCCGCTGATCACGCCCGTGTTGGCGTTCACGGCAAGACCTTCGGGCAGGCCGGTGGCACCAAACACATTGGGATTGCCGGTGGCCGTGATCTGGTACGAGAACGGTGCGCCCACGCTCGTCGCGGCGGCCGGTGCGCTGGTGAACGCCGGCGGAAGCGTGGCCACGGCGCCAGTCGCCACAAGGCCGGTGGGTTGCAGGTTGGCCGTGGTGAACGAGGCCGTGCAGCCGATCTCCACGAAGGCGCCTGGCTCGATGCGCGCGTTCCATTCGACGTTCTTCACCACGGTGTTGGTGCCCGACTGGCTGACGATGGTGCCGTTCCACACGCTGTTGATCTGCGCGCCCCAATCGATGCCCACGGTCCACGAAAGAATGGGCTGGGTGCCGTTGTTGGTGACGCGGATCGAGGCCTGACCACCGCCGATCCACTGGCTGGTGAGCGTGAAGCGCACATCCGCCTTCACCGTGCTGACGGTGGGGTTGCCGTAGTCCACGCCACCGAAGTCAAGATCACTGGTCGACAAGAACACCTCGCCCGCCGGATCGATGCGCTGCCAGATCACGTACAGCACATGGCGGCCCACACGCGTGGGCAGTTGCAGCGTCATGTAGTAGTTGTTGCCGCTCGTCATGCACGCGCACTGGTCACTGTTCTGGCCACAGCTGCCCGAAAGCCTGGTGGTTTCTCCGCCGGGCACCAGTTCCAGATCCGACCACTTCAGCGGCAGGCGCGGGTCGTAGCCATCGCGGGTGATGTAGGCGGTGAAGGTGCTTGGATCATGCGGCGTGGCTGCGTAGAAGCGGCACACGCGCGGGCCGGGCACCACCTTGGTGGCGGGCCAGTCCACGCGTGCCAGATTCAGTCCGGCGTACTTGTCGCGACCGGCGCCGGCCAGTTGCCCGTCCGGAATCAGGCTCTGATAGTTGCGGTTCGGCGCGAGTCGGCTGACCTCATGCCAGTCGTAGAACGCCTGCGTGCCCGCCACCGCAATGGCCGCGCGCGCGGCCTCGGTCTGCGGCGTCTCCGGGTTCTCCAGGAAGATCGAGTACACGCGGCTCACCGGGTCGGCCATGGAGCCATGGCCAAGGGCACTGAGCGTGACGGCGAGCAGGGACAGGATGGATGTGATCGTGTTTCGCATTGGAATTTCCTTCTCTACGTGGATGGGTGGGTGGTTGTGAGACGGTGTTGCGCCGATTTATGGCAGCACGCCCGCGATCTGCTGTCCGTTGTCGTACACGGCGATCTTCAGGGTCTTGGCCACGCTTGCGTTGCCCAGGCCCAGACCGCCGAACGAGGGATCGTTGGATGCGTTCCACGCCGTCGCCGGCACGCCGGTCTTCAGGCTCATGCGGAACTGCGCCTCGCGCCAGTACGACGTCCCGGTGCCGGGCTGCACCATGCTGCCCTCGAAGCTGACGTCGACGTAGTAGATCTTGCGCGTGGCGTCGTGCACCTTCAGCGCCGGCGCCACCGTGCCGTTCTGCACGTAGTTGGCGTTGATCACCACCGCCGTCTGGTCGTAGCCCGCGGCGAAGAGCTCGCTGAGGTCCACGAAGTAGCGGAACGACAGCTGGGTGGAGCCGACCGCCGGGAAGGCGGAGCGGTTGTTCAGCAGCGCACGGATCTCGGTGAAGCCGCTTCCCTGCTGGTTGATCGAGGCTTCCACGAAGAACTCGTCATCCACGTTGCCCGCTTCCGACGCGGGCGGGAAGTCGGACAGCGGAAGGCCAGCGGTGTCCTGCGCCAGGCGGGCCACGGCGCCGGTGAATCCGGCGTTGTAGTCCATGGCGACCTCGTTGCAGATGTAGTTGCTGCGGTCATCCACATAGGACGTGTCGGTGGCCGCCGATGGGCCGCCCACCAGCGCGCCGTACAGGATGTGGCGGCTGGCCGCGGGGGTGGTCATGCTGCCTGACCACGCTCCGTGCGCGCCGCGATGGTGCGGGTTCACGGGCGGATTCACGCCGAAGCCAACCACGTAGCTGCGAGCCGCGGGGTTCTTGCCCAGCATGTAGTCGACCTGCGTGCGCGCAAAGTCGCGGTAGCGCGTGCCCACGTCGCCCACGCGATCGGCGTACACCAGCGCCAGGAACGCGGTGTTTGCCGCGTAGCGCAGCGAACCCCACTGGTCGAGCCACGCGAGGCCGCCCGGCGTGGTGGCGACCTTGGCGCCGTTGAAGCCCACGGTCCAGTAGTCGAGCCAGTTCTGCGCGGCGGTCTTGTAGGCCGCCTTGCCGGTGAGTTGCGCCAGCAGCACGGTGGTGCCGTAGGTCTTGTCATCCCAGTTGTGGGTCCACTTCAGCGGCAGGCCCGAGAGGTTGGATGCGTAGATCGCCTCGGCCTTGGCCAGATAGGTCGCCTCGCCGGTGGCGCGGTACATCCACGCGGCAGACCACGCCAGCTCGTCGAAGTAGCCCGACCACGAGTTGTAGTACGTGGCCGCGTCGGTGATGGAGTCGCTGTACTTGCCGCGGTAGGTGTCGGCGAAGGCGAACAGCGTGCGCGCGTGCGCCAGCAGCTTCGCCGAGTACGCAGGATCACTGGTGCGGAACAGGATGGACGCTGATGCCAGCGCCGCAGCCGACTCGCCGGCCAGGTCGGAACCCGGCTTGGCAGCGGTGATCGCGTAGGCGGGCCGCGCCATGGTCATGGTTTCGGCGGGGCCCCAGTAGCTGTGGTCCAGCGAGCCGTTGCCCACCTGGCCGTACAGCACGTTGTCCGCGGGATGCGCCTTGATGATGAAGTCGGTGCCCCAGCGAATCACGTCGAGCAGGGCGGTGGACTGGTTGGTGCGGTCGTAGGCGGTTCCGTACTCGATGCCGCCCCAGGCGAGCAGCGAGAGCGAGGCAGCCATGGGCAGGCCGAACTTCACGTGATCACCTGCATCGTGGTAGCCGCCGGTCAGGTCCAGGCCGACATCGCTTCCATCAGCGAGGCCCGAATCGCCGCGCCATGGCACGCGGAAGCCGCTCGGCAGCTTGCCCGACTTCTGCGCGTCGAAGAAGTACAGGGACTTCTGCAGCACTTCGGCGTAGTTGAAGGTTCCGGGCGCGCTGGCCGGCGACACGGTGAGCGTGAGCGCCTGCGTGGCGGTGCCTGCGGCGTTGGTGGCCGACAGCATCGCGTTGGAGGTGGCCGCCGCGACGGGCACACCCGAGATCAGGCCGCTGGTGGTGTTCACCGAGAGACCGGACGGCAGGCCCGTTGCGCCGTATGCGGTTGGAGAACCGGACGCCACGATCTGGTAGCTGAACTGCGCGCCCACGGTGCCAGCGGCGCTGACACTGCTGGTGATCACCGGAGCGGTGGCGCCGCCGGTGGTGCCACCGCCGCTTCCGCCGGTGGTTCCGCCAGTACCTCCACCGGTCGTGCCACCGCCAGTCGTTCCGCCGCCGGTGGTTCCACCACCGGTGGTGCCGCCGCCCGTGGAGCCGGAGCACGGACCCCAGTTCAGCAGCAGCAGCGCCGTGTCACCGTTGTCGGTGATGCCGCTGCCATCCAGGTCGTACACCGACGCCTCGCCGTAGGAGAGCAGCATCTCGGCGAGATCCGCCGCATCCACGCTGCCGTCCAGGTTGCCGTCTCCCTCGCAGGTGCCGACATCCACGCTCGAGAGCGTTCCGACGGCGCTTGCATCGGTCACGCTGGCGCCCGTTGCGCCAGAGAGCTCGACCAGGAACTGGATGGGACCAGTCAGGCTCTGTGCGGGCACTGTGACCGCGATCGTCTTCGCCGTCTCGCCGGCCGCGAAGGCCAACGTGCCGGCACCTGCGAGGTAGTTCACGCCAGCGATGGCCGTGGCGTCCTTGGTGCTCCACGCCACGCTCACCGCCGAGGCGGCCGCGGCCGAGAGTCGCACCGAGAAGTTGATCGACTGGTTGGGGTTGGTGGAGGTGGTGCCGCCGCCCAACGAGCCCGCCAGGCTGGCGCGGATCGCCGACATGCGCGACTCGTTCACGGTGGTCCAGTCATCGTTCAGGATGCCGCCGGTGTCGCCGCTGTTGGGGTTCAGGCTCCAGTAGGTCCAGCTCATGCCCAGTTCGCCCGCGGCCAGATCCTTGGTGCCGTTCAGGTCGAAGTCGCCGTCCATGTAGTCGGTGAGCTTGTCCATCCACTGCTGGTCGCTGACCGTTGCCAACTTGCTGCCGAACTCGCCGAGCAGCAGCGGAGCGGTCTTGTTGCGGTAGATGTAGCCCCAGTGCGCGTACCACACGTCGTCGAGATTGTTGGGATAGGTGGGGTCGCTGAACCAGGTCTGCGCGAACACGCTCGCGGGGTAGTCGTGCATCGAGTACACGAGCTTGTTCGACACGCCCAGCACCACCGGGTGGGTGGCAACACCCTTCAGGTTGCCGCCCCACCAGGTGGTCTGGTTGTTGTACCTCTCCACGCCTTCCACGATGATCAGCCAATCGGGGTTGGCGGCCAGCACGGCGTTGCCGCAGCGCTCGGCGGCCTTGTTCCAGTCGGTCGCCGCGCTGCTGGTGCCCCAGGTGGCGGTGCGCTTGGGTTCGTTGAACAGGTCGGCGCCGATCACCGTGCTGTTGCCCGCGTAGCGTCGCGCCAGCATGGTCCAGTCGTCGATCCAGCGCTGCTCTGTGTAGTAGCTGTCGCCCGCGACGTACCACACGTCCTCGCTCAGGTAGTTGTCAGCCTTCGCCGAGTGACGGTCCAGGATCACGCGCAGGCCGATCTGGCCGCAGTAGGTGATGACCTTGTCCATGCACTCGATGGGGGTCAGCCCCTGCAGGTCGGGGTTCTGCGCGAAGTTGATGCTGTTGGTGGCCATGCCCGCGCGCAGCATCTCGTTCGAGAAGGGCAGGCGCAGGGTGTTGAAGCCCAGGCTCTTCACCTGATCGAGCATGGACTTGTAGCCGCGCGACCACAGGCCGTGCAGCGCATGGTTGCCCGTCTCGAAGCCGAACCAGTTCACGCCCGCGATGCGCACCGCGTTGCCGCTGGCATCCACGATCTGGTTGCCGCGGGTGCTGAAGTAGCCACGGTTGGAAGTGCCGCCGCCGGTGCCGCCGGTGCTGCTCGACACGATCAGGCTGGCGTCCTCGATCGTCATGGATGGGGTCGTGGTGCCGCCACCCGTGCCACCACCGGTGCCGCCGCCCGTTCCGCCGCCGGTGCCACCGCCGGTCCCTCCACCGGCGGAGGCACCCTTCAGGATGATGTTCGTTGGCAGCACGCCGGCCACCGCGCTGTTCACCGTGCAGCCAACCTCAATGGTGGCGCCAGTGGCGATGGTGGCGTTGTAGGCGGCGTTCACCACCACATAGTGCGTGCCCACATGGCTTGTGATGCTGCCGTTCCAAAGACTGGTGATCTCCGCGCTCCAGTCGAACTCCAGCGTCCAGCCCTGCAGACTCTGCGCCGAGGTGTTGGTCAACTGGAAGGTGCCCTGGCCGCCACCGTTCCACTGATTGGTGTAGGCAAACGTGTCCGCGATGGCGGGGGAAGCGGCGAGCAGGAGGCATGCGACAGCTTTGCGGAGACCCTTCATATGAGGTTCCTTCCGAGTCAGATTTGATGATTTGCATGAAGACATGGCCCACCTACGGTGTGGGGCATGCTTGGGTGAGGTGGTTCGAGTCGTAAAAGCCGACAGTCGCGGGCAGGTGGCTGCTGAGCGCGGTCCTGAACTTCTATGGGGGACTCAGTGTCGTGAAGAATCAGCCAGTGAGGTGGGGGCGCATGGGTTGCGCGTGGCAGTGTTCATCAGACACGGAACTCTTCGGCGTGTTGCAGCAGCGTGTTTCAGAACTCGTGAAAATTCGTGAAATCGCGAACTTGCCTGCAATCAGTCGTTTTGGCACGGCTCGTGCGCCGGCTCAGGCCTCGTCGCTCTCGCGCAGTTTCGCCAGCACATTGAAGTCCTCCAGTGTGGTGGTGTCCTGCGTGGTCTCCCTGCCGGCGGCGATGTCGCGAAGCAGGCGTCGCATGATCTTGCCGCTGCGCGTCTTGGGCAGTCCGTTGGTGAAGCGGATCATGTCGGGGCGCGCGATGGCGCCGATGTCGCGCGCGACATGTTCCATCAACCGCTTGCGCATGTTCTCGTCGGCGTTGGCGGCGTGATCGGGATGCAGCACGCAGAACGCCGCGATGCCCGTGCCCTTGATCTCGTGCGGCATGCCCACCACGGCGGCTTCCACCACCAGCTTGCTGCCCACCAGACTGCTCTCCACCTCGGCGGTGCCAAGGCGGTGGCCGCTCACGTTCAGCACGTCGTCGATGCGGCCCATGATCCAGAAGTACCCGCGCTGATCGCGTCGCGCGCCGTCGCCCGCGAGATACATGCCCTGCACGCGGCTGAAGTAGGTGTCGATGAAGCGCTGGCGATCGCCGTGGATGCCGCGCAGCATGCCGGGCCACGGCTTGCGGATCACCAGCAGGCCACCGGTGTTCGCGGGTTGCTCGTGCCCGTTGTCATCCACCACCGCTGCGTCCACGCCGAACATCGGAAGCGTGCAGCTGCCCGGCACGGTTGGCGTTGCGCCCGGCAGCGGCGTGATGATGTGTCCGCCGGTCTCGGTCTGCCACATGGTGTCCACGATCGGGCAGCGACCGCCGCCGATCTTCTCGTGGTACCAGATCCAGGCTTCGGGATTGATTGGTTCACCAACCGTGCCAAGCACGCGAAGACTCGAGAGATCGTGCTTCGCCGGATGCTGGTCGCCCCAGCGCATGAAGCTGCGGATCGCCGTGGGTGCGGTGTAGAAGTGCGTCACCTTGTGTCGCGCCACGATGCTCCAGAAGCGATCGTCGCCTGGCCAGTTTGGCGCGCCCTCGTACATCAGCGTTGGCACGCGATTGGGCAGCAGGCCGTACACGATGTAGCTGTGGCCGGTGATCCAGCCAAGGTCGGCGGTGCAGAAGTACACCTGCCCCGAGTTCGGCACCAGGTTGAAGGTCCAGCGCGCGGTGGCCGCGGTGAACACCATGTAGCCGCCGGTGGTGTGCAGGATGCCCTTGGGCTTGCCGGTGCTGCCGCTGGTGTACAGCAGGAACAGCGGGTGCTCGGCGTCGACGGGTTCGCACGCGCGCGTGGTGGGCTGCTTGGTCACCACATCGTGCCACCACACATCGCGACCGGCCTTCATGGGCACGTCGGTGCCGGTGCGGCGCAGCACCAGCACGTGGCGCACATCGGGCAGGCGCTCGCATGCGGCATCAACGTTCGCCTTCAG
>Ga0209617_10000405_pt1 | contig 18497 bp, 14 predicted proteins | sample LakEriepJuly2011_2_FD_187459 | JGI IMG/M metagenome (GOLD analysis project Ga0209617, IMG submission 187459) | Freshwater microbial communities from dead zone in Lake Erie, Canada - CCB epilimnion July 2011 (SPAdes) (version 2) | ecosystem: Environmental > Aquatic > Freshwater > Lentic >...
TGGCTCGCAACATCAGCGATGTGGCCGGCATGGCGGCGCGCCCAGTGGCGATGGTTGCCAGTTGCGTGCTGCCGCGCGATGTCACGCCCGAGTTCGCCCGCCGTCTGGTGGATGCCGTGCGTCGCACCGCGCTGCAGTTCAATGCACCACTGGTGGGCGGCGACACGGCGCTGCATCGCGGCCCCGGCCCGCTCACCGTGTCGGTGACCGTGCTGGCCGAGCCTGTCTCGCAGGCCATGCATCCCGTGCTTCGTTCCGGCGGGCACGCGAACGATCGCTTGTTCGTCACCGGCTCGCTCGGCGGTTCGCTGCTGCCTGATGGAACCGGCAAGCACCTTGATTTCGAGCCGCGTCTCGATGAGGCTGAAGCACTGCATGCAACACTTGGCGGTGAACTGCATGCCATGATGGATCTCTCCGACGGTCTGGCTCGCGACGCCGCGAGGCTGGCCGAGGCGAGCGGCCTGCAGGCCGTGATCGATGTGGCCGCGTTGCCGTGCAATCCAGGCTGCGGCTGGCGCCAGGCCATGTGCGACGGCGAGGACTACGAATTGCTGCTCGCCGTGGGCGGCACGCGCGCCGTGCCGGCGGTCGTTGGCAGGGGCCGAACTCGCATCTCGCAGGTGGGCGTGCTTCGGGCCATGCCGCTGCCGAACGCGCCGCGCGTGGTGTGCATGCTGTCCGACGTGGAGCTGAGTCTTGATGGCGCAGCCGGTTTCCATGACGCTGCTCGGGTGTTCGAGGCGCGCTGACATGGGTGTGTTCTCGATCCAGACCCCGGACGCCGAATGCACGCAGCGCGTTGGCAGGGCGCTTGCGCTCGAATTGCTGCCCGGCGATTGTGTTGCACTTGTTGGAGACCTTGGCGCGGGAAAGACATGTCTGGTGCGCGGGCTCGCCGAGGGACTTGGCTGTGATGCAGCGAACGTGAGCAGTCCCACCTTCACGCTGATGCATCGATACACAGGATCGTTGTGCGACCTTGTGCATGTGGATGCCTATCGTCTGCGCGAGGCTGGCGAGTTGCGTGACGCTGGCGTTGACACCAGCGAGCCTGGCGCCATCATCGCCATCGAATGGCCCAGACGCGTGCCCGGCGTGCTGCCGGCGCGCCATGTCGAGGTTCGCATCACGCCCATCGGTGAGACCGAACGTCAGATCGATGTGCAGGATGATCACGGCACCCTTGCCGAACGCCTTGCCGCGGCCGTTGGCCCCAAGGCCTGTCCAAGCTGCAAGCAGCCCGCCGACACCTTCGGCGCGCATTGGCCGTTCTGTGGTCCTCGATGCCGCGGCGCCGACCTTGGGCGTTGGCTCACAGGCCAGTACCAGATCAGTCGACCCATCGAGGAACGGGACCTCGATGAGGGTTGAAGGAAGCAGGAGCCCCCTATGCGCCATGACCGCTTGATCGCCGGAACCGCCCTTGTCGTTGTCTGCCTCGCGTTGGCTGGATGCAACCCAACCTGGACCACCGAGGGCAAGCCCAACAACAACTCCATGCCCTTGCCGCCGGGCGCCCGAAAGGTGCCGGAACAGGCATCGGGCGGGCAGTCGAAGCCGACAGGCAGTCAGGCATCAACTGGTGCGTCCGGAGCCAGTCCGTCCACGGAATGAGCAGCGCCCGCTTGGGGGCATTGGAGTTGCATGAATTCGCCGGGCCGGCGCACGATTTCAAGCCCCGGCCCCAAACCCTTGAACACCCCTATCCGCCCATAATGGGTGTTCTGTTAAATCAAACTCGTCCAAGGCCTTGTGGCCATTTCTTGTGTTCTTCCGGGTTCATTTACGCATCCTGAACCTTCCGGGTTATGTTCGCCCATCGCCCGCTTCCGCGACCGGATGTGGGCTGTTCGCGCATACCCAGCCTGACGGAACCCAACACATGGCCATCGCTCGTACCCGACTTTCACGCCTGCTCGCACTTCTCGTCCTCGCCGTGATGGCGATTCCTTCCGTCGCCCGGGCGGCGGATGCGCGCACGCTTGAGAAGCCGGCTGCGACCCAGTTCAACCTGAAGCCCAGCGCGCAGGTCGCGGTTCGCCAGCTGATGGACCTTGACTACAACCAGATCGCCGACGAGGACGAGCTTGCCGCCCAGGCTGGTGAAGCCCCGCGATACGCCGTTCCGACCGCGGTTCACCTGACCCCGAAGACCGATGGCACCTGGGAGACCGTGCAGGACGCCAACGGCGATGTTCGCCGCGTGTGGCGCTTGCGCCTGACGTGCGAGAACGCGCGCAGCATGAACCTCGGCTTCACGGAGTTCTGGCTGCCGAAGACGGCCACGCTGTTCGTGTACTCCGGCGACATGGCTGGCATCGTGCGCCCCTTCACGGCCGCCGACAACGCCGATCACGGTCAGCTGTGGACGCCGCCCGTTTCGGGCAACGAGATCGTGGTTGAACTGAGCGTGGACAAGGCGTTCGAGCGCGACGTGCGCCTGACCGTCGGTTCGATCAACGCGGGCTACCGCCGCTTCATGGACATCGCCGCCATCGCCATGGCCAAGAGCGGTTCCTGCAACGTGGACACCATCTGCAGCCAGGGCGACGGCTGGCGCAACGAGATTCCCTCGGTGGCCGTGATCAGCACCGGCGGCTCGCGCTTCTGCACGGGCTTCATGGTGAACAACGTGCGTCAGGACTTGACGCCCTATTTCCAGACCGCGTTCCACTGCAGCGTGACCGCCAGCAACGCGGCGTCGCTGGTGTGCTTCTGGAATTTCGAGAACACCACCTGCCGCACGCCCGGCTCCACGGCCAGTGGTTCCACCGGCAACGGTTCGCTGACGCAGTTCAACACCGGCTCCACGTTCCGCGCCGGCTACTCGCCCTCCGACGTCACGCTGGTGCAGCTTTCGCAGACGCCGAACCCGGCATGGAAGGTTTCCTACGCCGGTTGGGATGCGCGCAGCATCGAGACGACCAGCAACGTCGGCATCCATCACCCAAACACCGACGAGAAGCGCATCAGCTTCGACAACAATCCCAGCACCACCACCAGCTACAACAGCGCCACGTCGCCCGGTGATGGCACGCACATTCGCGTTGGCAACTGGGAATTGGGCACCACCGAGGGAGGCAGCTCCGGCAGTCCCCTGTTCAATCAGAATCACCGCGTGGTGGGTCAGCTGCACGGCGGCAGCGCCAGCTGCACCAGCGTCACCAACGACTTCTACGGCCGCATGTCGGTGTCGTGGCTTGGCGGCGGCACCGCAGCCACGCAGCTGAAGACCTGGCTTGACCCTGACAACACCGGAACCCTGTTCATCGACACCCGCACCACGGGTGGCCTGAGCGTGTCGCCCTCCAGCGCCGTGACGGCCATGGGCAACGTGGGTGGCCCCTTCTCCAACCTGCCTGTCACGCACACGCTCGGCAACAGCAGCTCGACCAGCGTGAGCTACAGCGTTTCGCTCGTGAACAGCATCGGCCTGCTGATCAATGGCGGCACCAGCGCCATCACGGGCACGCTGGCGTCGGGCGGCAGCGCCTCGGTGACGGTGACCGCGGGCTCGGCCCTCGCGTCGCTGTCGGCGGGCATCTACACCCAGGACATCCTGTTCCGCGATGTGACCAACAACGTGAACACCACGGTGCGTTACACGGTGGAAGTGGGCCAGACCGGCATCTCGGTCACGCCCGCAACCAACCTGACCGCAGGCGGCGCCCTCGGCGGCCCCTTCACGGCCACCACCAGCTACGTGATCACCAGCACCAAGACCTCGCCGGTCTCGGTCACGGTGAGCAGCAACGCGGCGTGGCTCACCGTGGATGGCAGCGCCTCGCAGACGTTCACCCTGAGCGGTCTCAACGCCACGCGCACCGTGACGGTGGCCATCGGTTCGGCGGCCAACGCGCTGGGCGCCGGCGTGTACACCGGCCAGATCACCGTGGCCAACAACAGCGGCGGCACGGGCGGCACCAGCCGCAGCGCCACGCTCGAAGTGGGTCGCTCGGTGTACGCGGCCACCGACTGCCCGAAGGCGGTTGCCGACAACACCACGGTGTTCAGCTACATCACCGTGACCGATGACGTGTGCATCGCCGACCTCGACCTGGCGGTGAACATGTCGCACACCTACATCGGTGACCTGATCATCGATGTCACATCGCCGGCCGGCACCGTGGTGACGCTGCACAACCGCACCGGAACCAGCACCCAGAACATCGTCACCACCTACGACGACGAAGGCGCTGGCACGATCCCGTCCTCGGCGCTGTCGGCGCTTGACGGCGAACGCACCGCAGGCATCTGGAAGCTGCGCGTGAGCGACGCCGCCGCCACCGACATCGGCACCCTGAACGGCTGGTCGCTGCGCATCGCGCAGGCGGCGGGTGGATGCGTCGCTCGCCAGACCATCCACAGCGATCCGTTCGACGTGAATCCAGGCTGGACCACCACGGGTCAGTGGGCCTTCGGCACACCGACGGGTGGCGGTGCCAGCAATGGCGCCAAGGATCCGGCGAGCGCGTACACCGGCAGCAACGTGTACGGCTACAACCTGGCCGGCGACTACACCAACAGCATGCCGGCCTACACCCTCACGTCGAAGGCCTTCGACTGCACCGGCCTGACGGCGACCAAGGTTGGCTTCTGGCGCTGGCTGAACGTGGAATCGAGCACGTACGACAAGGCCAGCTTTGCCGTGAGCAATGATGGCACGACCTGGACCACGGTGTGGAGCAACGGCGCCACCCTGAAGGATCAGGCGTGGGTCAAGGTTGCCTACGACATCTCCGCCGTGGCCGACAACAAGCCAACGGTGTACTTCCGCTGGACGCTCGGCACCACGGACACCAGCATCGTGTACGGCGGCTGGAACATCGACGACTTCGAGATCACGGCCATTCCGCCGGCGAACCTGTGCCCGAGCGATCTCGACGGCGACGGTGAGACGACGGCAGGCGACATCTCCTTCCTGCTCCTGTCTTCAGGCCCCTGCTCCGGCTGCCTCGAGGATCTGGACGGCGACGGCGAAGTCGGCGCGTCCGACGTGTCGTTCCTGCTGCTCTCGTTCGGCCCCTGCCAGTAAGCGCAGGCGAACAACCAAGGCTGCAACACAGCGCCCCAGGCTTCGTGCCTGGGGCGCTTTCATTTGTGGATGGCTGGAAACGGCCAACGGCCGGCGAAGGCTTACACCGTGCCAAGCTGTCGCTGCAGCGTGACACGCTCGCCAAGCGCCAGGCCGAACGCCTCGTGCACCAGGCGCAGCGATCGCTCGCCATGCTCCTGCGGCACCAGACAGCTGATGCGAATCTCGCTGGTGGTGATGTTGCGGATGGGCACGCCGGCATCACCAAGCACCTGGAACATGCGGCTGGCGACACCAGCGTGGCTGCGCATGCCGGTTCCCACGGCGCTCACCTTGGCCAGACCGATCTCCAGATCGATGCGCCCACTGCCCAAACGCTGCAGCACCTCGCCCACCGCGGTCTTCACCTCGGGCAGATCGCCATGCTCAACGGTGAAGGCCAGATCGACGGCGTTGGTGCCCTCGGTCTGGATGATGTCGTCCACGATCAGGCCTCGGCTGGCGATGGCGCTGAACACCAGCCCCTGCACGCCTGCGGTTCGCGGCAAGCCCTGCAGGTGCACGCGACCAAGGTCGGTCTTCAGGGCGCATCCGATGACGGCGATCGATTCCATGTGCGGCGTCTCCCGTTGGATCATGGTGCCAGGCTCGGGGCGCTGGCTGTGGCGGACATGAATGGGCACGCCGTGGCGTTGCCCGAACACGACGGCGCGCGCGTGCATCACGCCCGCACCCATCGCGGCAAGTTCCAGCATCTCGTCGTAGGTGATGGCGCCAAGCTTGGGGGCATCGGGCACGAGGCGCGGGTCGGCGGTGTGCACGCCGTCCACATCGGTGTAGATCTCGCAGCAACCCCCGTCGCGCTGCACGGCCAGGGCCGCGGCGATGGCCACGGCGGTTGTGTCGCTGCCGCCCCGCCCCAGCGTTGTGATGTCGCCCGAGGCGGCAATGCCCTGGAAGCCCGTCACCACGGGAATCACCCCCTGCTCCAGCATGCGTTGCAGGCCATCGGCATCCACCCCTTCGAGGCGTGCCCGGCCGTGTCCCCCGTCGGTTCGCATGGTGCACTGGAAGGCGTTCAGGCTTCGGGCACGCAGGCCCTGGTCCTCGAGGGCCATCGCGGTCAGTGCGGCGCTGACGGCCTCTCCGGTGCTCATGAGGGCGTCCAGCTCCCGCCGAGCCGGCTCGCGGGCCACCTTTCCGGCAAGACCGATCAATTCATCCGTGGTTTGCCCCATGGCACTGACCACCACCGCAACCTGGTGACCGTCGGCCTTCGCCTCGGCGACCCGCCGCGCCGCGCGCCGGATGCGTTCCGGATCGGCCACCGAGGTGCCGCCGAACTTCATCACCAGCGTGGGCATCAGGCCTCCCGGGCGAGTGCCTCGGCGCGACTGCGCTCGGAACGCTCCACGCGCTTGCGGTCGGTTTCCTTCAGCAGCTTCTTGCGCGTGCGAACGGCGGTCGGCGTGATCTCGACCAGCTCGTCCTCCTCGATGTACTCGAGGGCGGCTTCAAGGCTCATGATGCGGGGCTGCTTCAGCACCACGGTGGCGTCCTTGCTGGCCGCGCGCACGTTGCTGAAGGGCTTCACGCGCGTGGCGTTCACCACCAGATCGTTGTCACGGCTGTTTTCGCCCACCAGCATGCCTTCGTAGCACACGTCGCCGGGGCGCACGAACATCACCGCGCGCTCGCTCAACGGCTCCAGCGCGTAGCTGGTTGCCGGGCCGGACTCGTTGGCGATCATCACGCCGTTGGCGCGTGGCTTGACGGCATTGGGCGACACGGGGCGCCATGCGGCGAAGGCATGGTGCATCACCGCTTCGCCACCGGTTGCGTTGAGCAGTCGGGTGCGCAGACCGATCAGGCCGCGCGCCGGAATGTCCGCCTCGATGTGCATGCGCGTGCCGCGGGGATCCACCTTGCCGATCTCGCCGCCGCGCGAACCCAGCAGCTCGAGCGCCGCGCCCATGCCGGAATTCTCCACGTCGAGCGTGAGTCGCTCCCACGGCTCGCAGGTCACGCCGTCGATCTCGCGCTCGATCACCTCGGGCTTGCCCACGGTCAGCTCGAAACCTTCGCGACGCATCGTCTCCAGCAGCACGCCCAGGTGCAGCAGGCCACGTCCGCTCACGCGGAACTCGTCGGCGCTGTCGCCCGGGGAAACCTTCAGGGCCACGTTCGAACGCAGCTCGCGATCCAGGCGCTCGCTGATCTGGCGGCTGGTGACGAACTTGCCTTCCTTGCCACCCAGCGGACCATCGTTGATGCGGAACACCATGTGCAGCGTCGGCTCGTCCACGCTCACGCGCGGCAGCGCCTCGGGATGATCCGGGTGCACGATCGTGTCGCCGATGGCGATGTCGGGCAGGCCTTCCACGCAGCACAGGTCGCCGGCCACCACTTCCTGGGCCTCGGTGCGGCCAAGGCCGGTGAACTGGCTCAGCTTGGTGATGCGGCCTCGATCCATCTTGCCGTTCTCGCGGCACATGCCCACGGCCATGCCGGGCTTCATCACGCCGCGGATCACGCGGCCGATGGCGATGCGGCCCACGTAGCCGCTGTAGTCGAGATTGGTCACCAGGAACTGCAGCGGTCCGGTGGCATCGTTCGTGGGAGCGTCCACGCGATCGATGATCGCCTCGAACAGATCCTCCACGCCGGCGTCGCGCTTGTTGCGATCGAAGCTGGCCCAGCCATCGCGGCCGCTGGCGAACAGCACCGGGAAGTCGAGCGCGAGCTCATCGGCGCCAAGGTCGACCAGCAGATCGAACACCTCGTTCACCACCTCGTCCGCGCGTGCATCCGGGCGATCGCACTTGTTCACCACCACGATCGGCTTCAGACCGATCTGCAGCGCCTTCTGCAGCACGAAGCGCGTCTGCGGCATCGGACCCTCGAGCGAGTCCACCAGCAGCACGCAGCCGTCGGCCATGCGAAGCACGCGCTCAACCTCGCCACCGAAGTCGGCGTGGCCCGGCGTGTCGATGATGTTCACGCGCATCATGGTGCCGGCCATGGGGCCCTTGCGCACCTCATAGGTGACCGCGCAGTTCTTGGCCAGGATGGTGATGCCGCGCTCGCGTTCGAGCGGGTTCGAGTCCATCACGCACTCGGCAACTGCCTCGTTGGCGCGGAAGGTTCCGGACTGTCGAAGCATGGCATCCACAAGGGTGGTCTTGCCGTGGTCGACGTGAGCGATGATGGCGACGTTTCGGAGTTGCATAAAGAGCCCCGCAGTGTATCGGGGCTCCGGCCTGATTCGGAACACCAAATGCGATCTTTATGAGAGTCCGTACAGGGGCAAGAGCTTGCCTTCGAGGTGCCGCATCAGCGGATCCGCCGAAAGTGGCTGTCCTGTCACCTTGCGGCACAGGCCATCCAGGCGATATCGCCGGCCGTGGGCATGCACATTGGTGCGAAGCCACGTCAGCAATGGAGCAAAGTCGCCCCGCGCGAAGCCCTCTTCCAGGCCGGGAAGGTCGGTTCTGGCCTTCTCGAAAAGCTGGGCCGCCAACAGCGTGCCCAGCGTGTAGGTGGGGAAATAGCCGATGGCGCCCATGCTCCAGTGCACATCCTGCAGGCAGCCGCGGCGGTCATCCGGCACCGTCAGGCCCAGATAGTCCTTGTACAGGCCGTTCCAGACGCCGGGCAGATCAGCCACCTTCAGGTCGCCCTTGATCATGGCACGCTCCAACTGGAAGCGGATCATCACGTGCATGTTGTAGGTGCCTTCGTCGGCCTCCACGCGGATGAAGCCGGGCTCCACCACGTTGGCGCCATCCACCAGATCCTGAAGGCCGAAACCGTCGCAGGCATCGCCGAAGAATGCGGGCAACTGCGTCTGCGCCCAGGTCCAGAACGGACGGCTGCGGCCAACCTGGTTCTCCCACAGACGGCTCTGACTCTCGTGCACGGACAGGCCGGCGGCCTCGCCCATGGGTAGTCCGATGCGCGTGGCATCAAGCCCCTGCTCGTACATGCCGTGGCCGCATTCGTGCATGGTGCTGCCCAGCGCATCCAGCACGCAGGTCTCCATGTAGCGCGTGGTCATGCGCACATCGTTGCAGTGACTGCCACCGCAGAACGGATGCGTGCTGCGATCCAGGCGGCCGCGGCTGAAATCGAATCCGATGCGCTTGGCCGCGAAGCGAACGAAGCGCTCCTGATCGGCGATCGCGAGTGCGTGCTCGTTGAAGGCATTCGAGGGCTTGCGCGGAGCGCCCTTGAGGCGATCAAGCAGCCCCTGCAGGCGGGTGCGAAGCGGTTCGAACACACGCTGTACATCGGCAGCGTTCAGTCCTGGCTCGTAGTGATCGCTCAGCGCGTCCCATGGCTCGCCGCCCTTCTCCCAGCCAAGACACTCCGCCTTCTGACGGTTCAACTGCACCGTGCGCTCGAGCCACGGCTTGAACTGCGAGAAGTCGCTCGCCTTGCGTGCCACGGCCCACGCATGCATCGCCTTGCTCGAGAGCTCGGCCAGTTCACTCACCAATGCCTCGGGAAGTTTGGTCGCCTTGTTCCAGTCGCGCTCGATCTCGCGCACATCCACGCGATCGGGGTGCTCTTCAGGAAGTGCCGCGCACTCGGACTTGGCGGCGGCGATCAGATCGCCCATCTCGGTGCTGGTGAAGGCCTGATGCGACAGACGAGCCAGGTGCGAGAGCTGCGCAGATCGCAGTTCCACACCGCCCTCGGGCATCATGGTCTCCTGATCCCAACCAAGCACGGCGGCGCAGCTCTCGATGAGCTTCACCTCGCGCGCCTTGGCCGCCATGGCGGCGTAGGCCTTGCCCGAAACGGATGTCGCCGCAGGAGTCTGCGCGACCGTCACTTGGCACCCTGTGTCTGGGCCATGGCGGGCTGCAGCTTCAGATCCTCTTCGAGGTACTTCAGCACTTCGGCGCGGCTGCCGTCGGAACGGTTGCGGGCGTGATCCACGCCGTTCCAACCGCGGGCGTCCTTGGCATTCACGTCAGCCTTGCCCGCCTGCAGCGCCTGCACCTTGTCCAGCTTGCCGTTCGCGCAGGCGATCAGCCATGGGGTCATGCCCTGGCGGTTCTTCGCCTCCATCGTGGCACCTGCCGCGATGAGTGCCTGCAGGCTTTCCACCTTGCCGTTGCGTGCCGCGCGCATCAGCGCGGTGTCGCCGGTCAGGTTGTCGGCTGCGGACAGGTCGGCCTTCTTCTCGATGAGCAGCGTCACGGACTTCGGGTCGCCGATGCCGGCTGCCCACAGGAGCGGCGTGAGGCCGTTCTTGTCGGTCACGTTCACCGTGGCGCCGGCGTCGATCAGAAGCGCGACCGTTTCAGGCGTTCCCAGCGCAGCGGCCCACATCAAGGGCGTGCCGTCCAGGCGATCCTTCGCGTTCACGTCGCTCTTGGCGGCCAGCAGCATCTTCACGGCGTCGGCCTTGCCGCTCTCGGCCGCGATGCACAGCGGGGTCTTGCCGGCGCGATCCTTCACGTTCACGTCGGCGCCCTTCTCGAGCAGCAGCGGAATGATCTCCACCTTGCCTTCCTTGGCTGCCCAGTGCAGGGCCGTGCGGCCACCGGCGCTGTCGGGAGCGTTCACGTTCACGCCACTCTCGGCGAGTTCCTTCTTGAGCTTCTCCACGTCGCCGCTGCGGGCAGCCGTCACCAATGCGCTGGCTGCGCGCTCGGCGGGGTTGGGGCCCTGGGGCGCGCGGGGATCGCCCGACGCATTGACTGGGCGGCGAATCAGGCAGGACATCGACGGCACCTTCGGGTGATCGGTGCTGAAGGTGAGCTTGATGGTCTTGCCGGTGGAATCCCACAGCTTCCAGTCGACATGCACCACATGTTCAACCTTCGCGTCGTTGCCGACATCCGGCACGATGGGAGGCACCACCGAGGTGATCTTGAACGGCGTGTTGTCCACGCTCTTGAGCGTGATGGTGCCGTCGCTGGTCTTGCCTTCGCCGGGCGCTTCGAGCAGATCCGGGGTCAGCGTGACGTACGCAGGCACCTTGCCCTGCACGGTCAGCATCACCGGCGCGTGGCCGTCGATCTGGAAGGTGACGCGCTTGCTCAGCGGAACGCCGGGCTTGGGGCCGGGCTTCAGGCTGATCTCCACCTCGGCGGAGGCGCCGGGAGCGATGGGCTCCTTGGGCACGCCGGCGGTGGTGCAGCCGCAGCTGGTGATGGCCTTTGAAACGGTGATCGGCTTGTCACTGATGTTGGTGATCTTCACCTTGCCGCTCTTGGCGGTGTCCACCACCATCTCGCCAAGGTCGAGCAGTTCGGGCTCAAGCTTGACCACCGGAGTGGTGTCGACCGGAGCCTGCACGCCGCCGCCGGTTGGGGTGCCAACGCCGTCGTTGCCGCCACTTACGATGGGTGCCGAGGTTTCGGAAACCTGCGCCTTGATCCGTTCCTGGCGATCCATGCCGCGGGCGCCGACTTCCTCGGGTCCGCGCGCGTCCGGTGCCTTCTTCTTTGGATTGACCACCGGCGCGTCAGTGGCCGGCGGTGTGGCGGGCGGCGCCTGCATGGCCAGTGCACTGGCGGACAGGAGGGCGGGCAGGCAGATCGTGGCGAGGAATCGGTTCATCGGATGGGTCCTGAAGCGGTGCGCGAGACGATTGGGCAAGTGTACCGGGCGGTACCCCTGCTGTTGATGAATCGGCAGGCAGACGGTTGAAGTTGCAACAAGTTCACGGACTTTCGGACCATGGGCTGAACGGATGGCGATCGCGCGCTCGCCGGCCCACTACACTGCCGCGATGGACGAGCAGACCGCCCCGCTTCCCGAGCACCTGGACCGCCCGCACATCCGAAATTTCCAGCCGCTGGCCATGCCGCAGGAAGAGGGCAAGCCCCCCATCGTGCTGCTGCGCGATCCCTCCATGCTTGCGCCGCAGACCATGGGCATTCAGGCGCAGGCGCTTCCGCTCATCCTGCAGTTTCAGGGCCGTGAAACGCTGGCCGAGATCGAGACCAGGACCAAGGCACCGATGGCGCTCCTGCGCGAGGTCGTGACCCGCATGGATGAACTGGGCCTGCTGTGGGGCCCGCGCTTCGAGGAGCTGGAGCGACTGGCGAAGGCGAAGGTCGCCGAGGCAGGCCATTTTCCCGCTTCCTGCACCCTGCCGCTTGGCGCCGATGCGGAAACGGCTGCAGCCAAGATCGCTGGCTGGATGGCACAGGCGGAAGATCCAGAGATCGACGGCGACGTGGTGGGCGTGGTGGCGCCGCATCTGGACTACGAGCGCGGATGGCACAACTACGCCGCCGCCTATCGCGCGCTGCATCCTGATCGCAAGCCGGACCGTGTGGTGGTGCTTGGCACCAACCACTTCGGCATTGGCGATGGCGTGGTGATGAGTGAATTCGGATTCACCACCCCGTTGGGACAGATGCCCACCGACAAGGCCACGCTGGCGTTCCTGGAGAAGCAACTTGGCAACAAGCGGATCTTCGCCGATCAGATGGATCATCTGGGCGAGCATTCCATCCAGCTTCAGTTGCCATGGATCCAGCACCTGTACGGAAACGTGCCCGTGGTGGCGGCGCTGGTGCCCGATCCGCTGCGTCCGGAAGCCGCCGACGGAGAGCGTGCCACGGTGACGGAGTTCGTGGCTGCCTTGCGCACGGCGCTTGATGAACTGGGTGGTCGCACGCTGTTCGTGTCGAGCAGCGACCTGAGCCATGTGGGGCCGCAGTTCGGTGATCCGGGCCCCGTGAACGATCAGGTGAGCGCGCAGGTGGATCAACTGGATCGCGAGCGTCTGCGCCTGTTCTGTGCGGGCGATGCGTCGAGCTTCGAGTCCCCGTTCATCCAGCAGCGCAACGTGAGCCGCTGGTGCAGCATCGGCAACATGGGTTCGCTGCTGCGCATCGTGTCGCCCGCTGCGGTGGAGATGATCGACTACCAGCAGTGGCGCGAGCCGAACGGTGGCTTGTTGGTGTCCAGCGCGGCGTTGGCACTGGTGCGCTGAGGCGCGGGCGGCAAAGAGAAAGAGCCTGCCGCAGTTGACCCGCGACAGGCTCCTCGTGGGGGTTTGTCTGAAGGCGACGCACTTCGCCGTGAGGTCATCTACGCGGGCCGTGACCGCGGGGATTCCAGGGAACCCGCATTTCCGCGAATTTCATCCCCGGGCGGGCAGATTCAGGCGGGCCATGACGGCCTGCAGGTCGCTCCACACCTCGCCGCGGGTCTTGGCGGTGTAGTTGCGGAGCAGGTACGCCGGGTGGTACGTGGGCATCACGGGAATCGGCGCGCCATGGCCAGCGGGAGGCGCCCACTCCGCCCAGATGCCTCGTACCCGCGAGATGCCTGCCTCCGTGCCCAGGATCAGCTTCGTGGCAGGTCCGCCCAGCGTGATCAGCACCTCGGGACGGATGAGCAGGATCTGCTCGATCAGGAACGGGCCGCACGCGTCCACCTCATGCTGCAGCGGCGTCCGATTGTCGGGCGGTCGGCTCTTCAGAACATTGGCGATGTAGACATCCTCGCGACGCAGCCCCATGGCCGTGATCATGCCGTTCAGCTTGTCGCCTGCCGGACCCACGAAGGGTCGGCCGGTCTGGTCCTCGGTCTCGCCCGGCGCTTCGCCGATGAACATGATGCGCGCCATGGCGTTGCCTTCACCGAACACGGTGTGCGTATGCGCGGTGGCGGTTGTGCAGTGCGGACAGGTTCGATCGTGCCGCTCGCGGAGGGCTTGCAGCGCCTGCGCGCGTGAGGCCGGATCCTGCACGGTGGCCGCTTCGGCATGATTGGACAGCACCACGCGAAGCGCGGTCGCTGCAGCTGCGGGCGGTACGGGCGCGCGTTCACGCGGGGCGATTGGCGTCGTTGAGTGCGCTTCGACCGGTGCGCGGGCGGACTGTGCGCCGATGATGGGTGCTCCCTCGGCCGATGGCGCGACCTGGCTTCGACCGCGTCGAGGCATGCGCGAAAGTCCCATTGCCCGGTCTGCCATGCGAAGCGCGTTCGATCGGTCCATGCATCACCTTCCTTCGGAACCGGAACCCATCGCGAGCATCGCGATGCCGGCGACCGCGATGATGGCACCGATCCATGCCCGCGTCGAGATGCGCTGACGATCGATGATCCAGCTTGCCGGCAGGATGAGCACCGGCACCAGGCCGATGAGCGTGCTGGCCACCCCAACGCCGACCATCTTCACGGCAACCATGCTGCAGTACACGCCAAGCAACGGGCCCGAGACGGTGCCGACCGCCAGAACGCCAAGCGCGCGCGACGACGCCTGGGCTGGGGCCAGCCGGCCCGATCGATGCGCAAACAACGCGACGGGGATCACGCTGACGGCGCCGGCGTACATGCGGATGGTCTGCGCGTCGAACGCGTCCACGCCGCTCACCAGTCCACGCCGAGCCATCACCATGCCCAGCGCCTGACACACCGCGGCAGCCAGGCCGAACAGCAGTCCCTTGCGAACGGTCCGCGCATCACGGTCGGCCACCACTTCCTGACGACCCAGCGTGACCCACGCCACACCGCCGGTGGTGATGAGCATGCCAAGCACGCTGATGCCCGTCATGCCCTCGCCGAAACACACCCACGCGATCGTGGCCGCGAGGCTTGGCGACAGCGTCATCAGCAGCGACACCGTGCGTGGCCCGAGCATGACGTAGCCCGTGAACAGGAACTGGTCGCCGATGGTCAGCCCAAGCAGTCCACTGCATGCCAGCCACAGCATGGCGGCCACTTCCGTGCGCGGCAGCCACTGGCCAAACCACATCCACTGCACGAACGCCAGAACCACGGCCGCACCCAGCGTGCGAAGCAGATTCACGCGTGTGGCACCCAGCCGCCTGCCGGCTGCGGTGAAGGACAGGCTGGAAACGACCCACAGCGCTGCGGTGGCCAGACCGGCCAGCTCGCCGATGCGCGCGTCGGTCACGCGCGATCAGGCCTTGGCGTTCTTCGACTTCTTGGTGTCGATCATCTCGAACATGGTCTGCGTGCGCAGCACCATGCCGCAGTCGCTGCGCAGGTGATAGCCCTGCACATGCACCGCGTTGAGATATCGCTGGATGTCGAGCAGCGACAGGTTGGGGCGTCCCTGCTCGTCGTTCCAGTTGAACATGATGCAGTTGCGATCGCGGCCGTGGGCCAGCATCTCGCGATAGGTGCCGGTGTACAGGTGCTCGCTCAGCGTCTCGGTCTGCAGCGTGGTGACGTACTTCAGGTTGTCGCCGAACTTCTCGTCGAACTCGCGCTCACCCGCGCATGGCATGGTGGTGACCAGGCCCTTGTCGGGCAGGTTCTGTCCGCCTTCAAGCACCACTTCGCACAGGCAGGTTTCACCGAACTGGAAGCGACCGGCATGACCCCCCTTGAAGACCCAGCCTTCGAACTCGTACTGCGGATGCTCGATGCGCTTGCGCGCCTGGATCTGGAAGAACTCGGGATGGATGGCCTTGCGGTACAGCAGCAGCGTGTAGGCCTGCAGGCTGGAAGTCTTTGAAGCGGACATAATGCGCGTCTCCTGTGAAAGCCGTCGCGATGGCATCCTGCCGGGCCCACCCCTGCCGGAACCTCCGGCAGTCGATGGCACCCCGCGGCGGGTGTAGTCCCCGATTGTCGCGAGGACAGCTTCGAGTTCAAGAGGAAACCCGGGATTTTGAACGAAGAGACCGCGGGCGAGCCCGAAAAATGACGCGGCGGGCCCGAAGACCCGCCGCCGCTCAGTGTGGAAATAAGCCGGATTTTGTGCCGGCCGAAGCCGGTGGTGACCATTTCTCTCTGGACCGCCGTTGCCGACGGCCTCGAAGCACGCGACCCGCCCACGCCCGTGGACCACGGGAGCCGGTTGCCCGGCTGGGGCTGCTTGCGCTTGCACGCGGTGGGGTTTTCCGTGCCCCCAGCGTCGCCGCTGGAGCGGTGCGCTCTTACCGCACCTTTTCACCCTTGCCACGCACCCTTGCGGGCCGTTCGGCGGTTCGTTCTCTGTGGCACTGTCCCTGGCCTTCAGCTTGGCCGGTGGCCGTTCGCCATCACCGTTGTCCTGTCGTGTCCGGACTTTCCTCACTCCGGCTTGCACCGGAGGGCGGTCACCTATCCACACGCGCACTGTACGACACGACCCCGCTCGTTGGGAGCGGGGTCGTGGGAATTCCTGCAGTTTGCGAGGCTCAGGCCTTGATGCCGGTGACCTTCACCAGGATGTGATCCTGACGATGGCCCAGCGTGCGGCGGTAGCCCTTGCGGCGCGAATACTTGCCGATGCGCAGCTTGGGGCCACTGTCCTCGCCGACGATCTCGGCGGTCACGGTGGCGCCTGCCAGGTACGGCAGACCGATCTTGGCGGGCTGTCCGTCACCGGCGCCGATGGCCAGCACCTTCTCGAAGGTGATGGTCTTCTGGCCCTCGGTGAGAGGACGGAGGTCGATCTGGATCTCGTCATCCTTGCGGACGAGGATCTGGGTTCCGCTGTCTTCGAAAATCGCGTACACGAGTGGTTCTCCTGAAATCGGGCGAGTCGCGGAGTCTAGCAAGAACCTCGGCTGCCCGCGAGGGGGTGCAAACGGGCCTTCATCCGGCTGCCTGCCTCGGCGATCGTCTCCAGGGTCTTGCAGAAGGCAAAGCGGACCAGGGCCCGCCCCCCCGCCGGATCGGCGTAGAACGCGCTGCACGGGATGGCGGCCACCCCAACCTGCCGGATCAGGTGCTCACAGAAGGCTTCGTCGCTCGCGTGGCCGAACCGGGTGTGGTCGGCTAGCACGAAGTACGAGCCCTCCGGCACCATGGGATCGAAACCCGCCTGCCGCAGCACCTCGACCATGGCCGTGCGGCGCTCTGCGTACTCGGCTCGCAGCGCGTCGAAGTAGGACGGCGGAGCCTGCAGCGCGGCGATGGTGGCGTGCTGCAGCGGCGTGGCGCTGCAGAAGGTGAGAAACTGATGCGCCGCGCGGATGCCCGCCGTGAGGTGCGTTGGCGCGATGGCCCAGCCGATCTTCCAGCCCGTGAGCGAGAAACTCTTGCCCAGGCTCGACAGCACGATGGTGCGCTCGCGCATGCCAGGCAGCGCGGCGATCGAGCGATGTGGCTGGCCGTACCAGAGATGTTCGTACACCTCATCGCTGACGACCAGACATCCCGCGCGCATGGCGATGTCCGCCACGGCCTGCAGTTCCTGCGCGTCGAACACGCGCCCCGTTGGATTGTGCGGCGTGTTGAGCAGGATCAAACGCGTGCGATCGGTCACGGCAGCGCGCAGCGCTTCCACCGGAAGCCGGAAGTCCGGGGCCTGCAGACGCACGGTCTTCAGCACACCGCCGGCCATCGCCACGGTGGCCGGGTACGAGTCGTAGAACGGTTCGATGAGCACCACCTCGTCGCCGGGCTCGACAAGCCCCAACATGGTGGCGGCGATCGCCTCGGTGCAGCCGCTGGTGATGGTGATCTCGCGCTCTGGATCGACATCGATCGACTGATCCAGCTTCACGCGACGGGCGATGGCGGCGTTCACATCCGGCATGCCGTACATGCGTGCGTACTGGCCGAATCCCGCGTCGATCGCCGCCTTGCCAGCGTCCTTCACGAAGGCCGGGCCGTCGAAGTTTGGAAAGCCCTGACCAAGGTTCACCGCCTGATGCTCGGTGGCCAGGCGGCTGATGCGCGTGAACACGCTTTCGCCAAAGCGGGCGAGACGGGCGGCCGTTCCGTGCGTCGTGATGGGCATGGCTGGAATGCTACCCCTGCACGCGCCGCCGACTGCGGCGATACTGCCCCCGTGCCACCACGCCCACCCCAGCACGGCAAGGATGCAGCGCAGCGCCAGCGGCCGGTGGCGAATGCTGACCTTGCGCCAAACGTGCTGTTCGAGAGCGACGAGGCGCTGTGCGTTGCCAAGCCCGCGGGTGTGTCCACGCAGCCCGGCAAGGGTCATCTTCGTGACACGCTGCTGAACGGCGCCTTCGCGCTGCGCGGCGACGTGCTTGGAACGCTCGGACCGGATTGCGACTGGGGGCTTTTGCACCGCCTTGACCGTGACGTGGCCGGCGTGGTGCTGCTCGCCAAGACGCAGGCGAGCTATGCGCGACTTCGCACCGCCTTCGAGCGACGCGAGATCCAGAAGCGATACCTCGCCGTGGTGCAGGGTGCGCCGCCCGCGCCAACCGGCGTGTGCACGCGGCCGATCACCGAAGCCATCCGCGGCGACATGAAGGTCGCGTTGTGCCAGATGCGTGGCGGCGAAACGGCCGAGACGCGATGGCGCACGCTGGCGCGCGAGGGCAAGCAGACGGTGCTTGAGGTGGAGCCGGTGACGGGTCGACTGCACCAGATCCGCGTACACCTCGCCACGCTCGGCTGTCCGATCGTGGGCGATCGCATGTACCGCGCCGACGCACCGCCCAACACATCGCGCCTGCCGCCTGGCCGGACGCCGGAGCCCATGCTTCTGCATGCATGGAAGCTGGGGTTTCCATCGATCGGCTCAGATGCGCTCACCTGGGTCACC
>Ga0209617_10000406_pt1 | contig 18491 bp, 11 predicted proteins | sample LakEriepJuly2011_2_FD_187459 | JGI IMG/M metagenome (GOLD analysis project Ga0209617, IMG submission 187459) | Freshwater microbial communities from dead zone in Lake Erie, Canada - CCB epilimnion July 2011 (SPAdes) (version 2) | ecosystem: Environmental > Aquatic > Freshwater > Lentic >...
GTCGTCCTTCGTGGCAGCCCTGACGCCAGCCGCGGCCACATCGACCGTCGTCTCGACCACCGTGGCCGTGACCTTCACGGCGGTGGCCGCGACGCTCACAGCGGCATCGGCCACAGTGATGATCGCGCAAGCGGACAACAACCACGAAGCGCCAGAGAGGATCACACAAGCACGGACAACACGTGCGACAGGGCGGACAAACACAGCAGGCATCAAGCGGACTCGGTGAAATCGAACAACGGCAAGGACTCATGGGCCGTCAGCAGGCTGTCGCGGCCTGAGGCCGCCGCGGTGCCTTGACCATCGCCCGCGATGAGGGATGCCATTTTCACGCCAATCAGGCGCAAGCGGCGGTCCAGCGGCACGGTTTTCAGGCAACGCCCTGCCCACCTGCGGATCTCGACCGCGTCTCGTGTGGCCCGCGGCAGGGTGATGCTGCGCGTGACGATGCGGAAATCGTCATAGCGCAGCTTGACGCCGATGCTGCGGCCCACGTATGCCTTGCGCTCCAGGTCCGACGCGAGCAGTTCGCACAGGCGGGTGAAGATGAGCCCCAGCGCGGCGCGGTCGTCGCGCGGGTGGAGGTCGCGCTCGAAGGTGGTCTCCCGGCTGATGGATTTGGGCTCGCGCCAGGTCACCACCGGGCGATCGTCGCGGCCATGTGCGGCCTCGTGCAGCCAATGGCCGTAGCTGCTGCCGAACTCGGCCGTGAGTTGCTCAGGCAAAGCGGCGGCCAGCTCGGCAATGGTGTGGATGCCGAGCGCGGCCAGGCGGTCCTTGGCCTTGGGGCCGATGCCGTTGATGCGTGCCGCTGGCAGCGGCCACAGGCGCGCGGGGATGTCTTCGGGCATGAGCACGGTCAACCCGTCGGGCTTGTCGAGGTCGGAGCTGAGCTTGGACAACAGCTTGTTGGGCGTGATGCCGACCGAACATGTCAGGCCGGTGGCGTCCTTCACGGCCTGTTTGAGGCGCAAGCCGATCGCTCGCACACCGCCGAGCGGATCGCCATCGACCGCATCCCGCGCGCCGGGCACATCGGTGAGGTCGATGTAGATCTCATCGATGCCGCGGTCCTCGATGACGGGCGCCACCTCGGCGACGGCGGCCTTGAACAGGCGCGAATGGCGGCGGTACTCGTCGAAATCCATGGGCAACAGCACGGCGTCAGGGGCCAGGGCAGCCGCTTTCATCAAGCCCATGCCGGAGTGCACGCCCAGGGCACGGGCAGCGTAGGTGGCGGTGGTGATGACGCCGCGGCCGGCGTAGTCGCGCAGGCGGGCGTGGCGGTGGCCTGTCTCGGCGTGCGCCTGGGATGGCGACCGGCGCCCTCCTCCGATCACCACGGCCTGGCCTTGCAAATCCGGGTAACGCAACAACTCCACGGATGCATAAAACGCGTCCATGTCGAGGTGGGCGATGAGGCGGTGGGAGGGGGCGGACGCGCTCAAGGGACAAACCAGGGAATGCCGTGGAACAACACGGCATTCTGACGCCCCGTCAGGCGTCAAGCACGGATGTCGAGCAAACTGCCCATCAACTCGTCTTGCGTGCGGATGCTGCCCAGGTTGGCCTTGTAAGTGGCGCTGGCCGCCATCTGCTCGACGAGGTCGGTGGCCAGGTCGGCGCCGATCTCCGAAGACTTGCCGATGGTGACCAGCACGCCCGGTTGCTCCTGACCTTGACCGGTGCCCACGGTTTGCTGCTGCACGACCTCGCGGCGGAAATCCGGCGTCTGCGCATTGGCGATGTTGTGCGCCGAGGCGTCCAGCCGCGTGGTGGCGGCCTGCAGGCCCGACAGGGAAATCGGCAAGATGGGGTTCATGGCATGCCTCGGCAGTGGATCCGAGCCCGAGTTTGCGCTGAAGGGCGCACCGGGTCACGGGGGGCGACGCGGGTTGGTCGCAGGAACCGTGAGAACGCCACATTGCACCACGTTGGATGGATTTCGTCCAAGGCGATAGCATGGCGGGGGATCGATCGCCAAACGCGTGCTCACCCCCTTCCCTTTTGCCGTTCCGGGAACACCATGTTCGATGCCGTAGTTGTGGGCGCGCGATGCGCCGGTGCCGCCACCGCCCTCCTGCTGGCCCGCCAGGGCCACCGCGTGCTGATCGTCGATCAGGCGCATTTCCCCAGCGATGTGCGCCTGTCCACCCATTTGATCTGGCATGCAGGCGTGGACCTGCTGGACCGCTGGGGACTGCTGCAGACACTGCAAGACAGCGGCTGCCCCTTGCTGACCGACTTCGCCTTGGACATGGGCGGTCTGGTACTGCAAGGCCAACCGCCCGCGACCCGTGTGGGCGCCGCCATGGCGCCAAGGCGCGTGGTGCTGGACCAGGTTTTGTTGGATGCCGCATTGGCCGCTGGTGCTGAATTGCGCGAGGGCGTGACCTTCGAGGACGTGCTCCGCGACAACGACCAGCGGGATGGCCGCGTGTGTGGCATCCGCGGACGGCTGCAGGACGGCCATCCCGTGCAGTTCGAGGCGCGCGTCGTGGTCGGCGCCGATGGCACGCACTCGCCGATGGCCCGAGCCGTGGCCGCACGCGAGCTGGTGCGACATGACAAGGAGGAAGGCTCCTACAACGCCTACGCTTACTTCAGCGGCCTGCCTGTCGATGCGGTGGCGTTCCACTCCCGGCCACAGCGCATGGCCTATGCCTGGTCCACCCACCACGGCCAGACGCTGGTCGGCATGATCCTGCCCGGGCGTGCGCCGCGCGTGCCACTGGCCGAGGTCGAGGCGATGGTCATGCGCGAGCTGGAGGCGCATGCGCCATCGCTTGCCGAGCGTGTGCGCAGCGCACAGCGCGAGAGCGACTGGACGGCCGCCAGCGTGGGCTCGCACTGCCGCGAAGCCGCCGGGGCGGGCTGGGCCCTGGTGGGCGATGCCGGCGTGACGGTGGACCCGATCACGGCCGCGGGCATCACCCTGGCGCTGCGCGATGCCGAGCTGCTGTCGGGCTTGCTGCACGAGGGCCTGTCGGGCCAGCGTGCGCTCGATGCCGCCCTGGCAGATTTCGGTCCGCAGCGCGACGTGGTGTCCCGCCCGCTGCACCAGTTCGCCCAGGACATGGCCCAGCTGCAAGTGCCACCACCGGAGATGGTGGAGGTCTTCATGGCGCTGGCCGGTCAGCAAGCCCAGATCGACCGCTACTTCGGCGTGTTCGGCCAGACCGTGACGCCCGCGGAGTTCTTCGACCCAGCCAACCTGCAGGCCATCCTGAGCGGGGCAGCCACCCCGACCTGAGCGCAGCCGGGCCTGGTCGCCGACCACAGGCTCACAAGACGCTCAATCGGTGCGCCACTGACGCAGCACGGGATGCCGCACACAAGCCGCCTCCCATGACGCTTGCGCACGCTGCTGCCAGCGCCCAGCTTGCTGCTCGCGGGCCACGGTCAGTGCCAGCCGCAGCGACGTCGCTGCCTCGGTCACGTCGGCATCGGGCCGGCGCAGCAACAACTCGCCACGCACGCGGTGCAACTCAGCCTCGTACCAGCGCTCACCACCGGCCTGAACGCGCGTCCAGGCATCGGCGAGCAAAGCCAGGCCCTCGGGCCCGTCGCCAGACTCCCCCATGGCTTCGGCCAGCACGGTCTGGAAGAACGGCACGGCGATGCCCGCACCGGTGGCGCAGAAATCGGCCAGCCCCTGGCGCATCGTGGCCCGACCCGTGCCATCGGCCGGCGCGACATCGCCCGCCGCCATCGCTCTGCGGTGCGCGCACCAACCCAGCAAGAAGGTGGCCATGCTGCGCACATAAGCGTGGCCGTGGGCCTCGGCCAGACGCAAACTCTGGGTGGCACTGGCGCACAGGCCGTCCACGTCACCCCGGTGCAGGCGGACCATGGCGCCCCAACCCAAAGCCCAGGCGAGGGAATAGGCGTGGTTCAGCTCGTGCGCACGCTGTTGAAGGGCCTGCAGCCGCGCGTCAACGTCGTCGATCTGAGCCGTGATCCAGCCTGCATGCAGGGCGTGCACCCGCGTCACCAGCAGCAAATCGGTGGAGTACAGGGGGATGAGGCTGCGATCCTGCGGGTCGTTGTAGCGGTGCTCGACCTGCTCGGCGTGGATGGCCACCTCCGCCATGCGACCGCTGTAGAAGGCCAGCTGCGACTGCATCATGTCGTGCACCAGCCAGGCCTGCCGGCTGTGCGCCTGACGGGCCACAGTCTGCATGCGCCGCCCAATGGCGCTGGCCTGGAGGATGTCACCCTTGACCTGCTGGAAGACGCAGTTGCCCCACAGCGGCCAGATGGCGTCATCGACCTCGTCGCTGGCACCGGCCAGTTGCTGAGCGCGGCCATACGCTTGCGCAACCTCCGGGGCCGCCCAGCCCTTGCCCAGCATGTGCGTGGTGCCCAACAGGCCGCGCAACTGCATCTCCTGGCGGTCGCGCCAGGCCGATGGTGGTTGAGCCAGCACCACCGCCAAGCCCGCATCCAAGTGGGCGACGGCTTCGCTCAGTGACTTCTGCGCCAAGGCGCGCTCACCGGCACAGCGCCAATGGTCCACGGCGAGCTCGCTCAGGCCAGCCTGGGTCGCGTGATGGGCCAGCTCCGCCGGGTCGGCGTCGATGCGGGCGAGAAAATGGGTTTGCAAGGTGTGCACGACCTGCGCATGCAGTTGCTGCCGGCGCACAGCCACCAGCGAATCGCGGGCGGCGTCTTGCAGCAAGGCATGGCGGAACGCCAACTGCGGTCCGCGCGGCCCGTCATCGCGCAACAGCACGCCGGCCTGCAGCAAGGTGTGGAGGTCGCGCTCGAACGCGGCGGGCGGGCGGGCGTCCATGGCCTGCAGAACATCGAGGTCCACGCTGCGCCCCAGCACAGCGGCGCGTTGGAGCAGCTCGCGCGCGCAGGGGTGGCGGTCCAGACGCGCCATCAGCGAATCACGCAAGGTGGACGGCACCATGGCATGCCCATCGGGCAGGACCACGCCGCCAATCAGCGAACGCGTCAGCTCTTCCAGGAACAGGGGCACACCGTCCGCTTTGTGGGCGATGTGCTCGCGCAGTTCATCGGACAGCGCGTGTGCATCAGCGAGGGCGTCCAACAGCGCGTGGGTGTCTGTGACACTGAGGCTGCCCACCGGCACGTGCGTGAGCACGGACGCCGGGGCCAACACCGGTGCAGTTTCGGCGCGCTGCGTGACCAACAAGAGCAAGGGCCAGTCGCCCAAGCGGTGCGCGACTGTCTGAACAAAAGCCAGCGTGCCAGGGTCGGCCCAGTGCAAATCCTCCACCAGCAGCAAGGTCGGGCGCTGGTGGGCGCGGGCGTGGATCAGGGCCACCAAGGCCGCCAAGATGGCTTGGTGGCGCGCCTGGGCGGTGGTGAACCAGGGCGTTGCGCGACCTGAGTCGGCATCGATCAGCATCAACAGGTCGGCCAAGGCCTTGGCGTGAGCCTCGCTCAGGCCGTGGACGCGCAACACCAGCTCGCGCAGGCGCTCACGCTGCAGGTCCGGCGACAGGCCATGGCGGATGCCCAGACGACGCATCACGCTTTCGCGCAAGGGATGGAACTCGGCATGGCGGTGCTGTGGCGCGCACTGCACCACCCATGCAGCCAGCCCGGCGTTGCCCATGCGCTGGCGCAGCTCGCTGACCATGCGGGACTTGCCCATGCCGGCATCGCCGGACAACACCACAACCTGCCCCCGCCCTTGCACCACCTGCTGCCATCGGCTGGACAGCAGTGCCAGCTCTTGCTGACGCCCTACCAGGGGACTCAGGCGCACTGAAGTGGCCGCATCGAAGCGGCTGGCAGCCTGGGACAGCCCTTGTACACGCCAGACCTGGTGTGGCGTGCGCACCCCCTTGAGCGCGTGCACGCCCTGGTCCTCGCACACGAAATATCCATCTGACAAGCGCCGCGTGGCTTCGCCAATGAAAACCTGTCCAGGCGGCGCCAGCCCTTGCAGGCGGGCGGCCAGGTGAGGCGCATCGCCCAGGGCCAGGTGTTCGCGGTGGCTGCCGGCACCCACATCGCCCACGACGACCAGGCCAGTGTCGATGCCCACACGCAGGCGCAGGCCGCGCCCACCCACCACGTTCAGCGCAGCCACGGCCTGGACCAGCGCCAACCCGCTGTGCACCGCGCGGCTTGCCGCGTCCTCTTGCGCCAGCGGGTAGCCGAAGTAAACGAGCAAGCCATCGCCCAGGTACTGGGCCACCACGCCACCATGTCGCTGCAGGATGTCCACGGCGGCCTGCTGGTAGGCCAGCACGATGTCACGCCAGGCCTCTGGCGAGAGCGACTGGCACAGCACGGTCGCATCCACCAGATCGGCGAAAAGGATGGTCAACTGGCGACGCTCGCCGTCGGGCTGGGCCACCGCCTGGGGACGCCGCGCCAAGGCCTGCAGCACGCGCTTGCGGTCGCCCAGGGGCAGGCCGATTTGGGCCAGGTCGGCTTCGCTGAGAGACCCCAGCACATCGACGTCGATGGCGTGGGAACGCAGCAGCGCTTCCAGGTGCGGCACCCCAGCCTCCAACAGCCAACGGTGCAGCGCCGAAGACGTCATTCAGGTGCGGAATCCATGGCCCAAGCACAGACTGAATCGGGGTCCAGTGTGGCGCCCTGCGCCAACAAGCGCTGGAAAACAGTGGGCTCCAGCGCATCCTCCACCGCGGCATGGGCGCGCGACCAGGCGTACACGGCCAGCACATCGCGGGTGCCCAGATGACGGTAGGTCTGAGCGGTGTAGCCCAGCAGGCGGGCAGCAGCCTCGTGCCGGCCCTCCATTGCAGCCAGCAAGGCAAGCAGACCCGCGTACAAGCCCAGCCACTCCCAGCTGCGGCTGCGCGATGCCGCCAGGAAATCGCGCAGCGTGGCGCGGGCGTGCGCCAGGTCAGCACGCACAAACGCCACGCAGGCCACGATGGCGAAAGCGTGCACGACAAAGTTGTCGCGGCGGTGGCGTCCCCGCGCGAGGATGTCATGGCTGATGCGCAAGGCCGCATCGGTGTCTCCCAGCGCCAGGCTGATGGCCGCCAGATCGCTGAGGCCGGCCGACACGACGCCTTCGAGGCCAGCAGACTGCGCACGCACCAGCAGACTCTGGCAGACGCGCCTCGCATCGGCCATCAACTCCAAGCCGCGCAGCACCCCGACCTCGGCCATCAGGCGCTGCGTGAGCAGGCGTGCGGGCCAATCGGCGCGCTCGAGCGAACTCATTTCGCGCAGCACGGCGAGCGCCTCGTCTCGCGCCAACATGCCGCTGCCGGCCTGGCAGCGCAGCGCGAGGTACACACCGCGCGCATCGCTGACCGAGCGGCTTGCCTGCTCCGCGCGCCGAGCACCTTGCAGCATGGACGCGTTGTCCACCCCCCAATGAAGGCGACTGTGCTCCAGCCAGAAACGGGCGAGGTGTGGGCTGTCACGCCAGGCGTCGGCCAGCGCCTCGACCTGACGACCTCGTTGCCGGCCCTCGGGGGCCAAGCCCAGCAACAGGAACAGCGGCCCCACCGCACCCTGCAAGCGCACGGCCAAGTGAGGGTCGTGGACCACGGCCCAGTCCAGCGCAGCGCGCACGTTGTCCACGTCACAACCGAACTGGCTCAGCCAGGCGGCATCCGAACTCGACCAGTAAGCCTCATAGGCGGTGTCCATCAGGGCGGCCACCGCACGGGCATGGTGGGCCTGGAGCAAAGCCTGTTCGCCACTGGCCTGCAGTTTGAGGATGGCGTAGTCGCGCATGCTGTCGAGCAAACGGTAGCGTGGCGCATCGCCGCCTTCGACGGCCACCAGAGATCGGTCAACCAGGACACCGAGGGTGTCCAGCACCTCCCACTCGTCCATGCAGGCATCCGGCGTCAGGCCTTGCCCCAGCAAGGTGACCAAGCTGAGCGGGAAACCACCTGCGAACACCGCCACGCGACGGAACAGGGCCTGCTCCGCAGGGGACAGCAACTCGTGGCTCCAATCGAGTGCGGCCATCAAGGTCTGGTGGCGATCAGGCACACCCGTGCTGTGGCCAGCCAGCAAGCGAAAGCGCTCGTCCAGCCGCTTCACCACGCCAGGCAGGCCCAGCAGCGGCACACGCGAGGCCGCCAGCTTGATGGCCAGGGCCAGGCCATCAACGCGGCGACACAACTCAGCGACCAAGTCCACCTGCTCAGGCAGCAGCACATGGCGACGGTCGAGCGCACGCACATGGTCCACGAACAAGGCCACCGCGCCGTGCTGCAGGGCTTCCTCCACCGTGGCACCGGCGGGCGGGATGGACAGCGGCCCCAAGCGGAAGACACGTTCACCATCGACCTTCAAAGGCACCTGGCTGGTCACCAACAGGCGCACGCCGGATGCCGACTGCATCACAGCGCGCACCAAACCCGTGACGGCCGCCAGCACGTGCTCAGCGTTGTCCAACACCAGCAGCACCTTCATGGGGCCGAGCGCTGCGGCCAGACTGGCAAGGCGGTCAGCGCCACCGACGGACAGGCCCAAGGCCTGCGCAACGGCCGTCACCACGCAACCCGCCGGGCTCAGTCTGGCCAAATCGACCCATGCGGTCCCGTCAGGTCGATCCACACGCCAGCGGTGGGCTGCCGCCAGGGCCAGTGCCGTCTTGCCAATGCCGGCCGATCCCACCAGGGTGATCAGGGGCGCCGGCAACAACGCGTCCAAGGCCGCCAGATCGCGCTCCCGCCCCCACAGACGTTGCGCGTGCATGGGCAGCGGGGCCAGCACCTCGGCCTGAGCAGGCACAGGCTGCGGCTCGGCTCGGCGCACCGGAGGCCGTTGCAAACCGGCGTCCCCGTGTGACGGTGTGACCGAGGCGGACGACGCCGGCGACGGCGCAGCACCCGGATCGTGCTCGCGCACAGGCAGCACAAAGCGGTAACCGCGCCCAGGCACGGTGACGATGGCGCCGGTGCCCAGCACCTTGCGCAGGGCAGACACCTGCACCTGGAGGTTGTTTTCCTCGACCACCAGGCCAGGCCAGACCAACTCCAACAGCTCCGCCTTGGTGACCAGACGTCCATGACGCTGGGCCATCGCGATCAACACTTCCATGGCGCGACCACCCAGGGCCATGGGTTGCCCGTTCAGGTAGAGCACGCGCTCCTGCAGGCGAAGCGCGAAACGGTCAAAACAGATGCTGTCTGGCAAGGGTTCCCCGGTCGAAGGACCATCTTCAGAGGAATTTCAGAATCTCTTCAGAATGCCCCGTCCGGAGACCCGGACAATGTGCAACATTCTAAAGAAATCCAGCACAAACGCACGGTTCATGGGCTCTCCCGAGCCCCTTGGGCCACAGGTGCTTCAACGTGCTGAAACCAAAGCGCTGTCATCTCTGAAAAAGGACGGGTCGGAACCGTCTGCCCTGCGCAATCCGTGGGGTTCGCCCGCCGCCCTGGTCACCGGGACGGCGGGTTTCCGTTTTGGGGCGACCGCCAAAGCCCCCGCTGGGAAACGATGGACGCGCGCCTTCTAGAATGAAGGCACCTGATCAGTGCGAAGCGACCCATGCACGACATCGATATCAAGCACAGCGACTTCCACCGCATCGACCTCAACCTGCTCGTCGCGCTGGACGCCCTGCTGACCGAGTGCCACGTGGCGCGCGCCGCCGAACGCATTTTCATCGGCCAACCCGCCATGAGCCACGCCCTCGCGCGGCTGCGCGTGCTGTTCGACGACGAGTTGCTGGTGCGATCGGGCAAGCGCATGGTGCCCACGGAGCGTGCTCTGGCGCTTGCGCCACGGGTGCGCGCCTGGCTGGCCGATGCCAGCGACTTCATCCGTCGGCCCGATGATTTCGACCTGGCGCTCGCCGAGGGCGTGGTGCGCATGTCCGCGCCCGACGGGCTGGAAACCTTGATTGCGCCTGGCCTCGTCGCCTGGCTGCGCCGTGAGGCTCCGGGTGTGCGACTGCGCGCCCAACTGATCGAAGTGGACCACGTGCTGAGCGCGCTCGATGCCGACGAGCTTGACCTGGCCATCGTCGCCGTGGACGTCCCGCTGCGCAGCTGGCATCAGAGGGTGCGCCTGCTGAGCTGTGCGTTCAACTACATGTACGCGCCGGCGCAACTCGACCTGCCGGCGAACGCCACCTTGGCGCAACTGGCAGCGCTCGACCACGTCGTCAGCAGCCATCGGGGCGTAGCCGCCAGCGTGGTGGACGACTGCTTCGCTGCGCACGGCCAGCCGCGGCGCGTGGTGGCGACCGCGGCCAGCATCACCGCCTTGTTCGAGATGCTGCAAGCCGCACCGCTGGTGTCGATCCAGCCGGCCATCCACGCCAGGCTGCTGCCCTCCCCGGAGGTGGTGATCCGGCCGCTGCCCACGCAGCCGCCCTTGCTGATCCACGCTCACATGGTCTGGCACCGCCGCCACGACCAGCACCCGCTGATGACGCGGGTGCGCCAACAGGTCCAGGCCCTGATGGCCCGCGCCGAAGCGCGCTGCCCCCAAGGTGCCGTCACAGGCGCAACGAAGGATTCAGCGCAGGTTGAACTGCACGCTGGCCCCGCCTGAACGGCCATCGGCCTGACCTTCCACAGCGACCTTGGAGGCCGTCAGGCGCACGCGCTCGGCATCGAGCTTGTCGGTCAGGTAGGCCTTCACCGCGTTGGCACGATCGTCGGCGAGCGCGGTCAACGCGTCCTTGCCCACCGGCGCCGAGGCTTTGAGCAAGGCGGCCATCTGGTCATCGGGCAGGCTCTGCGCCAAGCCGACCAGGTTGCGCGGTTTCTTGATGTCGGCGGCCTTGTACGCGGCCTTCAACCAGGTGCTGCGCTCGGCCGACTCGACCACCACTTCCGACACCTCCTGCCCGGTGGACTTGGCCTTGGCACGGCGCATGAGCTGGTCCACATGGGCCTGGCGCAGGCCTTCGGTGTCGATGTCGGGGTCGGCCCAGCCCGTGCCTTCGAGCTTGAGCGCAGGGCGGTCTTTGAGCTTGGTGGCCAGGGCGTCCAGGCGCTCGCGGGCCGCCATGCTCAGCTCGGTGGAACCCGGCTGGAAAGGCACGACGCCCAGCTCGCTGGACGAGCCACCGGTCAGCAGCGCGAACGGCGCCGTCACCGCCTTGCCGATCAGGTTGAGGACGACCTTCCAGATGATGCCCCCCACCGAAAACTGCGGGTCGTCGAGCGAGCCGGAGATGGGCAGGTTGACGTCGATCTCGCCACGCGCGTTCTTCAACAGCGACACCGCCAGCAACACGGGCAGGCGGGTGGCATCGGGGCTGTCCACGCGCTCGCCGAAGGTGAGCTGGTCGAGGAAGACCTGGTTGTCGGCCTCCAGCTTGCCGCCATCGACCTTGTAGCGCACCGTCACCGACAGCGTGCCCTTTTCGATCGCATAGCCGGCGTAGCGGGCCGCGTACGGCGTCAGGCGCGTCAGCTCGATGCCCTTGGCCGTGCCGGCGATGTCGGTGTAGAGCTTCGGCCCCAGCGGGTGCAGCTTGCCGCTGATGCGCAGGGGTGCGCCGTCATCGACCGCGCCACTGACCTCGACCGTGGCCGGCTCGGGCGTGCGCGAGGACACCCCGGAGATGTCACCGGCGATGCGCGTCAGGCGCGCCGAGTAGTTGGGCTTGATGAAGGTGTCGGTGAAGTCCACCTCGCCTTGCGCCAGGCGGATGCCTTGCCAGCGCAGCTGCGGCGCGGGCGGGGCATCGCCAGCAGGGGTCATGGGCGGCGAGGTGGACGGCAAGGTCGTGGTGGTCACCGTGACGCCACCGGGTGCACTGGCGCGTGACGGCGACGATGCGCCGGGCACGGCGGCCTGCGGCGTGGTGATGGACTGGTCGCCTTGGCCGGCCTGATCCGCCTTCTTCACAACGCTGGCCAGGTTCAGGCGGCCATCGGGGTTGACGATGATGCGGCCGTAAAAATCCTTCAGCGCGATGAAGCCGAGGTCGGCGTCGATGCCGCCCCTGGCGTAGCTCAGGTCGGTGCCGTCCAGCGTGAAGCTGGCCCAGCGCAGGAAGAGCGCGTCGTTGACGCGGTCACGCAGGCGCAGGTCGCTCAGGCCCAGCTTGCCCTGGTAGCGCGCGCTCAGACCCTGGCGGGCGTCGTCGGCCAGGGTGATGCGCCCCTCGGCCTGGGCCGCGGCCGAGGCCAGCGCGACGTTGAGGTGCGGGTCGAGGTAGGGCTGCAGGGCGCGCAGGTCGAGGTTGACCACGGCCAGCGCACCCTTGACCGACAGCGGCTGCGGCCGCACATCGCCCTTGAAGCGGACCTTGCCTTGGCCTTGCGCCAAGGTTTGCAGGGCGATGGCCAGGGGCTGGTCCATGCGCGAGCCCAACCCCTTGACGCTGAGGTCGGTGCGCTTGAGCGAGAACACACCCGCCGGGCTGACCACCTGGTCGGTGAACTGCACAGCGCACTCCAGGCAGCGCAGTTCGCCCAAGGTGATGGGGACGGAGCTGGCCTCGGGTGTTTTGCCCATGGCTTGTGCGTTGCCGGCCGGAGAAGCAGCAGATGCTGATGAGGCCCCCGACGCTTGGCCCAGGAACAAGCCCCGCGCGTCGCGGAACAGGGCCGCATCGAGGCGGTCGGCCGTGACCGTCGCGATGGCCAGGCTGCGCAAACCCGGGCTGGTCGGCGCCAGGCTGGCGTCGGCCTCGATGCCATCGACCGTGAAGGCTTTCAGGGCGATGCGGTCCTTGCGGCGGCTGTCGGGGGTCCCGCCCACCGCCGCCGCATCGGCCAGCAAGTCATTCAAGGTGACCTGCCCGGCGCTGAGGCGCACGGCTTGGGAGAGCGCGGCAGCCGATGTGGTCGATGAGGCCGATGCAGCCGGCGCGGCCTGGGCCGCCAGCAGGTTCGCGCTGACGTGCGCCTTGGCCCCCACCTGCCCTTGCGCAACCACCACCGGCAGGGCCAGCTGGCGCTGCAAGGGCTTGAGCCAGGGTGCCACGGGCCACTGCGCCAGGCTCAGGTCGAGCTCGGCGCGTTGCAGCGTCGGGTGGGCCGTGCCCTGGGCGCCGAACTGGCCACCGTGCTCGTCCTGCACGGACAGCTGCCAGCGCGCGTCGGGCGCCTGGGCGCGGGCGTCGAGGCCCTGCACGTCCAGCAGCACCTGGGTCAGGCGCGGCCAAGCGGCCTCGGCCTGGGTCTGGGCGTCGATCTGGCGCGCGGCGACATGGAGCTTGGCCACCGACCATTGCCAAGGTGCAGCATCTGGGGCTGGCGTTGCGGCGGAGGACGCAGCGGCCGATGCGCCGGGTGCCGCACGGGGTGCCGTGGCGGGTGTGGCAACGGCGGCCACAGTCGAGGGCGCGGCTGGCCTCACCCGCACGCTCAGCCCGTCCAGCGCCACGCTGGCGATGGCCACGCGGCGGGCCAGGGGCTCGGCGTCGATGCCTTCGACGCGCAAGGTCTCCCAGCCGGTGTCCACGCGGCCCAGGCCCGGTGCAGGCGGCAGGCCGATGTCGAAGCCGCTCACCTGGGCGCTGCCGCGGATGGCCAGCGTGGGCAGGGCCGGCGCTTGGCGCTGCTCGAACAAGATGTTGATGTCGGTGTCGAGCCGGCCGGCGCGGACCTCCGGCCGCATCGCTTCGGGCATCAAGGCCTTGGCCGCATCCAGCCAGTGGGCCAGGTCCACGTTCTGCCACTGCACCGCCACCTCGCTGCGGTGGCCTTCTCGGAAAGGCAGGGCCTTGCCCGTCACCTTGAGCGGGCTGCCGTCGATGCGGGCCTGCAGCAGCGGCTGCACGGTCACATCGAGGTCGGCGGGCAGGCTGCTGACGAAGGGCACGTCCAGGCGGAACTGGTCGATGCGGTGGCTCTGCGACAGCACCCGATCTTCGTAGCGCAGCACGCCATCTTTGATTTCGATGTTGAAAACGGCAAAGCGCGCCGGGCCGGTGTCAGGCTGGGGCTGCGGCGAGGGCTGGCTCAGGCGCTCGATGACGGCGGTGATGTTGAAGCGCTCGGCGCTCTGGCGCTCCAGCAGGAGCTCGGGCTGGACCAGCCGCACACGGCGCAGCACCGGGGCCATGCGCCAGAGCGATTGCACCGACAGCTGGGTTTCGGCGCGCTGCAGCTTGAACCAGGGCTGGGCGCTCGGGCCCACCGCCAAGTCACCGGCCTCCACGGCCAGGGACCACGGGTGGATGCGCAACTCGCCCAAGTGCACCGGCGTGCCCAGGGCCTCGGTGGCCGCCGCTTCGACGCGGGGGCGCAACCAGTCGGGCAACCAGTGACCGACCACGCCGGTCCACAGGCCTGCCGCCACCGCAGCCCCGAGCGCCACACGGCCCAGGAGGCGCAGGGGGCGCAGGGGTCCGGGAGGATGCCGAGGTGCGTTGAACGGCGTGTTGGAGGGCGTGGAGGCGGAGTCAGGGGCCGGAGCGGTCATGGGGCAGCCATCCGCAGCGTGCGGGCAAAGGTGATCAACCTTCGCATGTTAGCGGGCCGTGCCCCAGGGCCGCTTCAGCCGCCGTTCAGTGGCCAGTCAGTGGCGGCAAGAGGTCGCCATGGCGCAAGTCGGCAGGGGTGTCGGCATCGCGCAGCACGCCGGTGTCATCGACCTCGACCTGCTCGGCCGCCGACCAGTCCAGCAGGGCTTGTGCGCCGCGGTCGCCGCGCAGTCCGGCCGGGCCTTGCGTGGACGCTGGCACCGCATCGCCCAGCAAGGCCGGCCACACGGCGCGCGGCAGCAGGCGCGGGTGACCCAGGGCGTCGCCACAACGTGGCACGACGACGCGGCCTGTGGCCTCGAAGCGCTCGCTCAGACGCTGCAGGGTGTCGGCGCGGACCCAGGGCATGTCGGCCAGGGCCACCAGCGCGCCCGCCACCGGGGCCACGGAGGCTGCTCCGCCAGGCAGCGCGAGCAACATCCGCAAGCCCGCCGCCAGGGTGTGGCCCTGCCCCAAGGCCGCGTCTGCACAGCTCACACAGCGCGCGCCATGGGCCTCGCACACCGCCTGTGCGAAGGCATCGGCCTCACCCGCCGGCCCTGGACGGGTCAGCACCCAGACCTCGTCGAAGACCTCGCGGTGCGTGGCCACCACGGCCTCGAGCAGGCTGCGGCCATCGGGCAGCAGGGCCTGGCGCTTGTCGCTGCCAAAGCGGGTGGACGCACCCGCCGCCAGCACCAGCACCACCACGCGCGGCGCAGGCATCAAGCCGCCTTGAGCCGCAGCGGCAGCGAGCGGAGGCGTTGCCCAGTCAAGGCGAACAGCGCATTGGCCACGGCCGGCGCCACTGGCGGCACGCCCGGCTCACCGACGCCGCCAGGCGCGTGGGCGTTGCGCAAGATGTGGACATCGATGCGCGGCATGTGCGCCAGCTTGACCATGGGGTAATCGGGGAAGCTGGCCTGCTGCACGCGCCCTTGCGCCAGCGTGACCTCGCCGAACAGCGCTGCGCTCAGGCCGAAAACGATCGAGCCCTGCATCTGCGCTTCGATGGTGTCGGGGTTGACCGTGTGGCCACAGTCGATGGCGCAGACAACGCGGTGCACACGCACCTGATCGCCTTGCACGGACACCTCGGCCACCTGCGCGCAAATGGAGCCAAACGCTTCCTGCAAGGCGATGCCGCGGGCGCGGCCGGCCGGCAAGGCCTGGCCCCAGCCGGCCTCCTTGGCCGCTCGCTCCAGCACGGCCAAATGGCGGGGGTGCTGGCCCAGGCGCGCACGCCGCCAGGCAACGGGGTCTTGGGCCGCGGCATGGGCCAATTCGTCGGCAAAGCTTTCGACAAAGAAGGCGTTGTACGAGTGGCCCACGCTGCGCCAGTAACCCACGGGCACGTGGCCCTGGAGGCGCACCTGGCGCACGGCCAGGTGAGGGATGTCATACGGCAGATCGAAGGCGCCTTCGATCTGGTTCTTGTCGGGGGAGTCGGCCGCGGCCCAGGGCAGCAGGCGCTTGGTGGCGCCATAGGTCGGCGACTGTGCCGCGACGCGGTTGTGCCAGGCGACGGCCTGGCCCTGCTCGTCGAGCACGGCGCGGAAATCGGCCCAGGCGGCCGGTCGGTAGAGGTCGTGGCGGGTGTCATCCTCGCGGGTCCACAGCAGCTTCACAGGCTGGCCGCCCACCTGCATGGCCACGGCCACGGCCTGCTCGACCATGTCGATCTCGAGCCGGCGGCCAAAGCCACCGCCGAGCAGGGGCAGGTGCAAGGTCACGCGCTCGCTGTCCACACCGGCAATCTGGCTGGCGCGCCACTTGGCCAGCGAGGCCGACTGGGTCGGCGCCCACACGGTGACCGCGCCGTCCTTGACCTGGGCCGTGCAGTTGATGGGCTCCATGGCCGCGTGGGCCAGGTAAGGCGCGTGGTAGCGGGCCTGCAGCACGGTCTGCTTTTTGCCGCCCGCCTTGTCACCGGCCTTGGCAGCCGCTTCGGCGTCTTTCAGCACTTGCTCGGCATCGCCACGGTTGGTGAACGAGGTGCCCGAGTTCTTCGCCAGGGCCTCGTCGGCTTGTCGGGCGATGTCGGCAGAGCTGGTCTGGTCGTGCGGCGTGGCCGTCCAGGAGACCTTCACTTGGGCGGCGGCCTGCTTGGCACGCCACCAGCTGTCGGCCACCACGACCACCGCGTGCGGGATCTGCACCACCTGCTTGACGCCGCGCATGCGCAGGGCCTCGGCGCCATCGAAAGACGCCACGTCCGCACCGAACACGGGGGCCTGCACGGGCACGGCATAGAGCATGCCGGGCAGGCGCACATCGACGCCAAACTGCGCCGAGCCATCGACCTTGGCCGGGATGTCCTTGCGCGGTGCGGCCTGGCCGATCAGCTTGAACTGATCGGGCGATTTCAAAGGCACGTCGGACGGCGGCGTGAGCTTGGCCGCGTCGGCCGCCACCTCGCCATAGCCCAGTTTGCGGCCCGTGGCCGTGTGGACAACCTGGCCGGCCTCGGTGCGGCACTCGGCCACCGGCACCTGCCAGCGCTGCGCCGCGGCCTGCACGAGCATGGCGCGCGCCGTGGCACCCACCACGCGCAAAGGCAGCCAGGCATCGCGGATGCTGCTGGAGCCGCCCGTGACCTGCAAGTGCAGCACGCGGCCCGTGCGTTGCGCCAGGGCGCCGGCGGTGCGCGCCAGCCAGCCGTGATCGTCCACGCCAAAGGGCAGCGCATTGAGCATCATGGCTTCGTTGGCATAGACCTGCGCGACGGGTGCGGGCTCGGCGCGGACGTCCTCCCAGCGGGCATCGAGCTCTTCGGCCAGCAGCATGGGCAGCGAGGTCATCACGCCCTGGCCCATCTCGGCGCGCGGCACGGCCACGGTCACGGTGCCATCGGGCGAGATCTTGACCCAGGCATTGAGCGCGACCTGATCGCCCTGCACGGGCAAATCGGCGGGCTTGCCCAGGCGCTCCTGGGGCGTGGGCGCGCCACAACCCACGAGCAGGCCACCGGTGGTGACGGCCCCGGCGATGAGGAAGCCGCGGCGGGTCAAATTCGTGCGGGTGTCCGTGCGGGTGTCCGTGCGATCGTTCGTGCTCATGCGGCCCCCTTGTCGCTGCCAGACGCACTTGGCGAAGCCCCGGCGGCCGTGTGGATGGCCGCGCGCACGCGCTGGTAGGTGCCGCAACGGCAGATGTTGGTCATGGCCGCGTCGATGTCGGCGTCAGAGGGTTTGGCGTTCTCGCGCAGCAAGGCCGTGGCGGCCATCAGCATGCCGCTCTGGCAATAGCCGCACTGTGGCACCTGGTGCTGCACCCAGGCCGCCTGCAGCCGGGTCAGGATGGCATCGTCCTTCGCTTCGATGGTCTGCACCGACTGCCCGGCCACCGCCGAGATCGGCACCACGCACGAGCGCACCGCGCCGCCATTGAGGTGCACGGTGCAGGCCCCGCAGGCCGCGATGCCACACCCGAACTTCGTGCCGGTGTGGCCGAGTTCGTCCCGCAAGACCCACAGCAAGGGCATGTCGTCTTCGACATCCACCTGCACGGGCCGACCGTTGAGTTGGAATTGATGCATGGTGGACAGCGTACATCTTTCCCGCGGATGCCGTCAAGCGTGAAGGCACAGGCGGGGCATGGCGTTACAGTGGGGCGATGTCTTACCCGAAAAAGCTCAGCCGCGAAGCCATCGTCGAGGCCGCGCTGGCACACATCGAAGCCCACGGCGTGGACGCCCTGTCCATGCGCACCCTGGCCACCGATCTGGGCGTGACCCCCAATGCGCTGTACCGCTACTTTCCCAGCAAAACCGACCTGAGCTTCGCCCTGGCCGACGAGGCCGGCCGCATCCTCTTGAGCGCCCTGCAAGCGGCCGCGCAAGGCCTGACCCTGCTCGATGCCGTGCGTGCCACCGCGCAAACCTACCTGCATTTCGCGCGCACGCGCCCGGCCCTCTACGCCGTCAAGATGAGCCACTGCAAGTCCGGTGGCGAGGAGCCGCCCAGCCACGCGCAGGTCTGGGACTTCGTGCTCTCGTTCACCGCCGACCTCCACACGCCCTGGGACCGCGAGGACCTGGCGCTGTCGCTTTGGGCGGCGCTGCACGGCCTGGTCGAGCTGGACCGCGCCGACATGCTCGACGGCCGCGATGCCCAAGCCACCCTGAACG
>Ga0209617_10000408_pt1 | contig 18455 bp, 18 predicted proteins | sample LakEriepJuly2011_2_FD_187459 | JGI IMG/M metagenome (GOLD analysis project Ga0209617, IMG submission 187459) | Freshwater microbial communities from dead zone in Lake Erie, Canada - CCB epilimnion July 2011 (SPAdes) (version 2) | ecosystem: Environmental > Aquatic > Freshwater > Lentic >...
GATCTTACATCCTTGATAAACTGAGTTTTCTTCAATTCAACCAATTCAGTAACAGAGGGAGGTGTCATTTTATTGATGGTTGCCTTAGTGAATCGCTCTAAGTCTTTGAGCTTCATCATCTCTCTGCGGCCAGTAATGAACGTAATGGCAGTTCCTGATTTGCCAGCTCTGCCCGTTCTTCCGATACGGTGTACGTAATACTCCTCATCCAATGGGATGTCAAAGTTGAATACAGCCTCTACGTTATCTACGTCGATTCCTCTAGCCGCTACATCGGTAGCAACCAATACAGTGCAAAGACCTTTTCGGAACTTGCCCATGACCTTGTCACGCTGCGCTTGAGAAAGGTCACCGTGAAGCGCTTCAGCAAGAATGCCTCGAGCACCTAAAGATTCAGTAACCTCGTCCGTCATCCGCTTGGTATTGCAAAATACTACGCTGAGGGAATAATTGTGAATATTCATCAAACGAGCCATCAGCTCCATCTTCAAGGACTGCTTTACTTCATAGAATACTTGATCGATTGTCGCAACCGTCAATTCATTCTTGGCAACTTTGATAATTTCTGGGTCTTTCTGGTACTTGCGTGTTAGGTCAAGGATAGGCTTGGCCATGGTTGCGGAGAAGAATACCGTCTGTCTCTCTTCAGGCATTTCCTGAAGAATAGCTTCGATATCGTCTCTAAAGCCCATGTCTAGCATTTCATCTGCCTCATCCAAGACGATGATTCCTGCATCTTCCAATCGTAAAGTGCCTCTGTTGATGTGGTCCTGAACACGACCAGGGGTTCCTACTACGATCTGTACGCCTTTTTTCAAGACACGAATCTGCCTGTCGATGGATTCACCTCCGTAAATAACAACAGAGTTAATTTTTTTGTGGTATTTAGCCAGTTTTTGAAATTCTCCCTCTACCTGAACCGCTAGTTCACGGGTAGGACATAGGATAATTGCTTGAGGCTTGTTGAATTCGGGGTCTACCAAGTCGATGATAGGAATCGCGAATGCCGCCGTTTTACCAGTTCCGGTTTGTGCTTGACCGATTAAATCGCGGCCTTGCAAAATGAAAGGAATGGCTTGTTGTTGAATGGGGGAAGGTTGGGTGTACCCCATCTCTTCCACAGCCCGCAAGATTTCTTCCGAAATCCCCAGGTCTGAGAATTTGTTTGTGTTTTCCATGAATGTTGTCCTTACTTTTTCTTGCCATGGTATCCTAAATCCCAGACAAGCAACAGCAAGGACTCACGGCACGAAAAATAGCTATGTCAAAATTGACGATGCAAAAGTAAGTATAAAAATTTTGTAAAACAAGGGTAGGGCTGAAGTTTTTAGAATTTTCTGTATAAATCAGGGGCTTTAAACGAAATATATTTGGTGGTACGAATTGTACAAAGTACCAAGTACCAAGTACCCGCCGCGGCGGGCAGGCGAAGTACGAAATACGAGATACGAAATCTAATTAATGTCGAACGCTGAACGCCGAGTGCAGAATGTCGAAAAAAGTACTAAGTACCAAGTACGAAGTAGGGATTCGCATTGGGACTCAAATTCTATTCCTTAAAAATCTTGGTACACTGTACTTGGTACCTGGTACAAAATTTAAAGTCTTGATACTTGCTACTTGATACTAATTACTTAAAAGTCTTGGTACTTTGTACTTGGTACCTGGTACAATGTCTAAAGTCTTGCTACTTGCTACTAGCGACTTGATACTCATAAAAACGATTGGTCCTCCGAAGCTTCTTCGGTCATCTTCTCAGCAAGTTCCTTGCCCAAGTACCGATCAATTAGACCATGTGCAAGGTAGAGCACTGGGGTAAGTGCCATTGCGACGGTAAACTTATACACATAATTAATAAGCCCTACAGCTGCGATTTGGGGGAGGCTCCAATTTCCAAAAACATAGAATGCGATCCCCAGTACCACAAATGAATCGATGAACTGGGATACAAGGGTAGAGCCTGTAGCGCGTAACCAGATCATTTTTGGACCTGTGACGGCTCGGAGCTTTTGAAAAACATACACATCAATCAATTGCCCAAGCAAAAAGGCGGTAAGCGAACCGATAATAATTCCCAGGCCTTGTCTAAAAATGGTATTGAAAGCATAGTTGATATCAAACGAACTTCCATCAGGCATACTCGCATTGACTTCCAGCCAAAATGAGGCAGGAGCCAGCGCCGTAACTAGGCTGATGACAACAAAAACATAGGTGATGAGTGCGGCAGTCAAAAAACTAATTTTACGTACTCCTTTTTTACCAAAATACTCGTTAATCAAATCGGTAGTGATAAAGACTACAGGCCAGATCACTGCTCCAGCAGTGAGGTTAAAGTCCAAGACAAACTCACCAAAAAAAGACCATTGAACAGGCTCAAATCCGAGGGTACGCTCTCCTGAGAAGATCTTCACCCCAATAATTTCAGCTAGGATGGCATTGGTTAGGAATATCGCTCCTAGGATGACAAATAAGTTGGTCTTTCGGCTTTGAGGGGATTCATTCATGACGTAGGTATGGGGTAGGTGATGCCTTCTTCACTTAAGATGGAATTGGGGAAAATGGTTTGCGCTTCAACCAATAATTCGCTTAAATCTGGGTATCGGGAAGAAAAATGGCCTAGCAGCAATTTTTTGACGCCTGCAAGTTGGGCTAGTTGCCCCGCTTGAATGGCAGTACAATGAAAGGTTTCGGCAGCACGGTGGCTATCCGCTTCCATAAAGGTGGCTTCATGGTAAAGCAGATCCACCCCTTCGAAATACGGAGCCAATGTAGGATTGAAAGTTGTATCCGAACAGAAGGCATAACTTCTTAACGAAGCCAATGGATGGCAATAGTCCTTCGCCAAGTAGTGGGTTCCATCGGAGGCTAGGTGATCATGACCTAAACGAAGCTGTTGAATGACTTCCAAAGATAAAGCCCTTTCTTGAAGTTTTTCCTTGATTAGTGAGCGAAGACCAGCTTTTTCTTGAATGATAAATCCGGTGGTGGGAATGCGGTGCTGGAGCGGAAAGCTGGAAACTGTGAATTGAGGATGGTCTAGTAAGGTTACTTTTTCTTCTGTTATGGTTTCAGTGAATTCTAAGGGGTAATTCAAGCGGGTTTGGCTCCACCTAAAATGAGTGGTAATGATCTCGTTTAATCCCCTGGGGCCAACTATTCGGAGTGCATCGGTTCGCTTGGATAGATGAAAACTAGATAATAGGCCAACCAAGCCTAGGTAATGGTCTCCATGGAGATGGGAGATGAAAATGGTTGAAATTTTGGAGGCCTTCACCTTGTATTTACGCAATTGAATTTGGGTACCTTCTCCACAATCCAATAAAAAAAACTCCTGCCCAAATCGAATGACTTGGGCAGTGTGATTTCTTCCATGCATGGGGATGGAAGAGGTGTTTCCTAGGATGGTGACTTCAAATTCTGGACTCAAGCGCCCTCCTCGTCTTTTCCTCCATCAATCTCATGCATAAATACCACTTCCCCAGCTTCTTCTAAGTTGGACACAAGACGCAACTTCTTATCAAGCATGGAGATCTTGAGTAACTTCATCACATGGTCACGAACGCCGGAGATCACAAAAATCCCTCCGTTGCGGCCAAATTCCCGGTCACCTACAAGTAGGGCACTCAATCCACTGGAATCCACATAATTTACTTGACTCATGTCGAGCACAAGGTTGCTGTAGCCCTCGGCATGGATGGTTAACAGTTCAGACTTTAGTTTAGGAGCCAATAGGGAGTCAATTTTTTCCTCTAGTGGGGAAAAAACAACATACTGCTCTTTTTTATCGATGGTATATTTCATGTGCGTGTGCTTAGTTGGCAAGGTAATCTAAAATACTTTTTTCAATTCGTGTGGCAATGTCAGTAGTTTCTGCACGAACAAAGCCCGTTCCGGTAATCTTTTCAAACAACTCAATGTAGCGATCTGAAATGCTTTGTACAAGTTCATCGCTCATTTCTGGTACTACCTGTCCTTCTTTTCCCTGAAAGCCGTTGGCAATCAGCCACTGACGTACAAATTCTTTGGACAATTGCTTTTGAGGCAATCCTTGCTTTTGGTTTTCTTCGTAGCCTTCCGCATAGAAGTAGCGGGAAGAATCCGGGGTATGGATTTCATCGATCAGGTAAATTTTCCCCTCTGCTTTACCAAATTCATACTTGGTATCAACTAGAATTAATCCCTTTTCTTTGGCCATCTCTTGCCCACTTTGAAATAGATCCCGGGTATACTGCTCAAGAACAAGGTAATCTGCTTCTGAAACTATTCCCTTGGCTAAAATATCTTCACGAGAAATGTCCTCATCGTGCCCTTCAGATGCTTTGGTGGTTGGGGTGATGATAGGTGTTGGGAAGGCATCGTTTTCTCTTAATTCCTCCGGCATGGGTACACCGCAGATTATTCGCTTGCCTAAGGCATATTCCCGAGCGGCATGTCCAGCTAGGTAGCCACGAATCACCATTTCAACCTTAAAGGGCTCACAGCGCTTGCCAATGGTCACGCTTGGATCTGGAGTGGCTGTTACCCAGTTGGGAACTAGGTCTGCAGTGGCTTTTAAGAAGCCAGCAGCGATTTGATTCAGTACTTGACCTTTGTAGGGGATTGCTCGAGGAAGCACTACATCGAATGCGGAAATACGGTCCGAAGCAACCACAACGAGCTCTTTTTCGAACATGTACACATCCCGTACTTTACCCTTGTAAAAGCCTTTCTGTTTAGGAAAGGAAAAGTGAGTTTCTTTAATCGCGTTACTCATGAAGAATTCGTTTGGGCAAAAATAGAAAAATCGATTTGGCTAGCGGTTAACTTGCCCGTTATTTATTGATTTTATTTCCAAGTTCGTAGGTTTCAGTTCGTTCTAGAACCCCATTCACACTATAGAACTCTCGAACTCCATTTAATATACCTTTACTAAACCGTCTGATTTCTTGTATTTTACCTGTTTCGTAATAAAGTATCGCTTCGCCCTCTTCTAGGTCATTGAGGAAGAAAATGCTGGAAGAGAGTTGTCCGGAAGGGTAGTAGTTTTCCTCCTTGATTTTCCCTCCTTTTTTGGAATAGAACTCCTGCTGCTGTAGGCTACCTGATTCATAGTAGCTGGTGCTCGGAGTGATGGGAATTCCTTTGGAGAAGGTTGTTTTTTGTTTTAGCGCACCTCCCGGATAATAGATGAGGAGATCTCCGTCGGGGGCACCCTTTCGGTAGTTACCTATACGTTCAGGTTGTCCATTGGGATGTTGGAGTAGGTATGGGCCATCTAGGCCTCCATAAATGAAGAATAGCCGTGAGCGCAAGCTGCCATCCGGAAAGAAGCTTTCCTCTTTGCCGTCCAGCACTCCACGTACGTAATTACCTTGGTATTGCAGAATACCGGACTCGTCGTATTCTTCTCGTGGACCGTTAAATTGACCTCCTAAATAGCTGATTTTGGATTGAATCGACCCATTTGGATGGTATTGGAAAGAAATTCCTTCTGGTTTGTTTGTTCTGAAGGGTGTCTTTTCAGATAAGGTCCCGTCTTCAAAATAGGATAGGACTTCACCTTCCAGTTGGTTGGCCACAAAGTTGGAACGCTGTCTCAGCTTGCCACCAGGAAAAAAGCTCAAGGCTTCCCCTTCGCGCTGATTATTTTGAAAAGTCAATTTACGAAGTGTATCGCCTGTCTCTGGATCCAAATCGTAAAATAAACCATGACGCTGGCCGTCCTTTAATTGGCCTATCACCACCAATCTGCCATCCAAATCATAGCGCCAAACAGTTCCATTCGCCTTTCCGTTTACCAATGTGACTACTTCTTTGACTTTGAGCGTATCCCCCTCATGGTAGGTACGAACTGTATCTTGACCAAAGGTCAAAAATGAAATAAGCGTAAAAACAGAAAGTAAAAGAAAAGGCTTTAGCATAGTGATCCGCAAAGGACTACAAACAGATGGATTGACCACAGGTCCAAGAAAATGACATTGGAAAATTACAAAGCAAGAAATTCAAATAGCTATTCTTTAGCGTATTTATTTGGGATGGGCTAACTTTGATATTCTAAATCCAGCTCCATTATGTCACCGATTCGTCTAGTAGTTGTCCTCCTATTTTTTATGCTTACTTCTTGCCAACAAAAAAAGGAGATTGTCTTTAAAAATTACGAGGGAGAGATTTTTGGAACCTATTACCGGATTCAGGTAGGGGACACGGATCGGGATTTCCAAACTCAATTTGATTCGGTCTTTGCACTAATCAATACGGCTGCAAATTCGTATGTACAGGAGTCGGAAGTTTCTGATTTTAATATGAAAGGAATTTTAAAAGATCCATCCTTCACCTTCCGAGATATGCTTGATTCTAGTAGAAAATTTCATTTACAAAGTCAAGGTTATTTTGAACCCACTTTATTCCCTTTGCTCAAGGCCTGGGGCTTTTCTTTTGAACAGCGGGAGCAAATGGATAGCGCAAAGGTGGCGGAGTTAAAGTCGTTGGTAGGCTTCGAAACGAAGCTTATCGTGACAGATTCGGGCTATTTTGCAGCTGAAGAAGGTGTAAAATTGGATGTTACAGGTTTGGGTGAGGGCTATGCCATTGATAAACTTGCATCGGTATTAGACCAAGCGGGTGTTGCGGACTACTTGGTGGAGATCGGAGGGGAGATGAAGGGGAAAGGGAATAATCCTAGAGGGGAAAATTGGACCATCGGGATTGAAGACCCATCGCAAGCGGAGTTAGGAGTAACCAACTCCATGCTGACCAAGGTAACCTTGAACCAACTTGCCTTGAGTAGCTCAGGAAATTACCGAAAATTTTACATCGATGAAGAAGGCAACCGCAGATCTCACCTGATTGATCCAACCACAGGTTTCCCTGTAAGTCATTCGATGGTTTCGGTATCCGTATTGGCTACCTCCGCAACGCAAGCAGATGCCTTGGCTACTGCATTTATGGCGATGGGCCCTGAAAAGGCAAAGGTGCTGGCAGAAAGCCTACCCGGTGTAGAGGCCATGTTTGTGCTGGCCGAAAAGGATCGCCTGCGAATGGAATTTACTTCTGGCTTTCCGAAGGAGCTGGAGCAAGAGAAAAAGTAAAATATATTAATTTTAATTTTTCACCTTTACGTTTTATCTAACCATCTTTTTTAATCTCTCGCAAAGCCGTCAAGTCCTGCCTGTGGTAGGCAGGCGCGAAGGAGGGTGCATCATCAAACCCCTAAGTTCTATTTTTATACGGAAGAATTAGACGAAGAAGTGGTTAGTTCCATTTTGGAACATACCACTCTAAACGGCGCATTGAGGCAAAAGACCCAAAAAACACGAGAAAAATGCTACTCCATAGATGCGGTTCTTGCAGTGGGCCATCAAGTCAATTCTGACATTGCTACAAAGTTTTGTTTTTGGGCATCACTGCACGATAGGATGGCCTAATCTAGTACACGATTTTAACCTAAATTTTTTTAACTGATATGAAAGATGAATTAGTTTTTTACAGATTGGATGAACTTGCCGATCATGTTGAGGTCAGAATTGATGAAAAGAGAGAAACCATTTGGCTCACGCAGCAGCAAATAGCGGATCTTTTCGGGACGAAGAGGCCAGCCATTACCAAACATTTGAGTACTATCTTTTACTCCGGAGAATTAGATGAAGAAGTGGTATGTTCCATTTTGGAACATACCACTCTACACGGCGCATTGAGGCAAAAAACCCAAAAAACACGAGTAAAATACTATTCTTTGGATGCGGTACTTGCGGTGGGATATCGAGTGAATTCTGGCCGTGCCACGCAGTTTAGAATTTGGGTTACACGGATATTAAAAGACTACTTACTTAAAGGATACGTTATCAACAATCGGATGAACCGATTGGAAGATCGAATGGAGGCTATCGATGCTCAGATAAATCACCTAGAGCTCCAACTAAATACGCATTTGATTCCGACTCAAGGTGTTTTCTTCGAAGGGCAAGTGTTTGATGCTTATGTGCTGGTTTCGAAAATCATTGGAAGTGCTCAAAAATCCATTGTGTTGATTGATAATTATGTGGATGAAAGCGTACTAGTTCATTTGAGTAAAAGGCATGATAAGGTGTCGGTTACACTACTCACCAAAACCCTTAGCAAACAACTTCAATTGGACGTGCATAAAGCCAATGCACAATATCCACCAATTCAAGTTAAGCTGTTTGGCCAAAGCCACGATCGCTTTTTAATCATCGATCAAACAGAAATCTATCACTTGGGTGCTTCTCTTAAAGATTTAGGTAAAAAATGGTTTGCCTTTTCCAAACTAGATCAACGCTCAGTGCCAAGCATGTTGGCATCCATTTCGGAAGTGCTTTAATTAGGTTAGCTCTTTGCGACTTCTCTAGCAATCTTTTTTAATCTCTTCCCGCAATGCTGCGGGACTAGCAGCAAAGTAGCAAAGCCCTGCCTGCGGTAGGCAGGCGCAAAGAGGGGGCATCACCAAACACCTAAGTGCTATTTTTTATAAGGGAGAATTAGACGAAGAAGTGGTTAGTTCCATTTTGGAACATACCACTCTACACGGCGCATTGAGCCAAAAGACCCAAAAAACACGAAAAAAATGCTACTCCCTAAATGCGGTTCTTGCAAAGAAAATCTGCTCTAGGTGCGTGAAAAAAGACTTATTACTAAATCCGAAAGTCGCAAAGAGGAGGTATAAATCATTTCCTTTGCGTCCTGCCTGCGGAAGGCAGGCTCTGCGCCTTTTCGTGAATAAATTAATAAATCTCCCCGCAATTCTGCGGGGCAGGCTGCAAAGTAGGAAAGCCGCAAAGAGTAGGGGTTGGATGATTTTTATTTAGTATCTAGTTGAGTTGTCAAGGATTCCTTGACAACTGCCATAGCCGAAAAAAAATGATTCCAAAAACACAATTTAGATGCTGTTATTTCTGTAGGATATCGTGTGAAATCCAATTTTAATTGTTTTTTTTTCCATAAAATCTCCGCTAAACCTTCTCAATCACAATCGCCGAAGCACCACCTCCGCCATTGCAGATGGCTGCCACGCCAATGTCTCCGCCCTTTTTGTGAAGTACCGAAGTCAGTGTACTGATGATTCGTGCTCCAGATGCTCCTAGGGGATGGCCTAAGGCCACAGCACCTCCGAATACATTCAAGCGGTCGTTGTCGAGGTTTAGTTCCCGCTGGTTGGCAAGCGCCACCGCTGCGAAGGCCTCGTTGATCTCGTAGTAGGAAACTTCGGCAGCAGTTACTCCAGCATGGGTCAAGGCTTTAGGAATAGCCAAGGCAGGTGCGGTCGTGAACCAAAGTGGATCCGTAGCTGCATCTGCATAGCCTCTGATTTTGGCAATTGGCTTGAGGCCGTATTTTTGGACTACTTCCTTACTCACCAAGACCAAGGCTGAGGCTCCGTCATTCATGGTCGACGCATTGGCTGCAGTCACAGTTCCATTTGGATCAAAAACAGGCTTTAGGGAAGGGATTTTATCAAATACTACATTCTTAAATTCCTCGTCTTCGGCAATCAAAATCGATTCTCCTTTTCTACCTTGGAGTTCAACCGGTACGATTTCATCCGCAAACATTCCTGCTTCCCAAGCGGCCGCCGATCGTTGGTAGGATTGGATGGCATAGGCATCCTGCTCGGCTCGACTAATATTCATTTCCTTGGCAGTGTTCTCCGCACAGTTGCCCATGGGAAACTTGTAGTACACTTCAAAAAGTCCATCACGCACCAATCCATCGGTTAACTCAGCATTCCCATACTTGTAACCAAATCGTGCTTTTGGAACGTAGTAGGGGACATTGGACATGCTTTCCATTCCACCAGCAACCACTACCTCGTTGATGCCCAATTCGATGGACTGAGCCCCGAGCATCACGGCTTTCATTCCTGAAGCACAAACTTTGTTGATGGTAGTGCAGGGTACTTGATAGCCAATACCTGCTCCGATGGAGGCTTGACGAGCGGGTGCTTGTCCCAAGTTGGCAGACAGCACATTGCCCATAAATACTTCACTGACGGCATCTATGGGTACTCCAGATTTGGCTAAGGCGCCTTTAATGGCAATACTTCCAAGTTCGGTCGCAGAAAGGCCACTCAGTTTTCCTCCAAAACTCCCAAGGGGAGTTCGCACTGCTGCAAGTATATAAACTTCTTTATTCATCTCTAATTGGGTTTAGGTGAAGCTGAACCAGCCCAAGGATTTACCAATCAGGCAATCCTTTTTTAGGGCGTTGCGTCGCTTTCTTTTTATTGTCTTGGATATAGCGTAGTTCCGCTGCATTAAGTGATTCCAATATTTGTGAAGCTTGTTCTGGAGATAAATTCATCCCTTTCAATTTTTCGCGCATCGCTTCCATTTTTTTCTGGCGATCGGCTAGGTTGGCATCCATCTGGTCGTTTCCATTTTGGCCTGCTTCCTCGCTTTGCTGAGAGGGATTTTCCCCCTTCTGACCTTCCTTGGCCTTGTCTTCGTTGGTCTGTTCCCCGTCTTTTTGATCCGACTTGGAATCTTCCTTTTGTGAAGGGTCTTTTTGCTCTTGGTTCTGCTGGTTTTGCTGCTGCTGCTCTTGGTCTTGTTCTTGCTGCTCTTCTTGCTGCTCTTGATCCAACTTTTCTTTCAATGCCTTGAGCTTGGCATCGTTGGGATACTTCGCCAAACCGTCATTCACCTCCTTGAGTGCTTGTTCCTTGGCAGTTTTAACATAGGAGCGTGCTGCACGATTGAAAAACTCTCCTGCGCTCTGTGCCTGTGCATTTCCTGCGAAAAGCAGCAAAAAAGCCAATCCAAAGAAAATTTGATGTTTAGTTTTCATTTATTTCGACTACGTCTTTTAAGCTTGTCATAAAATCTTGGTAGGCAGCCACCGTCTCATCTTGTGCAAGCGCAGCTTCCATAAGGGTTAACGCTTCTTTGAACTTAAATTGTTCCACCAGTCGATCCGCATCTGCTTTTTTACGCTTGGCAAACTCCGAAGGTTCAGGCGTATTTTCATCCTTATTTTTTCGCTCCTCATCTCGCTTCAGCCATCGAGCAAGCAATTCATAGTTGTAACGCGCTTCCTCATTTAATGGATTTTGAATCAACGCCGATTGAAATTTGCTCAGTGCTGCTTCATAATCCTGTTTGTTACCCAACACCACCCCACCTTGATTAAAAGCAAAGGAGGACAACCGCTCATCGATACTTTGGCTTGCCTTATCAAAGTTTGCCGCAGCTTCTTCCGGTTGAGAGGCGTAGTGGTAGCTAAGCCCTAAGTTAAAATCTAAGTACTCGGACACCAGTTGAAACTCTTCAGTAAGAACACGGTGATCTTTGATGGATTGCGCGTATTCTGTAGCAGCATAGCTTGCAGCTGCTTGATCAATGGCAGCATTCAGTCGGCTTACCCGCGTCCATGATGCAGGCAAAAACACTAAAACCAGGAAGATCCCTTTGATCCAGCTCATCAGAGTTTGATTGTTTTAATGGGTAAAATCATGTCTACCAAGGCAAGCGCAAGTGCGGCCAAGAGGAAGTAAAAATACTTGTTTGAACTAGCTTCCACCATTCGGGTAGTGGAAACGCCACCTTCCAAGGTTTCAATTGCTGAAATCAGGCCTCCCATTTCTTGGGACTGATCCGATATTTCAAAGTATTGTCCTCCTGTTTCTGCAGCGATAAATTGCAAAGGTTCTCGATTTAACTTGGTTAAAGCTGGTTTTCCTGTGTCAGGGTCCATGACAAGCCCGTTGCCACGAGCCATTTCACCACCTCTGTCCGTTCCTATGCCTACAGAAAAGACTTTGATCCCTTCGTCAACCAATTCCTCTGCAATCCCATCCAAGTCGTCGCCAAAATGCTCTCCATCAGATATCAAAACCACAGATCGGGATTTTTTCTCCTGACTCTGATCGTTTTGGAATCGTTCCAAGGCCATCCGAAGTGGAGTACTAAGGTCGGTTCCCAAATTAGGCACCAATCCAATGGAAAGGCCATCAATGTAAAGATTGGCCACTGCTTGATCGTAGGTAAGTGGTAACTGAAGGAAAGACTCGGTGGAAAAAATAATTAGTCCTACTCTGTCGGAAGGAAAGGACTTAAGGAATTCTTTCAATTCAAATTGAATCCGTTGCAGCCTTGTCGGAGCAATGTCTGTTGCAATCATCGATTGAGATAGATCGACGGCAATGAAAATATCTTTGCCTTCTTCCTTTACTTCCTTGAAAGAATCTCCGATGGAAGGGCCAGCAAAGGCGATTAATAACAAGATAAAGTAGATGGACCGAATGATCAGCTTGGTAAAAAGTCGCTGCTTTTCAACCTTCAACTTGCGGTTGATGGACCAAAATCGGCTCAGGTACAGCAAATACAGCAGGATGAATATTCCTGCCAGCAGGAGCGTAAGTTTGATATCCGGATATGCCCAAATCATGGGCTGAAATTAGGAAATAAAGCTAACTTTGGATGCAGAAATTGGCTTTAATAGGCATTCCTTTTCAAAAAGAAGTATCAGAATTAACAAACATTAATTTTTCTAACTCGTTCAGACTGTCTATCCCAAGAATTTATCAACGAATGTTTTTATTAAAATTTTCAGGTTTTTGCTTCTGCTTTTTTTTAGCCTTCACGGCAATTTCCCAAGAAAAAAGCCTTTTGCAAGGCTTAGTATTGGATGCAAGTACTTCTGAGCCTCTTGTGGGTGCCAATGTTTTTTGGGAAGGTCAAGCTCCCTCTGGAACCATTACAGATTCAGAAGGTAGGTTTTCATTACCTGTTCTCAATATCCCTACGCAATTGCTTGTGTCCTATTTGGGCTACGAGAGATCTACTCGAATCATACAAGTTCGAGACCTAGACAAGCTGCAGCGCTTTTATTTGAAGCCTGAGGATTTTTCTTTGGAAGAGATACTCATTCAGGAACGGAGAGGAGATGAGCAGGTCAAAAATTTGGAGCTTGGCAAATCCTCCCTTTCCATGGAAAATCTCAAAGCACTTCCTGCTCTTTTTGGTGAGGTGGATCTGTTGCGAAGTTTACAGTTGTTACCTGGGGTAAAATCAGCCGGGGAAGGTACTGCAGGGCTATTTGTAAGAGGAGGATCAGCAGACCAAAATTTGGTTCAAGTGGATGGGGCTCCAGTTTACAATGCCTCTCACTTTTTTGGTATTTTCTCTGTTTTTAACCCGGACGGGATAAAAAAAGTCGATTTATACAAAGGCAACATGCCGGCAAGTTATGGAGGTAGAGCCTCTGCTTTGATTGATGTAAGCCTGAGGGAAGGCGAAACAAATCGCTTTAGTGGGGAAGGGGGTATTGGGACTATTTCTTCCCGTCTGACGCTGCAAGGCCCGCTTTTAGGGAAAAAATCAAGTTTTTTGATCAGTGGCCGCCGAACCTACGCGGATCTTTTTTTGAAACTCTCCTCCAATCCAGATATTAAAAATAACCAGCTTAATTTTTACGATTTAAATGGGAAGGCTTCCTTTATCCTGAGTGAGAAAGACAAACTTTCGGTCAGCAGCTATCAAGGAAGTGATTTTTTAGGGCTTAGTGGTCAATTCGGCTTGGGTTGGAAAAATTGGGTTTCTGCAGTCAACTGGAATCGAGTCAATTCTGATAGTTCCTTCTTTGATCTTCAGGGTTATCATTCTAGATACAACTACCAAGTCAAGTTTGATAACATCGACAACGGATTTGATTGGACCAACTCCCTCTCTGAATCGGGAATAAAAGCAAGTTGGACTAGAGTTTTATCTTCCAATACCAGCTTAGTTTGGGGAGTTCATGGCCAGCTCTATCATTTTGCACCGTCCGATCTCAAACCCTCACCCAATAATCCGATCAATAGAAGGCAAACCCAAGGCGTACAAGGGGTACTGGGAAATGCTTTTGTTGGGCTTACCCGAGAGTTTACGGATAAGCTTAGCGGTGAACTGGGACTTCGGCAGGGAGTCTATGCGCAACTGGGTGAGGGGAAAGTATATCAATATCCTGGAAACGCACCCAATCCGGATCTAGACCCTTCAGATTCGCTGTTTTATGGCAGCGCCGAAGTGATGAAACGGTATCAGGGATTAGAACCGAGAATTGCGCTACGCTATATGATGCGCCCTGATTTTTCGTTGAAGCTTTCCTACAATCGGAATTTTCAATACGTTCAAATCGCCTCCAATAGTTCTGCAGGACTACCTATCGATCGTTGGGTGTTGGCAGATCAATACATTCGACCTATTCAAAGTGACCAAGTTTCAGTAGGAGTATTTCATAATTTTGATCAAAACCGATGGGAACTATCCGTTGAAGGGTATTACAAAGACTTGCAACACGTAATTGATCTTCGAAATGGTGCCAGAATCTTACTTTCTGACCAGGTGGAAACTGAGCTTTTGAGTGGTCGCGGTTGGGCTTATGGTGCGGAATTTTTGCTTCGGAAAAATAAAGGAAAAACAACGGGATGGCTTGGCTATACCTGGTCTCGCGCCTGGAGACAAATTGATGGAATAAGTAGAAATGAACCCTATAATCCACGTTTTGACCGTCCTCATGATGTTTCTTTGGTCCTGAACCATCAATTTTCTCCCGCTTGGTCAGCAGGACTTACCTTCGTTTATACGTCGGGACAGGCAGTTTCCTTCCCGGTAGGCTCCTATGAACTAGATAATCAGACGGTTCCTCTGTACTCCGATTACCGAAACGAAAACAGGTTTCCGGATTACCATCGACTCGATGCCTCAGTCACTTGGAAAAACCCTGATCGGGGTAGAAAGTGGAAAGGAAGTTGGAATTTTGGGGTATACAACCTCTATGGCCGAAAGAATCCTTTTTCCTACGACTTTAGAATCCTGTACAACAACCAAGTGAACTATTCCCCTGAAGACGGTGAAATCGTGTCTGCTCGTCCAGGAGTGGTGATGACTTACCTCTTTACCTTTCTTCCTTCCATCACCTATAACGTTCAATTCTGATGAAAAAAACGTGGATACTCCTGTTGATCTCTGTTTTTTTATTCTCTTGCCAAGAAGAGGTGTTCCTAGATTTGGATCAAAAAGAGGAAAGAGTTCCTGTAATCGAAGGTTATTGGACCGACCAAGGCATCTCTAATGAAGTAAGGATTTCCCTAGCGAAGAACTACTACGACTCGCTTGACAAAGAGTCGGTAAGGGATGCAGAAGTCTTTGTTAAGGAACAGTCTACTGGAAGAAAAATTGCTTTTCGCTATTTGGATCCTACACAATCCTATAGACCCAATCCAACTGAGCGAGCCATCGTAGGTGAGACCTATCAACTTAATGTAAGTTGGAAGGGGCAAATCTATCAATCAGAGGGACTTATGTTAGCTCCACCTATTTTAGATTCGGTGGTGTGGAATTATGAAAAGGATCGGCCTTTTCGTGGAGAAGGATATTTCATTAAAGTATTTGGAAAGATTCCTTTTCTAGATAATAACCAGTACCGAATCCGTGTCTTTGAGAATGATACTCTAAAAAATCAACGTGAAGATTACCTCTTGTTTGATGATACCTTTGGACTCCAAGTCTTCGAGAAAGGTCTCGAATTGGGTTATGCCTTTCAAAAAAATGACCGAGTGAGGATGGAATTGTATCGCTTAAACAAAGATGCCTTCGTCTACCTAAATCAGTTGGTAAACCTACTTTTTAGTGATGGGGGGCTTTTTAGCCCTCCTCCACAAAATCCTACTTCCAATATCCGGGTGGTCAGTGGCAAAGGGGAGGTGCTGGGCTATTTTGTGGTATCCCCAGTACTTACTCGAACGGTGACGATTGTACCCGATTGATTTTTAAAAAATTACTAAGTGTTTTTAAAACCTTTTTTTAAATTTATCGTAATATTACGATTGATTATGGGTGTTACAAAAACCACTTTATTTGATGCTGATCAGAACGAATTGGCCATACTAGCCAAAGCATTGGCTCATCCCGCTCGCATAGCCATCCTTCAGCACTTAGCCGCCACTACTTCCTGTATCAACGGAACACTTGTGCAGGAATTAGGCTTGGCCCAAGCCACCATTTCTCAGCATTTGAGGGAACTTAAGGAATTGGGATTGATTTGCGGGAGTATTGAGGGTACCTCAGTGAATTATTGCTTGGATAGGAAGCGCTGGGAAGAAGTTCGTCTTCTTTTCAAAGATTTCTTTGAACTCCTTGCTGAAAAGCCAGAGGATACCTTTTGTTGTTGATTATAACTTATATTTTATTTCTAAACCTAAGCTGCTATGAAACTTTCTGCAATCAAGTCCGAACTCGCTAGCATGCATGAGCTGTCCTTTACCTTGCCTGACGGAACTCAGGTGCCTGCGCACTTTCATGTTACGGAAGTAGGGCAGGTGTCTAAGCGCTATATTGACTGCGGAGGAACCATCCGCCAGGAGTCAGCGATCAACTTCCAGCTCTGGGAAGATGGGGACGTAGATCACCGCCTCGCCGCCTCCAAGTTGATTGATATTATTGCGCTCGCGGAGCGAAAGCTTGCCTTGGAAGACCTGGAAGTGGATGTAGAATACCAAGGAGATACGCTAGGTCGTTACGGGCTAGAAGTGCAGGGTGGGGCTTTTCACCTGGTAGCAAAGCAAACCGACTGCTTGGCCAAGGACAGTTGTGGCATCCCTACCGAAAAGCCAAAAATAAGACTTTCCACCGTAGCTGGAGGAGGCATTTGTACCCCCAACTCCGGTTGCTGTTAAGCCCTAACTCCTTTGCCAATGCCTCCTTTGTTTTATCCAGCGCTTACCAACACGATTGGAAACCTACCTTTTGCCGCCATTTCAAGCGAGCGTTTACAACTCTTGAACGAAATGGCTGCCTACCTGATCGCCAAAATGAAGCAAGGACAGGAAATCCGTCTCAACTTTATTTGCACACACAATAGCCGAAGAAGTCAATTTTCTCAGATTTGGGCCCAAACAGCTGCTGTTTACTACGGTATCGAAACGGCTTGCTTTTCGGGTGGTGTGGAAGTGACTGCCTTCAACGAGCGGGCAGTGGCTGCGCTCAAGCGAGATGGTTTTAAGGTGGTGCAAAAAGGAGAAGAAAATCCAGTTTATTTTGTGTTTCCGGGAGAAGACACCGAGCCCATTATCACCTTTTCCAAGGTGTATGACGACCCCATCAATGCAACTAAAGACTTTGCTGCGGTGATGACCTGCGATCATGCAGACGAAAATTGCCCGTTTATTCCAGGTGCAGAAAAGCGTTTCCCCCTTCGTTTTGAGGACCCTAAATCCTTTGACGATAGTCCCCTAGAGGAAAAGATGTACAGCGAACGCTCTCATCAAATTGGCTCAGAATTGTTTTACCTTTTTGAAAAAGTAGGTAAGCCTTCCGCTTAAGGCATTTCATTTTGAAAAGAGGGGGTAATTTTTATTCTTTGGATGAAATAAAACTTATTTTAAAAATGAAAACCCTACTTCGTATTGCCTTTTTCTCGCTTGCGCTGGGGGTAGTCTTATCTTTTTATGCTACTGTTCATGCCCAGGAAACTGGGAATCCCCCAGTAGATGGAATGCCTGTTCCTCCAGGTGGATTCTATAATTTTAGCAAAAACTTAAACCAAATTATCCGCAAAGCTGCATTGGAAGCCAAGGTGCAAGGTGTTTTGTTGGTCTCTTATGTCGTGACTGCCGAAGGAAAGGTGGAGAAAGTAGAAGTCATTCGAAGTTTGTGTCCAAGTTGTGATGAGGAGGCCGTTCGTGTGATTTCTAATTCAGGGATCTGGACACCTTCAAAAAAAGAAGGCAAGCCTATAGTAAAAAAAATGACCTTGCAGATTGGGCCAGTCCAATTTTGATCCTCATTTTCATAAAAAAAGCCATAACCCTCGTTAACTCAATCAATTTTGCATTTTCCTTTTATTTTAATTCTATTAATTAACAAAACTTATTATTTATGAAAACACTTTTCCGTGTTGCCTTTTTCTCGCTTGTGCTTGGAGTAGGCCTATCCCTTTCCAATGCTGTGCAGGCACAGGAAACCGTGAAATCCCAAGTAGATGAAATGCCAGTTCCTCCAGGAGGGATGGGTGGATTTACCGAATACATGATGAAAAACTTAACCTACCCAACCGCAGCGAAAGAAGCTGGTACGCAGGGCATGGTGGTGGTATCTTTTGTGGTAAACACTGAAGGAAAAGTGGGCTCCTTAGAGGTGCTTCGAGGTATTGGTAAAGGATGTGACGAAGAGGCTGTTCGGGTAATCAGTAATTCTGGAACTTGGACTCCTGCTAAAATTGAAGGTAAATCAGTGGCTTCCAAAATGACCTTGCCGGTACAGTTTAAACTTTAAAATCTTCTTGAAAATAAAAAAGCCTCAAAATCATTGATTTTGAGGCTTTTTTAATATTGGTTTTTTTAGTGTTTAATCCATTGAATTGCCGTGGAAAAGCGCATTGAAGAAGAGCTTGTTGGTTCCATACCAAGCGCCTCTAAAGTTAGGGCTATCAATGAAATGCACCACGCGGCCTTGGCCAGAAGGAGAAATAACCACACTTGCACT
>Ga0209617_10000410_pt1 | contig 18413 bp, 19 predicted proteins | sample LakEriepJuly2011_2_FD_187459 | JGI IMG/M metagenome (GOLD analysis project Ga0209617, IMG submission 187459) | Freshwater microbial communities from dead zone in Lake Erie, Canada - CCB epilimnion July 2011 (SPAdes) (version 2) | ecosystem: Environmental > Aquatic > Freshwater > Lentic >...
GAAGAACGTCCCAGGAAACCAAACCAAGTATTACTACACCTTGAGTAGCGGGGAAACCGTCTACCAGTACTGCCGTTCAGAAGCTGAAGCCGAATCTTGGGCTGAAGCTTATCGCCGTAGCAACTTTCTTGCGGACAAGGTCATCACCCTGGTGACCTGGGGAACTAAGAGCTAGGAGAGAATAAATAGATGGGTGCTAAAGACAGAATACGTGAAGCAAAAAGGCAAGAAGGTATCATAAAAGAAAGAGAACAAATGAGTACACCTCGTGCCGAGTTGATTATCAAGTTGGCGCACATGTCTGACTTGCAGTACTGGATGTGGACAGAGTTCAAAACAACTGCTGAAGCAGTGGCATTCATGAAGTCAGTCCCGATGCCTGTATTAGATAAAGACCAAGTAAGTATCTTTTTAGAGAAAGCATACAAGTAATGAAGATACACCTACCTGATATAATTATTTCAACAACCCAACTACGAAAGGCAATACAAAATGACACAATGTAAAGTTCCTAACTGTGAAAGCACAGAGCTCGTGTACTCAGGAGTCGATGCCTTCATGCTTGGTGGGATTCCTACCGAGAAGTACTGCTACTCATGCGCCAACGCGTATGCGGTAATTAAAAACAGCGTTGATGCTCTAAACAAGGTATCTGCCTGACCTGCCTGATATAATTATCCCAACGCCGGAACCTCCGGCAAATGACGAAAGGACTTCCCAAATGAAAATAAACAAGTTTCGTGGATACCGTTACCGCCGCTATGGCGCAGCACTAATCGTAGCAGCAGTTGCCTGGTTCCCATACGCAGCTCACACGTTTTTCATCTTCCCTAGTTTGCTATCGCTTGTTGCGGCAGCAGTTCTCGTACTTGGTGGATGTATTCCACTTCTAGTATTTGCACTTCACTGCTTCAACGTTGCGGACGACGAGTTCAACCTAACGAAAGGAAAGTAAATGGAATTTACAATTGAAAGCTGGGTGATGTCTCTGTACATCGTCAACACAATTGAGTTGTACCTGCACGTCTGGGTACCTGCGGCTATCGCTGTTCTAGCTTTAGCTCGCAAGTTCTACAAGTACAAGAAGGACGAAGTAAAGATCCAACCTCTTCTTGGTGTAGGCTACAAGCCAGGCAGCCGAAAGCTAGACATATAACTTGAAGTTTATAGCAAAGGACCAGAGGGTTCCTCGTCGTAGAGACGACAATCGTTTTGAGATCTGTATCTCCTGTGGCCACTACATCTACGTGGCTCAGGAGATTCAGTTCGTGCCGCTAGGCAATAAGGCGAAGGGCAACTTCAAGATGTCCGCCCGCCACATTGACCACGTGGATTGTCAAGTGTCTATCAACCTTGGGCTACCTTCCAGTGAGTATGGACCACGACGCCAGATGGTTTTGGATAAGGGTTTACAAGAATAAGGATTCAGGATAAAGTTCTACCAAACAGGAGGATGAAATGACGCGAGGTACGATTCAACGTGAACAGGTATACGTTTACGACACCTGCCAACAATGCAACGATACAAACGTACTTGTCTACGAGTGTGGCGAACAGCTTCTGTGCGCGGAACACTCGCGCCAATACGCTCGTTCACATCCACTAAAACCCTACTGCGATAGGTGTATGAAACAGGACAAGGTGTTTCGTGACCCATCACATCGACGCAACGAGTATCTATGCATGAGCTGTCACGCTGATGATGGATTCCTTATTCGGGATTCCGTTACCGGTCGCGCCGTCATCGAGACTCTCAAGCTGGAAGAAAAATAGATTTGGGTAGCTCGCAGCTGCAGTTACTCAAGGAGGCCGAGGAACTTCACAGGAAGTCCCGAGCCTGGCTAGAGGCAGAACCTCCAGCCGAATTAAAGGAAACACTGACGAAAGGTACTGAAATGACAGAAGCAACGCCGCAAGCGGCAGCTCAGCTTTACAGCCAAGGCAAGCCGGTAGTTGAGGTAGCCAAGGAGCTAGGAATTACCTATGGTAAGGCCCGCAAGCTCATCGACGCATCAGGAACTACCATTCGGGATGGCTCCAGCCGTCTCAAGGGCCGAACACGCCCAGTCAAGTAGGAATCATGCCAAACTGGATTACTAGACTCCAAGAGCTGGTATGGCCTGCGGTATTGGCCTTGGCATTTGCCGTCCTCTCCGTGGGAGTAGCCCTCATTTCCCCTGAGAGCCTCTCTAAGGTGGTTTCCTTGGGTATGGCAGGCATAACTATGGCACTGTTGGCTCAAAGGGCGTAGCCTCTCGCTCCTTTCCTGGCCCTACCTGATATAATTAACCTATCAAGAGGACCCCAGGAAAGGAGCCCAACATGTTCCACGGAATAGTACCAGACAGCCCGATACTTTACGCAGGAGTTAAGATGACAAAGAAAGCACGTCGTAAAGCTAAGAAAGATGTTGGGTTCGTTACCCCAGAGTTCAAGGCTCGCTTCTCAAAGCTTATTGATGACCTCGATGAGTGGTCAAAGGTAAAGTATGAAGAAGCTAAACAGAAAAGAGACGCGCGATGACCCAAATGACTCTTCCAATCGTGAAGGATGCCGCTAGCGAAAAGCAGGTAGCCTTCATTGATTCACTACTTACCGAGCGCGAGCTTGATGCGATTCAAGTTTCTAGCTTCCGCTCGATGCTTCCAACGCTGACTAAGAAGCAAGCTTCCAGCACGATTGATCTTCTTCTCCGTCTGCCTCAGAAAGCTACAAAGGTTCCAGGAGCTACCAAATCACTTCTTCAGGAAGCACTTTCAAGTGCGCCTAAAAGCAAGTACGCAATCCCTGTGAGTGAGCTAGACATCTCACTTGAGGGCACTCCATTGACTGGCGACCTCCTGTTCATTGAGGTTAAGGAATATATGGGTAACCTATACATGCGCCGACTAACTGGCTCAGTAGGCGGATTTACCCGTCATCGTGTGCCTTCACAGGATTCAATCACGATTATGAACGTAATCAGCCAGGACCCATACAAGTACGCAAAGATCTTTGGGCAACACTACAGCTGCTGTGGTAGCTGTGGAGCCGAGCTAACAGATCCAGTTTCAAGGGATCTTCAGCTTGGGCCTGAATGCCGCAAGAAATTCGGAAGGTAGGCGATACTATGGCACCTATGGAAGATGTAGCAAAGTACTATAAGCTGAACATCACGAACAGTGATGGTTCTCCTTACATGACACTCTACGTTTCGGGTGACAAGATGCGCAAGGCCAAACACATGTATTCCTTTGACGAGGGATACCAGGTCGAGGCTGAGGCAATGGATCAACTACCTGAAGGAGTAGAACTAGACATCGCCTAAGGCGTCTAGTTCGTAAACAAACATGAAACAAAAAGGTTCTATTTCTGTCCCTTTTTGTTTCCAAAAAACAGTGTCTGATGTTATTATTGGACGCATGACGAAAGGACGTAATACTGATGTGGATATTTACTGAGACTGGATTCGTGTCTGCTGTTCAACACAGAGACAACCCTGAATACCTGATGGTCCGTGCACGTGACCGTCAATCACTCGAATCGCTAGCCGTAATGATTAGCGTCGAGATCAAGTCAACGCCAGATGCCGACTACCCATACCGCCTTGTGGCGAGTAAGGAAGACGTCAAAAGCTGGATGAATGACTCAATAGATTTCCTTGGATATAGCAACTTCAAAAACCAAGTTGCCATTACCCGAGGAAAGGAATACGCCCATACGTTGGGAAGCGTGTGGTCGACGATGCATGAGGTTGAGGACGAGGAAGCTCGTTCAAGACTTCGCGAATATGAATCGTCGTTGGGGTTTAACTAACTCTAGCGCATTCCGCCAAGCCTGCGGGCTTGGTTGTCCCTGTCCCCTAACAAAGGAGGCTAACTAGCATGCGAGTTTCGAAGATGAAATTAGCAGTGACGTCAGTAGCTTACGCGGTGACACTGATTGCAGTCGCAATGACTGCGTCGTCGCAATTCAATGCTGACTCAAAGGCAGTCGCCAGCGAGTCAGAACAACTAAATAGCAAGCTGGAACCAAAGGTCATACCTGAAGTTTCAGCATCAGTTCGTACTTCAGCTGAGGTATTTGCTTCCTACCGGAACAGCAAGATACCTCTATCTGGTGGCCAACTCTCAGAGCTTCTTTCAGCTGTGGGCTTTGAAGGTCAGGCACATAAGACTGCCTGGGGTATAGCAATGCGGGAATCAAACGCCCGTCCGCTAGCTCTTAATAAGAGTACAAGAACTGGTGACAGCTCATACGGCATATACCAAATCAACATGATCTACGATTTAGGACCAGAACGTCGCAAGAAGTTTGGGCTTACTTCCAATGAGCAGTTATTTGACCCAGTACTTAATGTACAGGTCATGTACCTGATGACAGGCGGAGGTAAGGACTTTGGCTCTTGGGGCATAGGTCCTAACGCATATCGTTCAGGTGCGGGTATGTCTACATTAAAGAGGCTTAACGAATACCCTGGTGTCGTTAAGGTCACTTTACCAGAGTAAGGATATATTTAACCTATGAGCGAAAACGAAGATAACTACCAGACCTATGCGGCTGGTGTCCCTATGGACGAGCCTAAGGCTACAGAGGAACCGTTGTATGAGTTTACCTCAGCAACGTTTACCGCTGAAGATCCTGTAATCGTGGTTGAGGCTATCGAGCCTGAGCCAGCACCTGAACCTGAACCAGCGCCAGCCCCAAAGGCTAAGGCAAAGGTACGGGTTGAGGATACGGAGGCTGCCCACGTGGTAGGCCTTGGTGATAAGGACGAGGTACTCCTTGCCCAGTGTGTATACAAGAACATGTATGCACGTAAGTCACTAACCGTACATCACCTACAGCGCCGCCTTGCGGAGCTAGGGTACGGCGATGCCTCAGCAGATCTTGATGGCTGGTACGGTGACCTAACCAAGGAATCCGTAAGGCAATACCAAGGAGATAATAACCTTGAGGCAACAGGCGTCATGGACGCTGAAACCTTTAAGCGCATCTTCAAGGGCGACCCAAACGTAATGGTCGTCGTCCCAGAATAACAGTTAATAATAGTAAGAGGCCTGGCTATATGTCAGGTCTCTTTCTATTTCTATAACTATAGACGCCTAGCCTGTAGGCTAGCTCGCAACCCAAAGGCTGGCAGGTTTGCTCATTACTCGTAAGTAATCTAAGTTCCACTCAGATGTTCTGTCTGCTAGCTGCTAGCCTCTAGCTCGCTAGCTCTGTCTGTCTACACACAAGACATAGACACTACAACTATAAAAATAAATCTAAACTACTTATAGATAGTGTAGACAGGTATATCTACACATTATTTATCTATGTCACTTTACAGCCTTTTTGCTACAAAAACTTATGAAGGACAGGCACCTGCCTGCCTCTGCTTCCATTTCTCCCACTTCTTAGCAGAAAGATCTTTCACAGAAAAAAATGTTGGAGACACTTGGAGAGACTTCTCCCACATACTACCTCGGTCTCTCACGCCCAAGGCAATTAGCCTTAACGTACTATTTATTACTCCTCAGTACATAAGTACTCCGCCCTGGTTCTAGAGCGCACGATAACATGTTATAATATACACATGACAAAACATACTAAGCAAGGTCACGTTCTTCCACAGGAGGTACTTGACACCTTTACCTCGCTCTCCGCTCGTACCACGAGTAACGAGCTTGAGCGCAACGCCTACGTAAAGGCACTTCGCGAGCGCGGTTGGACGCTTGACTCAATCGGCATTGCCGTCGGCGTCACCCGTGAGCGTATTCGTCAGATTGCAGTTGCCGTTCCGATGAGTGAGGCAATTCGTGTCGCCGCAAATGGATATCCAATCCCTGAGCCGCCTAAGATCATTGAGAAATCTTCACCGCAGTTTGTTGAACCATCCGAGGAAACGCTAAAGCGCCTACTTGAGCTTCAGCCATATGCGCAACAGGTACGTTCATATGGAAAGGCTTACCGCAAGGAGGCTGAGGAATACACGTGGTTGGTTAACTATGCCCACACAGTTGAGGGTGTAACTCTGTATCGTCTTGCAAAGCGTCTTGGCGTTACGCACGGCGCTCTTCGTTTTCGTCTTGCACGTTACGGATACAAGGCTCCTGTTTCAGGTGCGTCAAAGGCGTACACTCCAATCCTAGAAGAAAATCGCATCAACCTTCGTCCTACAGAATAAGGTAGTAACATGGCAGAGTCAATGGCAGAAAGAATCGCCAAACTATCTCCCGAGCAAAAGGCTATGGCGCTTCAAGGATTTGATCCTGAGCGCTTACAGTGGGACTGGTCGTTTTGGGGTCGTCCCGAGCAGCAACGCCCTGAAGGCGATGACTGGAACATCTGGCTCTATCTTGCAGGTCGCGGTGCTGGAAAGACTCGCACCGCCGCAGAGTGGATAAGAGAAGAAGCAAAGTACACGAACAAGGGGCAAATACGTTTTGCGCTTGTTGCTCGTACTGCCGCGGACGTTCGTGACGTTATTGTAGAAGGTGAATCTGGAATCATCAACGTGACGCCTCCAAGCGAGCGCCCGCTGTATGAACCGTCAAAGAGACGATTAACTTGGCCAAATGGAAACACGGCTACTTGTTTCACCGCAGATGAGCCGGATTCACTTCGTGGTCCACAATTTACGCACGCCTGGGGTGACGAGGTTGCTGCCTGGCGTCAAACTCCTGACGCGGCAGGTATGACCGCGTTTGATAACTTGCGTGTTGGTACCCGTCTTGGATCTAATCCTAAGATCGTTGTTACTACAACTCCAAAGAGAGTTCCTCTTCTTTATCAACTAATGGCTGAGGCTGAAAAAACTGGAAAGGTTATCATTACCCGTGGTTCAACTATGGATAACCAGGGAAACCTGTCTACTGCCTATCTAGACGCCATCAAGGGTGTGTACGAAGGAACTCGACTAGCACAGCAGGAACTATACGGAGAGATGCTCTCGGACGTAGAGGGTGCGCTCTGGACACCAGATCTTATTGACCGTAATCGTGAGTCTCAACTACCAATGGGAACACCGTTGCGCGTTGTTGCCGTTGACCCGTCTGTTGCAGAGAATCCTCGCGACGAGTGTGGAATTGTAGTTTGTGCGTCAACTGGCGAGCGCGATTTGTATAAGCGCAACTCGTGGGTATTAGAAGACGCAACCGTTCATGGATCTCCTGACGTGTGGGCAAACAAGGTAGTTCAAATGGCGCGCAAGTGGGGTTGCCCTGTGGTTGCGGAAGTTAACCAAGGCGGCGCTCTCGTTCGCAATGCAATTAACACCATTGATCCAAGCATTAAGGTTTTAGAGGTTCACTCCAAGTATGGCAAGGCTTTACGCGCAGAGCCAATTACGCTCGCGTATGAACAAGGCCGTGTTCACCACGTTAACTATCTTGCAGACCTTGAATCACAGATGATCTCGTGGATTCCTGGTGAAGGTAAGTCTCCAGACCGCGTTGACGCTTTGGTACACGCATTAACCGCGCTCCTCATTAAGCCTCCTGCTGGGTTTGTTGGCGGAAAGATCACCGCGCGCTCGATGGCAGGTCGCAAGATTCCAAGCGATAGAACTGGCGGCGTTTTTAAAGTTCGCTAGTGTACACAACATGTTATCGTGTACCTTATGGAAGAGAAGCGTCGTCCCGCACGTAAGCAGGAACTACCAGCATCTGAGGTTCAGCTTCTTTCTACTCTATTTCACAAGGAGTTCTACACTCGCGTAGGACAGTTGTTTGAGGCAGGTTGGCCTCTTCAAAGTATCGGCAACGCGTGTAATCCTCCGCGTAGACGTTCTACGGTTAAGTTTTGGGTTGCCCGTAAGCACGAGTATTCTCCTCTTGATGTACCAGTCCCTCTACCTAAGCTTAAGACAGGACCTCGCGGCTATGTATCACGACGCCCAGTCTCTCCAGGAATAAGTGAAGCAGAACGCGCACGTATCGAGCAGTTGTCTCCGCTGGCTCGTCGCTACCGTTCAAAGATGACAGGCTTCTCTCCGCAGGCAGTTGCCAATGAAGAACTTACAGCTATCTGCACTCGTCTTTACGAGTCAAACGTTCCAGTTCGCGAGCTTGCCGAGGCGGCAGGCGTTACATATCGCGCAATGGCAAGAAGGTTGGGCAAATGAAGATCGTTCACGATGTGTTCCCCGCGTTTGTTGGAGTTGCCCAGCCAGACCTAGTTCCTACGCTACAGGACCTACACTCCGCGCCAATTACAGTCGGTGCCTATCAGGTAACAAAGGCTCGTATCGTTGTGACCGATGAGGTAGTAATGGTCGCGGTTGACGGAAACGAAGGGCCAATGATTATCTTCCGTGAACGGTACACCGAACATCACAAGTCAAATGTTAAAACCGAGGATTCATATATCCTCACCGATACGGGCAAGATGCTCGCCTATAAGAAGGACGAGAACTGCGGTTGCGGTTCACGTTTACGCTCGTGGAATCCGTATCGCCACGTGTACTCAGACCAAGACCCAACCGAATGAAAGGAATAAACTATGGAAATCGCCTTTGGTAATTTCATCATATTAGCACTTGCAGTATACCGCGCTAGCCGTCTTATCATCGAGGACACAGTTCTTGATAAGTTCCGCAAGAAGGTCTGGAAGAAGTATAAGCCAGCCGACGGAGGAATCGGTTATCTCCTTACTTGTTACTGGTGTGTGTCATTTTGGATCTCATCACTAGTTATAGTTTCCTATATTATAGTACCTATACCTACGATTGCCGTGTGCGCTGTTTTTGCGCTATCAGCAGCCGCAGGAGTAATAACCGCGTGGCTGGAAAAGTAATGCCCAGCTGTTCCGTTAACAAGGACGAGGAGTAATAAGTGGCAGTATTTAGCCGTGACTCAAACGGCAACAGATCACAGCGCCCTAGGTCGGCGGCAGCTACTCGTCGTGCAATTAACTCACCTGCTCTTTCACTCAGCTCGATAGCAACCATTCCTGGTTTTGCATCACCTGTTGCATACTCGGCTCCTCGTGGACTTACCGCAGCAGCAACGCAGCTTCGTCTTAATGACAAGGGTGAGGCCGAGCAATTTCGTAGTCGCAGAACATCAGGATCAAATGCCTGGCAGTCTGAGGCGTGGGAATACTACGATGCAATCGGCGAAATTAAATATGCCTTTAGCCTAGTCGGCTCGGTCATATCTCGTATTCGTATCTTTGCAGCAGTAATTGACAATCCTGCAGAGGCTCCATTCCCAGTTCGCAACAGTCCGCTTCTTGATGAGCGTCTTGCCTCAGCAGCAGAGCGTGCAATCGTTCGTCTTGACTCAGCATACGGCGGACAGGCTGGTCTTCTTCGCGATGCAGCGCTCAACCTTGCAGTAGCTGGCGAGTGCTACCTTGTTCAAATTCCAGAGCGCATAGGACAAGGTCTTCCTGAGACATGGGATATCCGTTCGGTCGATGAGATTCAGATTGACCAAAAGGGTGCCTACACAATTATTCCTCGACGTGAAACAGGTTCCTACACAGGACAAAAACAACCTGGTCAAATTATACTTCCAAACAATGCGTTTATCGGTCGCATCTGGCGAGCGCACCCACGCTACTCCGATGAAGCAGACTCAAGCCTACGTGGCTTGTTAGATCTTTGCTCAGAACTACTTCTCCTCAACAGAACGTTCCGTGCTACAGCGCGCTCACGTCTAAACGCTGGAGCGTTGTACTTGCCTGACGGACTTTCTGTTGCTGCTTCACCAGATCCTGATTATCCGTATGATGATGATGACTCAATGAATCAAGCCTATACTCCTGAAGAGGCGGCTGACGAGTTTGAGGACCAACTTATGGATGCGATGACAACACCTATTCGTGATGAGGATTCAGCGTCCGCGGTTGTTCCACTTATTATTCGTGGTCCAGCAGAACTTGGCGACAAGATTAAACAGTTTAAGTTTGAGCGTTCATTTGACCCAGCACTTGCACAACGCGCTGATCGCGTGCTTGAGCGTATCCTCCAAGGACTTGATGTTCCAAAGGATATTGTTACTGGTCTTGCAAACGTTAAGTATTCCAATGCTCTTCAAATTGATGAGTCACTATACAAAGCACATATCGAACCGTTAATGCTTCTGATTGCAGACGCTATTACAGTTGTTTATCTGCGTCCTTACCTGATTGCAAATGGGTTCGACCCAGCTCAGGTAGAACGCATCTGCGTATGGTATGACCCATCACAGGTGGCTACGCGTAATGACCGCGCCGCCGACGCAGATGCTGGATTTGACCGGGGAGTTATCTCTGGAGATGCATGGCGCAGATCACACGGATTTACAGAACAGGACGGCCCAACTCCTACAGAGGTTGCGCTACGTCTACTTAGAGAGAAGGGTGCAATTACACCTGAGCTCACAGAGGCAATGCTTGGAGCTGTTGCCCCTGACGTAATGAAGGCAACTCGTCTTGCATCGCAGGCAACATCACTTGCACCAATTCCACCAGAGGTTGAACGACTTCTCAAGGGACCACAGCAGGTTACAGCAGAAGCAACAGAGACAGAGACGCCAACAGAGACACCAGAGCCAACTCCAACTACTGAGGTGTAACAGTAATGTCCTTTGAGCCAGTTGATCTTGTTGCTTCATATAAGCCAATAACCGCAGATGGCAAAGGGCCATGCTGGGACGGGTATAAGCAAGTTGGTATGAAGAAGGGCAAGAACGGGAACATGGTTCCCAACTGCGTGCCAAAGGATTTTGCAGACTCGCTTACAGCTGCAGGAATCATTGTTGCTGAAGAACAGGATCTTGCTAAGGCACTTTTAGAGATCGCTGAGAAGCACGGAAAGTTTAACGAGGACCGCACAGGTATCTGGGCAGGATACACGCCTGCCGCAGAAAATGAATATAAAGAAATTGGTGTTAAGTGCATCAACTGCGTTCTTTACGAAGGTCCTGGAGTTTGTAAGATTATTGCGCAGCCAATTGAAGATGACGGCAAGTGTCGTTTTGCGGTTATCCCTGATGGTGTTGTTCAAGTTGAAGACAGTCAGATTACCGCTGCCGGATCTCGCCCTGCTCCAAAGAAGGACAGAATATCTGGTTCTAAGAAAAACTCAAAGGGATCTGCATCCGGCGGAAAGAAAATTGTATTTAGCGCTCGAACAGAGGCTACTCTTCGTGAGAAGGTTTCAAAGCACAATGAGAAAGCGCCTGAAGGTCGTAAAGCAACTCTTGGAATGCTTAAGGCAGTCTATCGTCGCGGAGCTGGTGCATTCTCATCTAGTCACCGTCCAGGTATGACGCGTGACGGTTGGGCTTACGCAAGAGTTAATGCGTTCCTACGTTTATTAAAAAGCGGTCGTCCTGCAAATCCAAATTACAAACAAGATAATGATCTGCTGCCAGCAAAGCACCCGCGCTCAAGTAAAGGTGATGCCTCAGTTATCGCATCGCTCTATGCTAGCCAAGAACTATACGTTGAATTACAAGATGAAGAAGAGTATCACTCACCAGAGCACGCCATACTCGCGATGGCTGAGTTATCTGGCCAAGGCTATGAAATTGTTCCTGCACTACGCGCGACCTGGCTACGTGCTATACGTGACAACGAGTCTCCATTTGATCGAGCAGCAGTTCTTGCGTCTGCTCTCTATGGGTCAAAGGACGCAGATCTTTTGCCAGTAAAGGAGCAAGAATAAATGTATGAACTAATTAACGAACTTATCTCGCACAGAGAAAAGGCCAACGTTGTTCCTAAGGCAAGCGTTCGTGGAAACAAGACATCATTTCGCCAGTCGCTACGTAATCTTGCAGCGATTGAAAATGCAAAGGTACCTGCAGAGCGCCGTGTTTCTCAACAGGCTGTGTTTCTAGTTGCAGAGCGCTCACTAGCAAAGACAGCAGGCCTAGAGACAAAGACTCGTCAGTTTGTTGCCTACAAAGAAGTTTCATCGTTTATCAGTCTCGCATGCACCGGAGAGCTATCAACTGACTCACAGGTTGGATACAGAGATCTACTTCCAGTAGGACACCCTCTTTCATCTCGCAATAGCTCAATGACTGCCTCAGCTCTACGTCACGCTCGTTCTCGCTGGATTGCAGCAGACCCACGCGTTGACGATGACGCAAGAGAGATTATTGCAGCAGCGTACTTCTACGATAAAAAATCAGTAGAGTACTCACACGCAATCGCCTCATTACAAGTTCTTGTTGCAGGAGCCGTTCCTCGTGAGATCTATCTATCAGCTCTTACCGCTGCGTTTAGTTTTGGTTCTGGTAACTCATCAGCTGCTCGTAGCGCACGTGCAAATCTTCAATGGCGTGACCGTCTAGGTCGCTGGATTGAAATGGGTCGTGGTATCGGCTTCAAGATTAACATCGGTGGGAACAACGTTCCTATCAATGGAAAGTTTATTGGCGTTGACGGTAAGCGTGGACTCGTTCAGGTTAAGGACGACGCAAATCTACCAGATGGTATTTACCCAGTAGAGTCAAGTAACGCTCAGGAATACAAGGCACTTCTGCCAGACAGTGTTGCTGGAAAACTTACAGGGAAGCTTTCATCTATCTTTGATAAGAGAGCGCAGATCTTCTCTAAGGAAGACATGATTAAGATGCGTATGGACGCACCTGCCGGTTGGAAGAAAAATGAAGATGGATCATTCGGCTCTGACGATGATTACATCGTAGATGAAGCTGATGGAAAACTTACACTGTTCCGCAAGGACAAGAACGGTGAAAAGGGCGCACAGGTTGGCGAGCAGGTTGATGACTGGGCACAGATCCAAGATCTTGCTAACGCAGATGAAAAAGATTATGACAAGTTTAAGCGCATTATGTCTGCACCACAAAATGCAGATGTTCTTCCAGGCTCTGAAGTTGATCCTTACGACAAGATGCCAGAGTCTTCAAAGGAAATCCTTAAGAACCAAGAAGATAAAAAATTAGCTGATGAAGAGTTCTTTAGAGAAAAAAGAAAGAAGCACAACGAGGACGTTGATAAGTTTGAAGCTATGCTCGAGCAAGGAAAGGATATTGAAGGACGTGATATTCCTGAAGGCTGGGAACTTGCAATCAGCAAATACTCAGTTGATGGAGCTCCTGAGATTAGATCATTCCAAAAGCTTGTCCCAAGTGCAGACGGAAAAAGTCAAGTCCAAATAATTGCTGAGGTTAACGGCGAAGGAAAGATCAATTTTGGTCACCGCGCTGCCTGGTTTAACAAAGATGGAAACGCTCTAGGCTATGACACCTGGGAAGAAGCTGAAGCAAAGATCCCAGATATTGTTAACTGGGTTGGAGATGCAGAGAGCTTACTGCATGACCCAGCAAATCCCTGGTGGAAAGAAACTATTGCCTTTCCTCGTCCAGGAGACGATGAAGTTATTGCAAAACTCCCTGAAGCCCCTCCAGCTCCAGCTGCTGAACCTGAAGAATCTGTTGTCTCAAAACTTACCCCTCCTGAAGGTGCATGGAAGTTACAGAGTCCAGAAAGCTTTGAACCTGAAGGTCGCGTTGATGATGAGATGAGCTCTGACTTTTCAGATGACCCAGAAGTTATCGCAAACAAGTTTGGCACCGATGCGCTTGTTGATGGTTTTATCCAAGGTATCGTCGGTAAAAAAGATTACGCGTTAGATCTTCTTGAAGACGATGGTGACGACGAAGAGCTTGACGAAGATGGCGAGCCAGCTAAAAAGAAAGGCAAGCCTGGCCCTAAGAAAAAGAAGCCAGCAGTTAAACCTATTGGTCTAGGTGTTGGAGCTCTTGATTTTAATAGCGGTGAAGAGTGGGTTCCAGTAGAGGCAATATACCTTGCACTTAAGAAGCAAGGATATGACGTCGACCTTCTACTTGCGCAACTCTACGATGCAGGTTTAGGCGAGAGTAAGAATCAAGATCTTCTTAAGTCTCTTCGCAAGGAGGAGAACGTCCAAGCAGAGACTCCATTACTTGATGCGATTGACCCAGAGGACGCAGAGGCTATCGCAAGAGCAAACGTTGACGTTGCACTCGCAGACTCAGGGTCTGCCATCGTGTCGCAGCTGCTAGAGATCAACAGAAACGGCGAGCCAAACCCTAAGATTGTAGAACTTGCTGATGCAATTAGAAAAGCAAAAGGAGATCCCGTAGAGGATACCTCCAGTAATATATCGGAAGATCTTGCAAAATTACTAGACGACTTCATCGGAGGAGCGCTTAACCCAGATGCTACTCCTGAAGAGAAGCAAGCCTTTCAAGCCCTATGGGGAACCATCACTGCTCTTGATGAAGGAGTCAGTGACGGTGTAGAAAGAACTCGATTAGCAGTAGGCGTCTTCGATGCAATTAAAAAGTATAATGGTTCTGCTGAATGGTCAGAGGTAAAAGAGTTCTTTGACAAAAACGGAACCATAAAAGATCTTATCAAGTCAAAGCAAGCTTTAATTGATGGAAGAGAGTCAGTCGACAGCGATACATCATTTGCAGGTGCGTTCTTTAGGCTTATGACCGAGTCATCTCGATACAACCAGGTGTCACTGTACCGAGGACTACAGGTACCGCTCGACAGCCCTCTTATACAAAAAATTAAAAATAGAGAAGTTTTAGCATTTGATGCACGTTCGTTCTCAACAAGTGACATCAATGCTTCAATCTTTGCGGGCGCGATGGCAAAAAATGTTGATAAGACATCAATCATCTTTACGATAAAGCCTCTAAAAGGAAAGTCAATAGATCTGACAAGAATATCTACGTTTAATGAGCTAGAGCACAGAGTACTAGGAAACTTTAAGATCGTAGAAGTTAAAGAGACAACTGCCGCAGACGGTAGAAAAATCTTTAAGGTTGAGATCGAGGCGCTGTCAAAGCGTGATGCTGTTCTTGCTGGAGAAGATCCGTCCTACGAATCTCTCTTAATAGAAAATAACGAATCTCCAGAGATGCCAGAAGGTTATCACAAGATTGATCCTTCTCGATACGAATCAAGAGCAGAACAAGATTTCCCCGATGATTTTGAAGACAAGCCTAATGTTGTTGCGCGCGTCTACAAGAGAGAGCTTCTTGCAAAATCATTTAGACAAGCAATTGAAAATGGATCTGGTGAAGTTATTCTCGAGTGGGATGACGACAAGGAAGTCACTGTTGCAGTAGAACTTGTTCGTGATGCTTTGCAGATCCAAGGCGTTGATACAAACGCGTTGCTTGATGACATTGCAAACGCAGACCCAGCCGCGCAGGCGTCTGACGAAGAAGCCGAGCCTACAGAACAAAGTGTAGACAACCCAGTTAACGCCATAGTTGAAGAGCTTTCAACAGAGTACGACATGGAAGGCTGGAAGAAGGTTGGCCCACAACTTGGTTCTAACGAAGGCGGCTTCTACGAGGATGCTGAAGGTAAGCGTTACTACGTAAAGAAGCCTAAGTCAGAGTTGCATGCACAGAATGAAGTTCTTGCTGCGGCGTTCTATAGACTTCTAGGAATTGACGCAGCAGATATTGGAATTGGCAGTGGGGACGACGGAGTTAAGATGACGTTCTCTCCAGACATCGTTGACTCAAAACAAGATCTACAAGAACAGCTAAACAATCCAGAGTATCTTGCTAAGTTGCAGGAAGGCTTTGCTATTGATGCGTGGCTTGGAAACTGGGACGTTGCAGGATTAGGATTTGATAACGTAATGTCCGATGGCAGTGGCAACCCAGTCCGTGTGGATCCAGGTGGAGCGCTTTTGTTCCGCGCTATGGGAAAACCAAAGGGCTCGTTGTTTGGTAACGAGGTCAATGAACTAGACACCCTGCGTGACCCAAGCATGAATCCACAGTCTGCCGCTGTATTTGGCTCAATGACTGATGAGCAGCAAAAGGAATCAGCACGCAAGCTTCTTGCGATATCTAACGATGACATTGATACAATGGTTAATGGAATTGTCACAGAGCCAGAAGCAGCGCAAGAGATAAAGGATAAGCTAAAGGCTCGTCGCCAATTTATTCTTGAGAGATACGACCTCCTTAGCGAGGACATCTCTGTTGTGGTTGACAACGCAGATATTAGCGAAGAGCAGGACGCAGAACCAGAGGCTGTTTCTACTCCAGAAGGTAAGAGCGCAGAAATTGACAGTCGTCTTGACACTGCTCGCAGCTGGGCCGAAGAGTACGCGCTCGATGAGAACATGCTTGCATCAGCTCGTAAAAAGTTTCAAGCTGTAGCAGATCAAATTGATAAAGTACTTGTTGACTGGCGTAACGGTGAGATATCTGATGAAGAACTTCCAGGCGTATTAGACGAGTTACGTGATCTTGCAGACTTTGGTAAGATTGGTGATGATACAGCACTACTAAATAACATTGATGATCTCGACGAGCAGCTTATGAACCTTAAGGATTATATTGAGGAAGAGAATGAGAAGAACGCACCAGAGCCTGAAGTAGCAGAAGCGCCTGTTGAAGCTCCAGAGCCAGTTGCAACTGAATCTGTAACAAATCCTTATAAGGATAAAAACGGAACACCTATCGAGCCAGGCGCAAAGATTCGCTATGAAAAGAAAGGTGTTGTTCTTGAAGGAGTGTTCTCACGCTACGACAAGAACACTGGATACGTTTGGGTTAAGATGCCAGACGGTAAGAAGCCTGTGGTATTCAGCACAAAGTATTTAACAGTTATTGATGGCGACGACGGCGGTGGTGGCGAAGGCCCAAAAGCCCCTGAGGCTCCGAACGCTCCCGAGCCAGAAGCTCCAGAAGCGCCAGAAGCGCCAACACCAGAAACTCCGCAAGATGACATTGGCCAGTTTGAGCCAACTGCGCAACTAACTGAGGACGGAAAGAAAGTTCGTGTATCGTTTGTTCACGACGGGACTCGTCCTTTTAATCCTAACAGTAACGGACCTGCTGGATACGAAGAAGTTCTGCCATATGTAGTTGATTCTAAGTTAGATGTCGATGGCGTTGACGAAATTACAGTAGAGGTACCGCTTGACAAGATGGACGACTTTGCAAAAGAGTACAAGTCTGTTCTTAACGAAGACCTTGTGCCTGAAGAATTCTACGGTGACATCTACACCGATAATAAAAAAATTCAAGCCCACTCAAAGATGATATTAGATCTGCTAGATGCTCAAGGCACTAAGATCTCTAAAGAAAAGGCAGATCAGATACGCGATGCTATAGATGAAGAAGGCCTTGTTGATTGGTCTGAGGCAGATGACGCAGATATCATCTCAGCAATTACCGATATAGTCGCTCCTGGCATAGTTGATATTAGCGATGAAATTGCAGCTGGAGAAAAAGCAACGCCAGCAGCAACCAAGCCATCTCCAAGTACTCCTTTCCCAACCGAGCCTATTCTTAATGAAGCGGCAAACGAACTAGTTAAACTTTTCTCATACGGAATGCCAGAGGGTGGAAAGATTCTTGCAGTTCATGAGAAAGACGGAATGATTGCAGCAACCCCTGACGGTGAGACCGTGTACATCATTGACGCAAAGAAGAAGACAAATTACACCCCTGACTCTAAACCTGATTTCTTTGAGCCTGGCGGAAACGGCATCGAGGTATTTCAATGGCGTCAACCAACCAAGGAAGAAAATGATGCGCTACTTGAAAAGATAGCTCAAAACAAATCCGAGCCTTTTGGTTCTGAGCCAGAAGCCTTGGAAGATGTAGATGCGGTTGACGAAATTGAAGTACCTGAGGGCTTTACAGCAATTGCTGATTCTACTGGCAGTCAGATCTTTGCAGGAGTAAAGGTTGCAGACAAGGACGGTGTAGTTGGCACCGTGCTAAAAGTTAATAAGGATAACTACGCCTTCGTAGACTTTGGAAATGGCGTAGTAAAGTGGCGCTCAGGCAAGACGCTAAAATCTACAAACACGCTTGATGAAAACTTTAAGGGACCTACAGCTAAAAAGCCTACGACTAAGGCTACCGGCGCTGGCGCTGAGCCCGTGATTGTAGATAGCCCAGCTAACTGGTCATTATCTAACTTTGAGGAAGTCCCTGCCCTTCCAGACGCAGTAGCAAAGGCACTTGACACAAGTGACAAGAAGGCAGCAATGCGTGGAGCGTCTGCAGCCGTTGACGCAGACTCAATTGAAGACCTTGATGTTCGAGTTATGCACGTGCGTAACGCTGAAGGTGCGGACGGTATTCAACTAAAGTTTAAGCTTACAAACTGGGCAGGTAAGAAAAAGATCGCAGAGATTGCAGCGATGACTCCACAGGGAAGAGAAGAAGCTGGGATAGTTGTAGGAAACCTTAAGATTCCAAGAATAAATGTAGGGCCGGACGGCGTAGGAGAACTCTCACCTACGGAGGAAGCATACGGAAATGTATCTGGTAGAACCTACAAGATTACAACAGAGGATGGAATTGTTATCCTTATTCATCGTGCTAACCCAGATGCGTCTGACACATTCTCAAAGGGATATGGTGGAGCTCCAGCTCGCGCGTTCCACAACACGGTGCAGATTCAAGCGCCAGCTGATGCGACCGATGATCAGATTGCTAATGCCC
>Ga0209617_10000411_pt1 | contig 18400 bp, 18 predicted proteins | sample LakEriepJuly2011_2_FD_187459 | JGI IMG/M metagenome (GOLD analysis project Ga0209617, IMG submission 187459) | Freshwater microbial communities from dead zone in Lake Erie, Canada - CCB epilimnion July 2011 (SPAdes) (version 2) | ecosystem: Environmental > Aquatic > Freshwater > Lentic >...
ATGATGAAAATTAATCTTGTAAGTAAAGAGTCATTTCTACTTCAATACAAAGCTCAGGGAGCATTAGGCGACTAATTTCGAGAAAAGATGAAGTAGGAAGAATTTTTGCAAAGAATTCTCCATGTGCTTTTGCAACTCCTTGCCAATCATCAATGTTGGTCATGTAAACACGAGTGCGAATTACATCGTTATAGGTTGCGCCTAACTCTTTAACAGCTCTTTCGATCTCTTCAAAAATGTATTTGGTCTGACCGTAGGCATCATTTGGGAACATAACTTTGCCATCTCGCGTGGTGGAACTTGTTCCAGCAACTTCGATGAGATTTCCAATCCTTACCGCTCTGGAATAACCAACAATTGGTGCCCAAGGGCGATTTCCATCGACGCGCTTAACTTCTCCCATTAACAAACTCCCATTCAGAAACTTGACCCTTTGAGGCTCAAATATGGCGAAATTGACTGATATCTGAGCCTAACAGTTGGGCTATATGTGGTCAATGAATTTAGCAATTGGAGATTTAGGTCAAGAAAATTAATCAAAAACTATTTTCATTTCATAGCAAAATCACTAGCCTAAGGCCATGTCATTAACCGCCAATTGCTCCTTTGATCTTAGCGTTTCAGATGATTACGTAGGAAAGCGCAGCGGCTATATCCAGATTGGCGACTCGACCAACAATAGCGGCTGGGCACTCCATAGCGTGCCTATAACTTCTGTAAAGAATGGCAAGGGACCGCGAGTATTGGTGCTCTCTGGCAATCACGGCGATGAGTACGAAGGACAAACTGCAAGCCTAGATCTAGCCCGACGTTTAGAAGTTGAAGATGTAAAGGGTGAAATTTTAATCATTCCAGTTCTTTCTATCCTTGCATCTGCAGCTGGCACAAGACTGTGGCCGGATGGAACAAATTTCAACCGAGTATTTCCTGGAAAAGTAGATGGAACAATCGCAGAAAAACTTGCATATTTTCTCTCTCACGACTTATTCCCAACCTGTGATTCTGTGATTGACCAACACAGCGGCGGACGCAGTATGCACTTCATCCCAAGTATCACAATGGTCTGGGTTTCAAATGTCGAGCTGCGCAATGAAATGCTCCGACAATCTCTAATGTGTAAGAGCGAGTTCACCATTCTCGGAGGAGAGCAGCCTTCTACCAACCCAGACTCGCTCCTGCCAGGTGATGTGGTTAGACAAGGGAAAGCAGTTGCTACCGGCGAATTTGGCGGCTCTGGAGTAACCACAGCGCAATCTATGGCCGTTATTAGTAGCGGGCTTGAGAATTACCTTCGCGGCATGGGTGTCTATGTTGGAAAAGATGTCGCTGCCAGTGTTTATGCAGATTCAATAGATCATCCGGGAAAGATCATTGATTCCCGAGATTACTCAGTCTCATTTGCAAGTGCATCAGCCGATGGAATTTATGAAAACCGAGTTGATCTTCACCAACAGGTGCAGGCCGGAGATTTGGTTGGATTGATCCACGACTTTAAGAGCGCCGACAATAAAGTGATAGAAGTACGGGCAAGGCGCAGCGGAATAGTCGCCTTAGTTCGAGGCTATTCACCAGTAACTACTGGAGATGTGGTCTGCATGATCGGAGAGCTTTTCCCAAGCATTGAAGCCTTTGAAAAGTCGCTAGAAGAAAAGAGCGCGCGATGAGCGGAACAGTTTCATCTTCAATTGACTTTGATAAGCGCGGTAAGGAATCCGGTTACTTACAGGCCGGAGATTCCACCAACACCAGCGGCTGGGCGATCTTTAATCTCCCAATTCATTCCATTAACTCCGGAGCCGGACCAAAAGTTTTAATCATCGGAGGAAATCACGGCGATGAGTACGAAGGTCAATTTGCGATTGCCAATCTAATTCGCGAACTTAAAGTTGATGACATTGCGGGAGAGTTAATAGCAATTCCTTCTGTTTCATTTCCCGCAAGCCATGCCAGCACTCGTCTTTGGGCAGATGGCAGTAATTTCAATCGCATCTTCCCTGGTAACGAAAATGGGCGAATTCCAGAGAAAATCGCCCATTATTTAGCGACTGAATTGATTCCTCGTGTCGATGTTGTAATTGACATTCACAGTGGGGGACGAGGACATCACTTCTTAGAAAGCGCAACAATGACTTGGAGCGCCGATAAGAAATACCGTAGCGATTTAGTGAAGAATTTAAATGGATGGAATACCCGTTACTCGCTAATCTTTCCTTCGCACCCGGGTACAAATGAGCAATCGTTACTACCAGGGTATGTAGCAAGCCTTGGTAAATCGCTATTCACTGGAGAATTTGGCGGATCTGGAATTACCACAGCCACCAGTAATCGAATTACTAGAGCAGCACTTATTTCAGCCCTAAAGAGCGTTTCATTACTAAAGCCAGATTTCCAGAGCAAAGGTTACGATCACCAGCTTGAGATTCCTAAGCGAGAGTTTATTGATATGCGAAGCAGCGCGACATATCACTGGGCTGAAGAAGAAGGCCTGTATCAAAATAGAAAACGACTTGGGGAGAAAGTTGAAAAAGGCGAAGTAATTGGCGCGATTCACTTCCCAGAGTCTGCCGACCGTAAGCCGCACATGGTTTTGGCTGCGCGCTCCGGAACAGTGGGTGTAATTCGCGGCTATCCACGAGTGAAGCGTGGAGATTGCTTGATGCTAATTGGAGATAGTTACAGCGACCTCAGTCAGTTGCCAGAATAAGTTTCTTTAACGCAGCGATCGCGCTCTCGGAACCATCGATAATCTGGCTGGCAATCTCAGTTAATTCTGAACTTTCGTTGTAGAGAGATGACCATTTCCGATGAATGCGGGGGATATCTATCGGATCTATCCCTATCCGATCTTGGATTCCGAATTCGAATGAAATCTCGCTGCTGGCCATATTAATTTTGGCTAATGATGGCCCCGACTCAATCTTTTTAACCTTGATTTCTGCATTCATCTTTCTTGTACTGGAATCAAATGGATCACCATTTACGATCGTATTTACAATCGCGGCCGAAAGGTCCCACCACTGACCTTTCTGAGCGGATCCAATTAGCGTGTAAAGCGGATCACTTAACCGTATTTCAATAGATTTAATTGAATCTGGATCTAGCGGCAAGTACTTCTCCAGTTTTTCAAGTGCGTTATGCGAGAAGCCGCTATAGGGAAAGTAGCGAATTGAAATCTGATGGAGCGCATCGACTGGATTAATCGTCGGAAGCAGATCAACTACTCCGAATCGCTCACTCAATCCTCCTGGACCATCAATAATGTAGAGAGGTGCTGGTGAAGACTCTGCTGCTTCTAAAGTTGACATTGATCCCATCAGCGCTGCATGGATTCGCGTGAAACGACTTGCACCGTTCTGTGATTTTGGTGCACTCGAGCCGCCACCGATTGCTGCTGATGCAAAGCGCAGGGCTTGCGCATTCTTATCATCACTTAGCTCAAGCAGATTCGCTGTTGCTAAAGTGGCACCGAATATTCCAGATGTTGCACTTGCGTGCCAGTTACGAGAATGAGCTGGCTGCAGAATTTGCGCGAAGAGGCTAGATCCGTGATAGCCAGCAATAATTGCGCGCAGAAAGTTCTTTGAATCTATTTCTTTCCTAAAGAGAAAGGGAAGTAGGGCCGAGAAGATAATTGACCCGGGATGGGTGAGCTGCTTCCAATTGACATCATCAAGATCTGAATAGCTGCAAGCTTTAGCAAGAAAGGCGATATTTGAAAGAGGTTCACTACCAAAGTTCGAAGTGAGTTCCTTATTTCCGGAAAGCACCAAATGAAGATAATCAGAGAAGAGTAAGAGTGCTCGCTCGCGGTCTGCACTTTTAATCTCAAAGGTGCTCAATGCAGATGCGATTAACTCTTGATCTGACCAGCTTCTCGAAACTTTACTCATGGCTTCGTGACTAGATACCGCCCTGCGAGCTCGCTCGCTCAATAAATTCCGTCTCAATTACACTTACTCGAGGTTTTTCTCCCTCGATTCCCTCCAGAATTAAAATCGCAGCTTCTCGACCTATTGCTTCAGTATCACGATAAACCGTTGAAATATTGTCAGAAAAGACTTCTAGATAAGGCAATTGATCGAGTGCGATAAAGGCAATCTCTTTACCCATGGTCAGATTCTTCTCTTTTAAGGCCCGACTAATTCCCATTAGTGCGCCGTGACCACCGGCGAGAATTGCAGTAGGAGCAGGATTTCTATGTAGCAAGATTCGGGCATGCGATAACGCATAATCGGCGTCAAAACCACCGATAGCCATTAGATCTGGTTGCACCTTTAGATTTGCATCCTCAAATGCTTTGGTAAATCCTTGCAATCTATTTCTAGTTGGGTAAACATTATTTGAACCAGTAACAAATGCAATCTCGCGGTGGCCTGCCTTAATTAATTGAGTCACCGCCTGATGGACTCCTGCCGCGTGATCGGCCAGAACTGCACTGGCATTTACACCTTTAATTTCACGATCAAGCAAAACTATTGGGCAACGCGGACCAGCTAAATTCTTTTTTATATATGGAGAATCTTCAGAGACAAGAGAAGCTATGATTCCATCTACTCGACGGCGACGAAGCAGAGAGAAGTTTCGGTTTTCATTCTCAATATTTCTATCAGAATTCACCAAGATCATCGAGTAGCCATTACGGCGCAATTCTTGCTCGCAAGAACGAGCGAGCAGTGCGAACATTGGATTATTTATATCTCGGACGACAAATCCAATGGTTCGAGTAACACCACTGCGCAGTGACTGCGCGACAAGATTTGGTTCGTAACCTAACTCGTCTGCAACATCTTTTACGCGCTTACGCATTTCATCGGAGACATCGGGATGGCCCGAGAGGGCACGCGAAACACTTGAGAGCGCAACCTCTGCCTTAGCGGCGACCTCGCGGATGGTTACCCGCTGATTCACCGAACGTCCGTGTTCTGATTTCTCACTTGGCACTTCTAAACTCCTCTTTAGATTTGATATGAATGCGGAGTAGACGAAATTCTTTGTGCGATTTCCTGGAAAAGATCCTGGATATCAAAGAAGTTCACACTTTTGCAGCCATTTCATTGGGAACCAACTCTTGTCAGCGCCATGGGCCCACGGTACTCTTAACTGGAAACGTTTGCTATAGGCAAATTATAGGGAGGCACCAGTGGATCTGACCATCACGGCTATTGAGACTGAACAGATCAGAGTTCCGCTCGTCCGCACCTACAGGGGCAGTCATTACAAGATGACCCATAGATCAACGATCATCACCAGGATTTTCACCGCCGGTGGCTTGGTCGGTGAAGCTTATGCAGGCGATGAAGATGCAGGCCTTGCCGAAATTGATTCAATAATTCATGAAGAGATCGCACCAAAGATCATTGGAGAAGATGGATCTGCGATTGAGCGTCTTTGGGAGATTGCCCGCCCTGCTACTTGGGATATTTTGCGTGATCGTCGACTTGGACTAGTTGCAACTGCATCGATCGATCTCACTCTCTGGGATCTTTATGCGCGCTCACTTTCAACTCCACTCCATAAACTCTGGGGTGGATATCGAAATTGGATTCCAGTTATCACCATTGGCGGTTATTACAACAGCGAGATGTCGATCCAAGAAGAAGTTGAATCACTCGTTGAACAAGGTTTTGCCGGAATGAAATTTAAAATCGGTGGCTTGACTCCTAAGGAAGATGCCAAGCGATTTAAAGAAGCGCGCAAGTATGGCGGAGATAATTTCAGAATCGCTGTAGATGCAAATCAGGGTTACACAGTTCCTCAAGCAATTGAATTTTCTCATTTAGTAAAGGGAGATAACCTCCTCTGGTTTGAAGAGCCATGCATATGGCAGAACGATAAGCGTGCGATGCGAGATGTTAGATATGCCGGAGGCGTCTCTGTCTGCGCAGGTCAGACCGAGTTCTCTGCCGCAGGTTGTCGCGATTTGATGGAAGTTGGCGCAATAGATTTCTGTAACTTTGATTCATCTTGGTCTGGCGGCCCAACTGAATGGCGCCGTGCGGCATCAACTGCGCACTTGTATGACATCAAGATGGCACATCACGAAGAACCGCAAGCAGCATCTCACTTACTTGCATCTATTCCACACGGAACATTTTTGGAGTTCTTCCATAAGGATCGCGATCCAATCTGGCACAACCTGATCGCTAATCGCCCACCGCTTAAAAATGGCAATATTACGCTCACAGATGCCCCTGGATTGGGCTGGGAGTTAGATCGTGATTACGCAGATAAGTATCGAATTAACTCTCGTCGTACAGAGAAGTAACCGAAGTTAATTTGATTTAAAAGCTTGGCGACGAGCAACAATTTTTGCTGCATGTCGCCTAGAAGCTTCATCGATCATTAAATCGCCATCAGTAACAGCACCTAGCCCCTGGCTTTTTGCACTCTCATATTTCGCAATTAATTCACTTGCGCGCTGAAATTCGCTATCGCGCGGTATAAATATCTCATTGCAGAGTTGGATCTGATCTGGGTGGAGAACCCACTTACCGTCAAAGCCGAGCGCGCGAACTCGCTGGGCGCTCTTGCTAAATTTCTCTGCGTTTCGGATATCGACTTCTGGGCCATCAAAAGCCAGTTTGTCATTGGCGCGAGCGGCAACCAGGATCTTCATTAGTGGGTAGAGAGTAAATTCCTTGAGATCGCTCTCGGTAAGTGCATCAAGTGATGCACCGAGATCTGCAGCAAAATCTAGAGGACCATAGGAGAGCGATAGCACGCGCGGATGCGCCGCAATACTTTCAACGCTACCGAGGCCGGCTGCGCTCTCAATCTGGGCGTCAATGAGAAAAGGACCTTCAATTAGATCGATATCGCTAGCGCTTTCTACCTTGGGCATAACAAGTGAGAAAAGGGCACCAGATGGAATCTGCTTTAGCGCGGCAAGATCATCTTTAAAGTAAGGAGTATTTGCGGCGTTTATTCGTATTGAAATATAACGAGCTTGAAAAGTTGGCTGTGATGCAAAGAGAGCGATCAAATTTGCCCTTGCGCCACTTTTTTCCGCAGGAGAAACCGCATCTTCTAAATCAAAGAGAATCTGATCGCAAACAAGTCCTTTAGATTTTTCAATCATCTTTGTAGAACTTGCTGGAACAGCGAGCAGTGATCGACGAAGATTTCCATCCATATGACAACCTTCTCTCCGGCCATTGACCGCTGCAAATTGCATGATTTACACTACTGGAAACCTTTCCAATAACTCAACCGATCAGCAAAGGTGTCTCATGGCAGAACTACTCGCAGGCGCAGCCGTTGTAAACATCGACCCTCCACTGCCTGCTGATCCGCAAGGTTTTGTTCGCCGTGCATTCGCAGTTCGCGATTCACTAGATGAGTGCCAAGTTCGCGCCGTTGTCATTAGCAAGGGCACAACACAATTAGCAATTCTCACTGCAGATCTAGCAAACATTGATCCTTACTTTGCTGATCGCATCAGATCCACGATCTCTATCGCCGCGGGAATTGATTACAATTCAATTCTTCTAAATGTCAGCCACTCACATGCAGGGCTTTGGCCTAGAGAGCACCGAGAGAAGTTGCACGGCGAATTCGCAGAGCTGACTCCAGGTGAGATCGCATATTTTGAACGCTTACCTTTTGATTATGCGAGTGCAGTAGTAAAAGCAATGGCGAGAATGAAGCCAGCTCGTATCTCTGGTGGCACAGGTGTCGCTCCAGGAATCGCAGTAAATCGCCGAGAGCGAACTGAAGATGGCCGAACAATTTTGGGCTGGAATAAAGATAACTTCATTGATGAAGAAGTACCGACGATCCGAATTGATAGCCTGACAGGAGATGCAATAGCAACTGTAGTTGGATTTGGCTGCCACCCAGTATCTCTAGGTGGAGAAGTTCCATATAGCGGCAGCGATTTTATTGGACCACTGCGAAATCAAGTCGAGTTAATCCGTGGCGGTATCTGTCTATTCTTGCAAGGTGCGGCGGGAAATATTCTTCCGCTCGAAGCCTTCTGTGACGCTCCTGGACCAGAAGTTCTGATGGGCAAGCGCCTTGGTCTTGAAGCAGTGCATGCAGTGGTTGATGCCGAACCGAGAGAGATGGAAATTGAGAAGATCGCATACGGCTCAGTTACACCGGTCTCTCTCTATCGCAAGCGAGTGAAATCACCACAGACTCCTCAACCAATTGCATCAATTAGAAAAGTTCTGCAATTGCCGCTCAATCCGGCAATGTCGGTTAGTGAAATGGAAGAGGAACTAGCAGCGAAAAAGGCTGATTTTGCAGGCAAAAAAGCCGCTGGCGCCGGACGCGATGTATTAAATCCAATTGGCTATCACATCGCTTGGCTTGAAAAATTCGTGAAGTTATCGGCAACTACTTCACTTCCAACATTTGTTGAAGGCGAACTCTGGGTTGCGCGTCTTGGTGATGTTGCAATTGTTGGAACACCTGGTGAAGTCTTTACTGAGATTGGTTATGAAGTAAGACAAGCTTCACCGTTTAAGGCCACGATCTTTGCCGGATATTGCCAAGGAGTTTTAGGTTATATCTCTACCCGCGCTGAATATCCTTACGGTGGTTATGAACCATCAGTTGCACAGCGAGGCTATGGACATCCAGCGCCATTTGCACCTGAAGCAGGGGAGATGATCTCCGCTGAATCGATCGCACTCCTAAATCAATTGTTTAATGCAAAAAACTAAGCGCTAGCCACTCGTCCGAGCGCGCGTAGCGCAGCAGCAACTGCTTCCTGTTCTGAATCAGGATGCCATAGCGCTGGTTGGCAGTAAACCTGCGGCAATAGATCTGGAAACGCGTGTGTATTCGGATACTTCCAACCGCCTGGTGGAAAATCTTCTTTTCTAGGCAGATACATAATTGTTCCGTTTGAGTAACCAAGAACAAATGTTTCAGGCATTGGAGATTTTGCCCGAATCTCTTCACCGGTTTCAAAGAATGCTTCAACGCCAAGTCCTACCAGCGCGATATCACCGATGCGTAGCGCATGCGCCAAGAAATCATCTGTCGGATTTGGATCACTTAGCCGTGCCAGGGTTGCTGCAACCCACGCATAGGTTGTCTTCGCGGCGCGGATTTCCCAAGATAGAGCGCTACGTGCAATTCGATCTTCGATTTCTTTTCGCCAGTGCGCTTCTTGGGTACGCAAGTGGCTTTCATCAGGCAGAGGAGAAAATCTAAATTTAACAACTTCTTCGGCTCCTGCAAGAGTTACTTCTGGATGATCTGTTCGCGCACTCCAGGGTTTAAAGAGAATATTTGGAACGTTGTTAAGGGTGGTTCTCTCTCCTTGGAAGCGATGAGTATTTAGCCCTAACGCGATGCGCACAACTTCGGCGCCTAACGCTGTTCCAACTCGGTAAACCGATTCGCTGCAATCTTTTTCATATCCAATGCCAACCTTTGGATTTACATTGCCACCGCAACCTTGCAGGAATATTCCGATACCGCCAACTTTCTCTTCAACCAGCTTGCGAGCTGGCCCTGGGAAATCCGCCGATAACGTTGTGGACGCAGCGCCATTTACGACTGGGTGGCAAGAGAATCTAAAGAAGGTAACAATCGCTTTGCCATTTAGATCATCAAATCTGATTACACCAACGCTATCGTCAACCGGATGGCCAATTACTTCTCCGAGAATATCTTGACCGTTATTCCACTCACGACGATAAACATTTAGATCAGCAGCGCCCCAAGCGTGCGCCATTCTGGCATCTTTCATATTTGCTAAAGCGGAACGAGTGCATTGAGCAATCTTGTCTATGAGACCATTTTGGTATTCATTTATAAGCGGCAAATCTTCTTCATTGATTGGGCTGCCATTATTTCCCCTAAGGGTGGCGGCGCTGTGGTTGTGGCTTAGGTTAAAGAGAACATGGGATCGATCAATTTTTAATATTTCAGCTACGGTATCTCTAAATTCGTGCGACTCTTCTCTGGTTGCACTTCCAAGGTCACAGCCAATTATTGCAATCGTCGCACCTTTAGATTGCAGAACGGCAACGCCGAGCTCCATATCGTCATCAACCGAAGTTATTGGTTCGCCAAAGAGTCTAAATCCACCTTTTCTTAAACCCATTGGCGGATTTATATTTAATGAAGCCGCACCAACTCTAAGACCGGACATCGACAGACCCACTTTCGTTGTATCCCTCTAAGTGGCAAATCTATAAATGGCGAATGGTTAAGTCAATGAGATTTTCTACTCGTTATCAGCTGGAAATGTTATTAATTTCCAGGTAATCAACTAAATTAAAAGTGCCGCCAGTGGCAGTATCAAAAGCGAAGTAGCTGGCAAATATTGCAAAAGCCCGTGCATAAGGGCTGTAGAAGAATTTTGACCAAAGCGATAGTGATTAAAGGTCGTCATAATTGAAGTCATAACGGGATAAGTTGCAAATGCCCCAGAGAGACGTGGCCCAAGATTTTCTGCGAATTGCGTAATAGTGAAAATTAGAAAGAGAGCGGAAGCCACTCTTAACCAAATATCCCACTTTGGGGCTGTAGGAAGTTTGGCATTTCGATCGTAAGGAACAAATCTCTTCATTGAGATTGCCCAAACAATTAACCAGAGCGCTATGCCGACCCAAAGATCGGTGATTAGTGGACTAAGAATTGCTACACCAATCAGAAACACTGATGTGGATGCAACAATACAAATTGGCCAATTAAATCGTGGTGACATCCGAGAATAGGTTGCGATGAAGCAAAGTAGTGAGATCTGTCCAGCGTATGTACCAACGATGGAATCATAGAGAAATTCACTTCCGTGCTGGAGGTAAATCACTAACAAAATGGGCACAAGAATGAAAGGAACAGCCATAGATATGCCGCCCCATCTTGCGCCGAATCTTCTCTGAATGAAGTAGGTGCCAACTATAAAGAGGGGGGCAAAGAGCAGCTTTACTCCGAGTATCAGCATTAATTAAATCTCTTGGTAATTAGGACATCACGATCGGCGCTGAGTAGTGATTGCACTGCATCTTTCGCCGCTGCCAGCGCTGCCGTAAATATTTTTTCACCCTTTTCGGCGGTTGCAAGAGTTGGATCTCCCATAACTCCCGATTTGGAGTCACGGCGGAAGTCCAAGGGAATTCCTAAGAAACCTGGTTGGCGAAAATCAATACAAGATAGTGCAACGCGAACATCAGGCATATCTCGGCTGATCGCTTTCAGATCAACAAGTTCTGGGCGCAGATGGAGCGCTAGGGAAGTCTCCATCTCGCAGGCGTGCCCCATCCCACCAATTTCTGAATCACCAATCTCAACAAGAACGTTCTTTATTGATTGCCAATATGAGTAAGTAGGTATTGATACGCCGAGTGTTTCACTTAAATCTGCAGTGGAAGCGGTGAGAATTCCTGCGTTACCACCATGGCCATTTAATACTAGAAAACGATAGAAGCCGTGCGCAGTTAGTGAGGAGAAGATGTCGGTTAAGAGATGATGAAATGTTTCTAATCTGAGTGAGATGGTTCCGGGATAACCCTTGTGGTGTGGTGAAGTTCCCCACCAGATCGGAGGAAGCGCGATTACATTTGATTTAAAACTAGCGGCAACACTTTCTACTAAAGCATTGGAATTAAAAATATCTGTATCTACCGGAAGATGCGGGCCATGTTGTTCTATAGCGCCAGTAGGCAATAGAAAAATTGTCTTATCTCTATCGAGCTTATTTATCTGCTGCCAGTTAAGTTCAGTAAATTTAAAGGCCATAGGGCGAGTATATTCAAATGGTTCTGGAATAGATACAGAATGGATACCGACTAGAGAGAAACTGCAATTCCATCTCTGTTCCAGTAATAATTGCGGAACTAAGTTCTCGTAATAAGCGGTAATTTGGATTAGGCTGAGATTTATGAAAAACGTTGAGACCGTACTTGGCCCTGTACCTGCCGATCAATTAGGTTTTATCTTGCCGCATGAGCATGTCCTTGTTGATACCTACGATGTCCGTCGCAACTCTGATGGCGTACTCCTAGAAGTAGCAACAATGAGCGCCGAAGTCGCCGACTACAAGGCAGCCGGTGGAAACACAATTGTTGACCAAACAATTTATGGATTACATCCAGATCCTGAAGGCCTTGCAGAAATCTCACGTGCAACAGGTGTTCACATCATCGCTGGTACTGGTTTTTATCATCAACAGTATTACCCAGAGTGGTTAGATGATTGGAGCCTTACTCAGATTGCTGATCGCATGCTTGGCCACATCGTCGATGGTTTTCCAGGCACCAATATCAAGGCCGGCATTATGGCTGAGTTAGGAACTCACCATCGCGGCGTTAAACCAAATGAGCGCAAAGTTTTGGAAGCGGCAGCCAAGGTTCAGGCAGAGACAAAGCGACCAATCGGAACTCACGCCTTGTATACCGAAGTGGGAATTGAACAGTTAGATATTTTGGAAGCAGCTGGTGCTGATCTTGATATCACCTTGATCGGGCACTGCGATACAAATCGCGATATTGAATACTCACGCAAATTACTTAAGCGCGGAGTGTGGATTGGTTATGACGCAGTCGGCCAGTTAGATAAACAGCGCGATGAACTGCGGGCACAAACTATTGCAACTTTAATTGGTGAGGGTTATCTAGAGAAGATTTTAATCTCAACAGACATTGCGGCAAGATCGCGGCTAAAGATTCACGGCAGTGAGGGCTACAAGTTCTTGATTACCAAGTTCTTGCCAATCCTGCGAAGTGCTGGAGTCACCGATGATCAGATTGATACGCTGACTAGAAAGAATCCACAACGCTTCCTTGCCGGTAAGTAATTAGTAGATATGAATTCCGCCGCTGACGTTAAGCGTCGCTCCGGTAATAAATGATCCGTGATCTGAGGTAACAAAGACCGCAACTGATGCAATCTCTTCTGGTTGACCAATCCGCTTTAGTGGACATGCATCAATAATCGCTTGCACATTTTGCGCAGAGTTATCACGATGCTGCATCGGAGTATCGATCTGGCCGGGGGAGATCGTATTTACGCGGATTCCAAAAGTACCTAACTGTTTTGCTAGCCCTCTAGAGAAAGCGACAATGCCTGCTTTAGAGGCGGAGTAAGCATCTGCGCCAAAGAATGAACCAGTGGACCAAGAAGGTGAAGTGAAGGTGAGAATAGAACCAGCGCGTTTCTCCTCCTTTAAATGTTCGGCTACTGCTCGCGCAATTAAAAAAGTAGATCGAAGGTTTACTTCAATCTGGTGATCCCAATCTTCAACAGTGACATCCTTAAGATCTTTTCTCTTTAGCGTTGCACCAGCCAAAATCACCGCATCGATGCCACCAAAGCGGGAGATTGCTGGCTTCATTATTTCTTCATCGCACTGTTCACCAGATAAGTCGACGGAGAGAATCAGATGGCGCGAAGGATCGGAGAACTCGCCCTCCAGTTCGGAGAGCCGCCCCTTATCAAGACCGATCGCAATTACTGATGCGCCAACTCGCTCGAGCAGAAGCGCAGTTGCTTTACCTATGCCGCTACTTGCACCAGTGACAATTATCCGTTTTCCTTCAAGTCCTCTACCTATAGATAGATCGCTATCAGAAGACATACTTTTGTACGGTCTTCTCAATTACCTCAACACCAAGACCCGGTTTTGATGGAACACCAATCTTTCCATTCTTATGGGTAAATGGTTCGGTAATTAATTCATGCTGCATCGGATTCTCATCTGGTTTTAGCTCTTGCAGCAGACAACGCGGAGTCGATGCGGAGAGTGCGATAGATGCGGCGGTATTAATCGCACTAGACCACGCGTGGCTGTTAAACCAGAGCCCAGCAGTTTCAACCAATTTAATTATCGCTAGCGCGCCTGTAATTCCTTCTACGCGTCCGACATCGCAACCAATTACATCTAAAGTTCCAGAGCTAATTGTTTCGCTGAAACCGCGGTAATCCCACTCGCGCTCACTGCCAGCAATCAAAACTTTAGTGTGATTGCGCAGGCGCTTAAACTGTTCGTACTCCCAAGGCTCGAAAGGTTCTTCAACCCACTTCAGTCCATACTCTTCCCACGCGCTAACGCGCTTAACCGCATCTTCAAAGGTCCAGTTAAGAGATTGGCCACGATCCATCATGATCCAGGCATCTGGTCCAGCTGCCTGGCGAAGATCGCGTACAAAGTTAATATCTCTCTCTAATTCATAACCAACGCGGGCATCGCCACGCTTACCCATTCCGATTTTGAAGCCGATGTAACCCTCTTTTACATAACGCGCGTGGCGCTCAACTTCAAGATCGAGATTTGCGTTGAAGACGTGAGTTGATGCAAGAACTGGAATCTCAGTTACTTCTTGGCTATCGCGCTTACCGATCATTTCAATTAGTGATTGGCCAGTTATTTTTCCGCGCAGATCCCAGAGCGCGATATCAATTGCAGAGAGTGCAAAGTGCCCCAGTCCGCCGCGGTAGGTGTACCACCAAGTCTGCTTGCGAATGTCGCGCCAGATGCCGAGATTTTGCAGTGGATCTTTGCCGACAATCACATCAGCTAAATCTTCAATGATGGCGGCGGTTCCCTTTGTGCTGCCTGGGAATTGTGTAATCGCCTCGCCCCATCCAACAGTTCCATCGGATGCGATGACTCGTACGAAGGTGAGATAACGCCAGGACATTGAATCATTTGGCTCCTGGTACTTCACCGGGAAGGCTTCGACCTTACTTATCTTTACCGACATCATCCGCTCCTTTTTATTGGTTTGTTTAACTTTATTTACTTTCTAAGTTACTGTCTAGAAAAACTTTCATTGCCTCGAGCAAGCGCCGGCGCGATCTCAGCAACTGTTACCCAACCTGGCTGTGCCTGGATAATTCTTTCGATTGAGTTGATCACCATATTTTGTGATCCCATCTGCGCACCGATACCTGGATTCAGCGAGATTGTTTGATGAACCTTTTGATCAATACTGATTTCAATCTCATCTTTAGCGACTTTTTCGATTCCAGGCAGATCAACATGGCCAAAGAAGTGAGAAGTAAACCAAGGCTTGCCCTTAACAACTGCGGTGTAAGTCTGATTAACTCCGGCGCTAAATCCTGGTTTGATAATGAATCTATCTGGCAGATCTATTTCGCGATCAGTTAGAACTGGCAATAACTCCTTATCGATCCGCTCGATTTCTAAACCAAGCGCGTCGGCGACCACGTTCATTGATTGTGGAAACCCTGCGTGCCCCAGAATCTCGCCGCGCTCGACCTGTTCCTTAAACTCTTGCTCAGTTGCATCAACGCCGATGCGACGAAGAACTGTTGCTCCAAAACCAGAAATATTTACCGTGCGTCGCACCACAATTGTTGTCTTTGGTGATCCATCGCCATTAAATCCAGAAGGAGTTGGACCAAGAAGTGTTGCGACAAGTGAGTCAAAAATCAGCCCTGGATTTACACCAGCACCAGCAATGCTGACTCGCTTAGCTTTCGCTAATTTATCTAGTTCATCCGCTAATTCTTTATTTACCGCCCACGGATAGGCGCATTCTTCCGCTGAGACCAGGACATTGGAACCAGCGTTAACTGCCTCGCTTATGTAATCTGCAACATCTTTAAAGAGGGTGGTTGTGGCAATTAGAACTACATCTGCTCCGGAACTAAGAGCAAGCTCGCGATCTTCTCTTGGAAAAGGTCCAGAGACGCGATGAATTCCTCGCGTGCGAATACCGGCTGCTACTGCTTGACCAAGTTGGCCAGCGCCGTAAATCGCAACCGAAGCCATTAATTTTTATCGACTCGATATTGAGCAATAAAATCTTCATTTAACTTCCAGCCAAAGCCTGGCTCAGTTGGAAGAATGAAATCACCATTGACCAACTTTGGACGATTATCAAGAATTTCCCAGAAGATCGGATCTCTAGTTGGGGAGAATGATTCAACGTAAGTTCCGTGAGGAACTGAAGCAAGTAAGTGCGATGCAACTTGAGCTTCTTCGTGATGGCCAAGTTGAACTTCGAAGGCGAGTGCCAGCGCGGCGATTCGGCGCCACTCAGTTGGCCCGCCGCCCCAAGATGCATCAAAGTTACAGACATCAATTGCGCCATTTAACATCATCTCGCGCATACCAACTCTGTGGATCTCACTTTGACCAGCGGCAACATTTACATTTCCGCGAAGTCTTACATCCTTAAGGCCGCGCCAATCAGCGTGCCATCTTGTTGGTTCTTCGAACCAACGTAACTTAACTTCGCCTTCGATAAGTGAGAGGAAATTAAGTGCTTCCGCAACGGTGTAACCCTGATTTGCATCTACAACAAAGAGGAAGTCATCGCCAACAATTGATTTAGCAAGTTTTAGTCGAGCTGCATCTTCCTCTGGTGGCTTGGCTCCGATCTTAAACTTCATTCCAACCATGCCAATTTCATCTTTAAAGAAGGCAAGTTCTCGTTCTAGATCCGCTTCACTTGAACCGTAGTAACCACCGATACCAATCATTGGAATTCGATCGCGATATCCGCCCCAAAGGCGCCAAAGCGGTTGACCGGCGATTTTGCCAAAGCCATCCCAGACAGCGCTATCAACACAAGCAATTGCCTGCATTGGCATAGCGCGATTGCGTAGTTGATCAAGAGTTACAGGAATCATTGCATGCCAGATCTTTTCAACCTGGCGGATATCCATTCCAGTAACGAGCGGTGCAATTTCATCATGAATGATCCCAAGAATAATATCTTGCTCTTCATCTGTATCAGCGTTGTAGCTTTGGCCGACTATTCCATCAGAGGTATGGATCCTGGTAATAATGGTGCAACGGTTACGCATCTTGTAATACGAACCTTTATAAATATGCTTAAGAGGAACGCGCAGCGGGATAGTCTCAATACGTTCAATCTTTGACATAAAGTTGCTCCTTATTCAAGAACGGCGATTACATCGCCAGTATTTATCTCTGCATCAATTGCAAATCGGAGCTCTGTAATTTTTCCTGAAGCAGGGGAGGGAACTGTTAGCTGCGCTTTATCAGTTTCAACCTCCAAGAGATCTTCACCCTCGTTGACCATATCTCCGACAGCTTTCAGCCAAGAAACTAGGTAAACCGAATCAACAGTTTCGGCAACTCGTGGCATGGTGATTTCGATACTCATTTATTGACTAACCTTTCTGCTCCAGATGTTTTCGAACATGGTCTTTGGGGAAGGTTCAGGGGCGCTTTGACATAGAGCGACAGTTGCTTCAATCTCTTTCGCTTTACGCACCTTCATATCAGCAACTTGTGCATCGGTCATCTTCCCGATCTTCTTAGCCCGCTCTTCTAGTAGCAGAAGTGGATCGCGTGCCTTCCACGAATCGAGTTCGCCTTCTGGACGATAAAGGGCTTGATCTGCACGTGAGTGACCTGCAAAACGATAGGTCTTTGCCTCAATAAATGTTGGTCCGCCGCCGGAACGTGCACGGTCTACCGCTGATTGGATTCCTTCACGAACAACATCGATATCCATTCCATCGAGTGCGTAATGCGGCATCGCATAACTCTCGGCGCGGATGTGTAGATCTTCGATCGGAGTTGTGAGATTGATGCGGCTGTATTCTGCATAAACATTGTTATCGCAGATGAATACAACTGGAAGCTTCCAGATTGCTGCCAGGTTTAGCGTTTCGTGGAATGCACCGATATTTGTTGCGCCATCACCAAAAATAGCAACGGCAACTCGGTCATTGCCTTGAACTTGGAAGGCAAGTGCAGCGCCCGCAGCGATTGGCATACCGCCGCCGATAATTGCAGAAGTTGGTAGAAGTCCTAATTCAAGATCGCAAAGGTGCATTGATCCACCTAGGCCACCGCAACAACCAGTTGCTTTACCCATAATTTCTGACATTGCCGACTCTGTTGTTAAGCCGAGTGCAAGTGCGATTCCGTGGCTTCGATAAGTTGCAGAGACAGGATCATCTGTGCGAAGAACGCTGGCAAGTCCAATTGCCAACGCTTCTTGTCCGTTACAGAGGTGCGTTGTTCCGCGAATAGTTCCTGATGCGAAGAGCGCATTAACCTGAGTCTCAAATTCACGGATCTCAACTGCGCGTTCAAACTGCGCGATTGGATCGCTGACGATTGCTTTACGTCGCTCTAGACCTTTACTCATCTTAGAAACCCTCTCGTATCCACCAAGGTTGAGGTGCTTTACCTGTGGCCATCAATTGATCAATCTGATAATTAACTTCAACTGCATTTGGCAGGAAGCGCGCTTCCAGGCCACCGTTATAAGGAACCGGAACGTTCGGGCAAGTGATGCGGATCGGCGCAGATTTGAGTTCACCGAAGAACTCAGCGCTTACTGCTGCAACAATTTCGGATCCCCAGCCGCCGCTTTCTGGTTGCTCTTCAACAACGACGAGGCGTCCAGTTTTCTTTACCGATGCAAAAACTGTTTTCTTATCCCAAGGAACAATCGTGCAGAGGTCAATGACTTCAATATCTAAGGCGCTT
>Ga0209617_10000413_pt1 | contig 18391 bp, 11 predicted proteins | sample LakEriepJuly2011_2_FD_187459 | JGI IMG/M metagenome (GOLD analysis project Ga0209617, IMG submission 187459) | Freshwater microbial communities from dead zone in Lake Erie, Canada - CCB epilimnion July 2011 (SPAdes) (version 2) | ecosystem: Environmental > Aquatic > Freshwater > Lentic >...
TAACGCAAGCCATCGGCAAAGATGATGCATCCGCCTTGGCTGACTTCGACGACTGGGGAAGTCGCCAAGTTGGTGAGCCCGTTACGGAGAACGGCCTTTTGGAACTCACGGGCGGATGCGTCCGCCCACTCGTGGTAGAGCGCTGTGGCCAAGCGGCGGAACGCTGGCAGGTCATGCTCGCCTGTGAGGCAAACGACCCGGATGAAGGCAGCGTCTGCTTTCCAGGCCTTCTCGACATAAGTATTACGAAACGTCTCGGGGTTAGTCCCAGAGAGAGGCGTCTCGCTCAATTGGGCGAGTGTAGCCAGAGGCTCAAGGCAAGCCGCAGCCTTGGCACGGCCGAGTTTCGCCCAGACGGTCGAGCGTAGCTCGGCGTATTCCTTGTCCAACTTAGTCAAGACCTCCCTTGCACCCGAGATCGGCTTACCGACCAAAGAGCCCACCGCTGACTCAAGATCTGAAGAGCGACGGTCGGCAGCCGAGCACCAGTGCGTGATGGGTGCCAATAGGTCGGTCGCCTGGATCGCAGGCAATGCTGCCACCAGGCCAGGGTAGATAGTCGGATTCTCTTCGAAGCGGCTCCAGGCGCCTGCCCACGGGCCCTTGGCACCGCAAAGACGTTCGAGAGCGGTGAGCCGTCCGTCATTGACGACGTTGAACGAGAACTGATTGGCGATCTGGCTAGAAAATGCGGCCCAGGAGGCGTCGTTACACTTAGCCCGGAAGACATCAGGGGCATCCATCCACTGCAGGAGCGACTTTACGATATCCGGGGTGACCAGCCGGTTGAAGTCATCGGCGACCAGCATCCGTCCACGCAGCTGGCTAAGCGGCTCGGTGATGAGTTCCCCGAGGGAGTTGAGGATTGCTGCCTGGGTGGCCTCATCGCGAGCGAGCTGCAGGCCCAGGCCGGCCTGATTGGAAATGAACGATACCACACCCCAGTCATTCTGGTTTGGCTGGCACCAGACCTTGCCGCGGTAGACCAGGTAGACGAGCGGCTCGACAGATGCCGCTGGGTTTGCGTCGGCCCTCAGATGATTTCGACTAAAGCCAGGGATATAGATGATCGGGACAGTCGTAGGGCCGATACCATCGACCTTGATCGTCTTATCGACTACGCAACGTAGCCAGATGGCAGGCCCCCTGCTCTTCTCAGGGGCATAGTCTCCGAGTGATACGAGTTCGGGAAGCTGCAAGCGGATCTCGTCGATGGCGGATTTCCATTCCGACTTCTGGTCAGTCCAGAGCACAGCGGCCACCTGGCAATCGCCATCGGTCACAGTGGCGCATAGACGCAACTGCGCAATAAGTGCTTCGAGGATAGTCTGCGGTGCGGCCATGGAGATTATTTCTTAGGGGAGAACTTAGCCCGAGCCGCCTTCTTAGTGGCCAAGCTGTAATGAAGATTGTTCCAGCGCTCGCCCGTGAACTCGGTGCCGCCGGCGAAGTCCGTGACATGATCGGGCTTGTCTTCAGGGAGGCAGGACCAGAACCAGGGGAACTGCGCCTTCGGACGCTGAGGTTCGGATCCGCGATCCTTATCCCATTTTATGTTAGGCTTAAACTTTAGGATACCAGCACCTTTCTTGCCGACATCCCGCACTGTCAGGAATGGACTGATGTTTAGGCGCACCCCATCATTGATATCAGGGTTCCAACCGATTGGCTGCTCATGGAGCGGCTTCCAACGAACGAAGATGTCATGCGGCGCCTCGCCCTCGAGGATCTTAAGCAGGTCGGCCTGCAGACCCTTGGCTGCCTTAAGCAACTTATGGGCGTTGGGCTTCTCGTTCTTAACGTCCGCCTCACAGCGGGCAATCCAGTCGCCCAGGTAGGTCTGGGCCAGCTTCTGGAGCAAACGAGGACCCTCCCCTTTCGGAGCGGCTAGGCGGTGATAGTTGACCAAGGCATGGAAACCATCCCGTTCGCCATCCCAGATATGCCAGACGAACGGACGATGATGGAAGAGTTTGCAATGCTCTTCAAAGAAGGAGTCTCGGAGCCAATCCTCCAAGGTCACACCAGCATTGCCGGCATCGGCGAGAAGCTGCCGTTCCGTGACACCGTCTTGCCATTCGGCGCCAAAGGCATCTTTCAGAAGGGCACGGACGCGAGTGGCGGCGGCGGCCTCTCGATTGATGGAACTGAGCGCCACGATGCCGTCGTCGTCCGCAAGCTTCTCGAGCCCGTCAGCCCCGACGGCCGGACAATCAGGAAAGGCTGATCCCGTCTGCCGTGGCCATTGATAGCAAAGCAGCCGGGCAACGGCGACCTGGAGGGGATTATCAGACTTACATGGGTGTCCGTTGAAAATCCACTGTTTTGGATCACTGGAAAATGGAGGCGGCAAACCATTCGGGTATTTCTCGCGTGCTACCCTCCTCCAATATTCAACGTCAAAAGGCACTTGAACTAATGTAGCATTAGCGACCTGCGACTTTTGGTTCACCTTACGAACTTCCTCTAAGTATAATGGCGAAGAACAAAATGCCCATATCGCAGGTAAATCAGCTTCATTCTTGGGTATAATAGCTGCTATGCTGTTATCGTATACCGCACCAAGATAAAGGGCAGCCGGCAGAGACCCCATCCACGCACAAGCGACGCCACGCCTTCCCCATGCGGGCTGGCCTGACCAAGCACCGCCAAGACGCCCTTCTTCTTTTAGTTCAAGTGCTAATTTTTCGAACCTTCCACCCGCATTTCTATGAATACTTACATACTGAAGTCCGTCATAAGCACGTCCTCCTGAGGGAGTGCTCTGATGCAAGATCCATACATCACCAGGGAATACTTCCCAGAAGTTGAGCCTGAACATCTCAATGTCTAATGTCGATGCGCCTTGAATTGAACTGGCATACTCTTCAAGCAAAGCATGTCCTTTAGATGAATTAAACATAATAGCCGCATTCGGGTTTCCTGATTGTTCGGTCTGTGATGCCATTATTGCACATCCTGACCTTAACTCCTTCGCCTTGAGTCCGGGTTCATTCAGATTGCCCACATCTATCCCACAAATAAAGGAATCCTGAGACGGCCTTATTCTGCTGATTATATGTAGAGCTACATTCACAACCTCCCCAGCGATGGTCTCAAAGGCCTTTGTTCCTAGCTTGGCCACTAAATTCCATTTATAGTCTCGAAGTAAAGAAACCCTCAAGTGCTTGTAGGTTTTGAGGAAAATCCATATCTGCGGCGTAACTAACGCCGTAGATCCGGCATGGTCAGAGAAGTCCAAACACCTCTGAACAAAGCAAGTCGCGAGATCCGCCTTTGCTTGGGGGTATGTGTTCTCGCAGTATCGCCTTAGTTTTTCATCCTGCTTCAACCTTCCAAGAAAAGGGACGTTGGTTGCTATAAGTGTATACTTAGAGGAAAGTATTTCTGCCGCAACAGCAAGGCCGCGCGCAGTTACAGCAATTTCGCCAGAAGCCTCATCGGGCACATCGGCAGCAAGAGCGGCGTCAAGCTTAGGCTTTATATCATCATAACTAGCGACCAATAAATCGCCTTTCCCAGTACGAGGGTTAATCAAACTTCCCAGCACCGGAGCCTCCTCAAAGAGCTCATACAGCTTGGTCATACCGGCTTTCAAATTATCGTCATCGCCGGCTAACTTTACCCAGTCCGCTAACTTGGCATGAGGTGCAATGCCGCAACAGGCGACATTCAGAGCTGGCAGCTGCTGCAATCCGGCGAGCTTCCAAGCCGTCAGTGCCAGATTGAAGGCGCCGATCTGGCAACAGCGTGGATCGAGTTCGAGGCCATGAATCTGGTCTTTTAGGACTCCGTGGATGTTCTCCTGAGACGTGCCGCCCTCTTCCTCCATGCGCACGCGCGCAAGGATGGGCAATGCAAAGACCGGAAAGTGCCCCGAGCCCATGCAAGGGTCGAGGAAGGTAATCTCTTTGGCCTTCTTCGGCCAACCCTCGAAGGTTCCTCCAGCTGGGGTCCATTTCTTGGTCTCGGCATCCTGGACGAAGCGCAGGTAAGTCCAGATGATCGCCGGCAATCCGTTCTTGGAGGCAAGTCCTGCTTTGGCGCGCGCCTCTTCCTCAGTGGAAGCTTCAATCGGGCCCATCTTTCCCGCCCACCACGCCCCGAGCGTGTTATGGAGCAGGAAGTCCACCATGTAGTCCTCAGTGAAGAGCTGAGTGACCGGGGAAATCTCTTTGGCGCCGATCTTAACTCCCGACGCGTTGACCTCATCCTTCCGCTTAGCCTGCCAATATTGATATACCCAACCAAGCGCGTCGGTTGCTTTAAAAATCTCCGGCTGTAGTCCAGCCATCAGACCGTTGAGCTCTACCTGAGCGGAGGCGTCCAGTTTGAGCTCAAGCGCGGGGTCGCCCAAGCGGAACACACCAGGCAACATCTTCTGTGCGCAAAGTGCGGCATATACCCAAATATCTAGCCGGCGATCTGCGGCTAGAGCTCGACACTCATCGAGGTCAATCGGTTGATCGCCTTCGTCTTCCCGCAGTAGTCCGTTCTCCGCCAAAAACCGAGCGAAGAGCATCCGGTGCCAGTGCTGATACGCGACCTCCTCAGTGAGTAGATCGACCTCCTGCTGGCCATCCGCAGTCCGTTCATCGCCAAGCTGACGTGCATGTGCACGAAGACGATTACGCAACTTACGCTGGGCCTCCGTGAAGTGAACTGGGACGACCTTATCGGCGACGGCTAGAGCCGTCAGCGAGGCCCGAGCCCCCTTCTCGGCTATTTCACGTGCTCGCCCGACCTCACGAGCGAGGAAGGAGCGAGCATCGGGATGAAGCGGGGCGTGGGCCATATCAGTTGATGCGAACGGGGCCCTTCTTCACGGCCTCGATAAGTTTGACCTGAGACTGCTCTACCCAGGCTCGAACCTCGGCTTCATTACGGAAGAGCGCCGACCCGAGCGAGATTGTCTGCACCTTAGGCTCAAGTAGCTTCGAGGCAGCTTCGAGAAGTCGGTCCACCTTGGTGCGGTAACCGTTGGACTCCGAACGACGGGAGGCGATGGACTGAGAACGGAGGGCTGCCAGAAGATCGGCCAAAGAAGCCATCGAGGGCTCTCCCGGGGCGTGGAAGGTCTCTTCAGAGATAAGACGGCCCTGGTCCGCCGGCGAGATCTTCGCCCAGACAGAGTCCTCCGTCAGGCGGCAGCTCTCGCGGGAGAACTCCGCCGAGCACTCATCACAGGCAGACTTGAGTGCCTGCCGGAGCGCGACCTCGAGATCCCGCTGCAATGTATCAATCTTAGCCTTCGAGGTAAGAAGCCCTCGGGATGCTTTGATGGCTTCAAGTTCCAATCCTGCTGCGGCAGCGACAGGCAAGCCGGCCGCGACAGCATGTAGGTCATTGACCTGATTCCAGAGCGGGAGCGCGGCGCGGATGCCTTCGGCACGGGCTTTACCATCATCGATGGCTTTCTTGATGAGGTCGCCCTTCTCTAGAACGGCCTTCACACGCTGACCGCCGGCCAAGGCCAGAATGCCCTCAAGGAACCCAAGTTCGATACCTTCGGGACGCGGAGGCTCGATACCCTCGCTAACGGCTAGATCGCGGAGTTTTGCGAGGAAGCCCTCAATGTGCTCAGGCCCTTGGCCCGAAGGCACGGGGGGGTTGAGCAGGCCGCCATGGTTAAGAATCCCGCGCAGGCGGACAATCTCCTGGGTGGAAACCGGTACAGCTTCGGCGATGAAATCAACCTGCGGGATGCCGTTCTGGTCGATGTCGCGCTGAACCTCTACGCCGTTCTTACGACCACGAAGAGTACCGCTACGAAGAAGAGCGATCAACGCAGCATCCACCGCGTCCTGCGGCCAGCCGTAAGGCGAGGCACGGAAGTGCTTACGCAACTTACCGCCGGCGACACCGGCATTACCGGCTTCAGCGATGAGTTTGATAACTTCAACGCACACCGGGTGCTTAGCTGTTTCACCCATATGGTTAACGTAAGTGTAGGGATCGTCGACTCCCTGTCGGATGCGCTTGATGACTTCATTCCACTTGTCCGAATCGGCATCAGCGAAACGGGGGTATAGGAGATTGAGCGACTCGCGGGCGCCATTCTCGATATTCGCGGTCAGATCAATGCCGGCTACTTCGATAGCTCCTCCACGGAAGACGCGGGCTCCCATCATAATGCCTCGCACCGTCGCACCCGTGTGATCCTCGTCAGAACTCTGACGGGCACGCATCGACTCTGCGGCCTCGCGACCTTCGGGAGTATTCTGGGCACCGCGCTGATCAAGCACGCGCTTGGCCGCCAACATATGGATAATATGGGTCTTGAGGTTATCCGCGTCCTTCTTCGGCACGCTGACATGCAAAATCGGGCTGTCCTGACCGAGTTGAGAGGCCTCGGCGCGAACCGCGGACTCGATCACGCTCCATTCGTCGCGACACCAGACCGGAATACCTTCCAGGTTAGGATCGGGCGGCAGCATCCCATAGTGCATGAAGAGCGAACGACGCTCCTTGGAAATGCCGTGGGCGAGCTTGATCTTACCGATGATTTCCGAGAGGTGCGTCTTGAACAGACGCTCGCGGGTTTCGTCATACTCCGGAGAGTTATTGAGTGCCGTGGCCGCTTCGACGAAGGCCTGATTCCACTCGGCACCTTGCTTGGTCTGGATACGATAGTCTTCTCCGACCTTCATCAGTTGGCCCTTTTCGACGAGGGCAGCCAATTCCGTCTTCACGCTATCGCGGAAGCCGCGGACGTCGCCCTTGAGGTCAGTCAGCAGCAGATCGGCGATTGTCTTGGCATCGGGCCGAACGCCCGTGTCGATACCGGAGCTACTGGACAGGCGGTTGATAAGGAAGACCAGGCCAGCGATGCGCTTACGGAGGCGTCCCTTTTCCGTGCCGTTATCGAGGCCAGAAATGCGGTTGCCTAGGTCGTTCTGAAGCACGCCGTTATTCAGCATGCCCGCGGCCATGAGCTCATAAAGCTTGTCGCCCGGGATAAGCGCCCCGAGTTCCTTGTCGGAGCAGTCCTTCAGGGCGTCGAGCAAGTTACGGAGCTGAGAGCGGAGTTGGCCGGACGTGCCTGCAGGATCCACGGCCTTGGAAGCATACTCCCAGAAGCGGCGTTGCTGAGGCAGAAGCGGGTAATCCGTGATACAGGTGGCCTCGTCTTCAGAGACCCAATTGAGCTTAGTCCCCGACAGCAGCCCCGTGATCTCGCCGGAATGGTCGTCGAAGAGTTTACGCACGGCGGCCTCCGCGGGCGTCTTCTTGGCCAGCAGGACCTTGCGGGTCACCGCTTCTACATCGGCGTCCGACAACTGGATATTGAGGATAAAGCGATCCTTCAACTTGGCGAGATTGGGAGTCGAGGCGGACAGAGCTGACTGGCCAGCAGCGACCAAGAGAAGGCTGCTTCCGAACTTATTATTGAAGATCTCGGCGGCGTCGGTGACACGCTGGGAACGGTCGGCGTTATCGGCGATATAGGCTTGGACTTCGTCGAGGATGATGATGCCTAGGGGCAACTTCCCATCCTTATTCTGCAGCACCCTACGGACGGCGGTGATGAAATCTCCGCTAGTCAGGTCATGGACTTGGTTGGGGAAGCGAGACTTAAGAAGCTGACGAAGCGCAGGGATGTCTGTCGCCAGACTAGGGTCGAGCCGGAGGAGCGTCTGCGCGATGGGTCGGCCCATGAGGAAGTTATTAAGCTCATCTTCCCATTTATCACCCGCATCCTCTACGGCCTTGCGCACTTCGGCCTCCCAGCCCTTGTCGCGGAGCCAGAGAACGAAGTTCGCGAGGTGAATCTGCTCAGGTAGCCCCTTGGCCTTAAGGATAACCGAAAGGATAGTCGCGAAGACCATGTCTCCCGAGCCGGCCGGCAGCGTGCCCATTGCCGAGAACTTTTCGACCTTTTGGCGGGTCGCGTGAGAGTCGAGTTCGCGCAAGTGTGCGATGACGTCAGACGGGAGGCCGGCGACTAGCTGACGGGCGCGGGTCTCTGGCTTCACCTCGGTATCCACCCAGAGGTGGCCCAGCATCTTAAGCAGGTGGGATTTACCGCTTCCGTAGAAGCCACTCACCCATACTGCTCCCTGCTTAGAGCTCTGCATGTTAGCCAGGTAACGGCTGAGGATGAGGTCGAGCGACTTACCGTATTGGCCGTCGCACACGAAGAGGCGCAATTCCTCTTCCAGGGCCTCGTTTACGTCGAGTCGGGACTGGCCTTGATTGGCCAAGCCAAACTGGCGGATATCGTTCTTAAGCAGTTCGTGGATCTTCATAAAATCAGAGCTGGGCGTTGAGGGAGATGCCGTTGGCCATGTAGTTCCAGCCATCGTGCGCATCTAGCATCCGGTAGTTGTTACCGTCCTTTGTACCCGGGAAGTAGATGACCATGCGGCCCTTGATAGAGGGCTCGACGGCACGGATGAGTTCGGAGGTCTTCAGGAATCCGTAGAGAGAGCCGATACCAAGGACGCTCACCACGGTCTCGGCGTCGGCCGACTCCAGCTCCTTGCGAAGGCGATCGGCGACGTGCTTCTTGAACTCGGCCTCGACCAGTGTCTGCAGGTCCTCGGGCGATTCGAAGTAACCCTCCGCATACTTCTGAGCTGCCATCCACTCCGAGAACCAGATGGTAACGTCGACCTGCTTGGCGGGATGATTGGCGCTGGAGGTTGCTTCTTGGAAGAGATTCACGCGGTTGCGCAGCGAGCGTTCGAGCTCCTTGTCGTAAACCACCATAAGGACCCGCTCAGAGCCGCTGGAGGTACGCATCCAAGGGGCGGAAATGCTTCGGCTGTAGACTTCGCAGAGTTCTTCGATTCGGCCCATGGTATTAGTTGGAAAGAGCGGACTCGGTGAGCAGGCCGGCGTCGACCTGGATGATACCCGCGCCAATCGTGGCACGGATGAGGCCCATCTGCTTAGCGCGGATGGCGTGGTCGAGCAGCTCGGCGCGGGGTGCGTCGAACATGCTCATCCAGAAAGAAGTGAAGAGCTCGTCGGCTACCCGGCCCTCCAGGTGGCCAAGCCAGATGGCGTAGGCGACGGAACCAAAGGAGGCGGGGGCGGCCTTGCGGATCTTGCGAACGCGTCCGTCGAGGTGTCCGGAGCGGGACCAGGAGGAGCCAGCATTGCGGGCGACCTTATCCAAGCTGGCATCGTTCAGTCGGGTTTCGACGTGGGAACGAAGGCAGGCAAGAAACTCGCCACGGACGCACTCCGATCCCAGCGGCAAGGGCACGACGTACTCCGCGGAGGCACGGAGAAGCGGGTCCCGGGCAAGCGCACAGAGATGGGCGAGCATCGGACGGGAGGCAGGGTCGGCCGACCAGAGGTGACGCAGGACACGGAAGAGCAGCAGGCCTCGATCCAGGCCGTACAGTTCGCCCAGCCTTTGATTCGACAGGATACGATTGGAGGTGCTGCGCTTACCGAGAAGGTTTTCGTCGACGATGGCCCGCTGGTAGTCCTCGCGGGAGGCAAAGGCCGGCACCCCCTCCATGACCTCATTGAGCTCCGTCTGCATGGAAGTACGGGTGGTATGGGTACCCTTGGAACCATGGCGCAGCCCAGCCTGGAGAAGGGCTGGCGTCTGGATGATTTCTGGGAGGGGCATTTAGTGATTAATACCCACCACTTCCGGGCTGTCAACTGTCAGCAAGACGAGGTGCCGGCAAGTTTGCCGGCGAAATAGTAATGGTAAAATAGATGTAAAACTGGGTTTTATAATACTTTAGGCCGATTTCAGGTTGACTTAGCATCAAAGTGTTAACAGTATTTAGGGATGGACGTTATCTCCACTCTTTCACCAGTTTTCTACGTAGATAGTGTCCAGGATGACGTGTTTTTAGCCCTGGAAGGGTACAGGAAGGCCCCCTCCAAGAAGGACGCCGTAGTGGCCAAAGCGGTGGTCGGTGCCTTAGTGGATTGGTACCGCTACCGGGGCATGGAAGCCCGGGTCGATACCTACAAGGCGCGGTGCATCGGGGAGTCGGTCATCATGAAGGTGCCGGACAAACGCCGGGGCGCCCTAGCCCGGCATCGGGGCCGGTACGTCAGGATCATTTCTCTAGGCCGCAACGGCTTCGCCACCTTCCTGCGCTTCGCCCCCCTTAAGCTTACCAAGGCCCAGGAAGAAGCCCTCATCCCTCTTAAGAACTGAACCCCTCACTTCACTCCACACACCTATGCCAAGCTTCGAATACCAACGCATTGATAATGATGGTAAGAGAACGGGAGGGTTCAATCTAGAGATGGAGGAAGCCTCCCAGGCGTGGACCCTGAAATCTGGGACAGTCCCAGGAAGTATCCCTAGAGAATACACCCAGACCACAGCCAGGGAATGGGAGCGCTTCTGGGTAATCAAAGAGACAACTTCGATTGGCGATTGGAATGAACTACCTACAGACGACGAAGGGAGTCAGGTCGACCGCGTCTGGTGCTTCAGTGGCAGTTCGGAACAAGGTTACGTAGAAATCTACGGCACCGGCTGCGATTACCGACTGAAGGACATCGCAGCCATCGTGCCGGGCTTGTCGCAGATTGAGGCCATCGTGAAAGCCTGCGATTTGCAATTGGACGGAGCGTATGCCGAGGAGGAGCCAAACCCTAACCTTGAGACGTTGAAAAAGATCGAGGAACGAAGGCTATTGGCCGAAGCCGGCGACCTGGATGTCATCTGTGCGCGCGGCTTGGACCTGCTCTCGGCTCCGCCTCAGTATCGCGACTACGAAGAAGGCATGCGTTACCTACGAAAAGCCTCGGATGCAGGCCTCGCGCTCGCGACGTACAACATCGGGGTAATGCTACGAGACGGGTATTCGGGCGAAAAAGACCTCGAGGGCGCACTTCGATATTTCGATCAAGCAGCCGCCGGCGGCTACCCGATGGCCAAGAGGAACGCAGGCATCATGCGTATCAACGGAGAGGGATGCACGACCGACATGGCAAAGGGTTACGCGCTGTTGTTCGAGGCAGCCAAGATCGGCGACTACCCTTCACTTCTGACAATTGGGCGCATGCACCTGCGTGGCATCTATTTCAAAAAAGACCCTGTCGAAGGCGCAGCCTGGCTACTCTTGGCGCATAAGGTCGGGCTTATCGAAGGTTCCATCGCCGTCGCCCAACTGCGCGAACAATACGAGGCCGATGAGGTCATGCTCCTCCTCGAGAAAGCCGAAGCGCGCATCCCGGGCCTCATCAAGGAGCTAGACGCCAAGTAAACGGAGAAGCTGAGAGCGGATTGACCAAGTGTTAAGGCTGTCTATTACTAAGTCACTCTTATGACCCAAAAAGAAGCCGACGAGATTATCGCACAGCACAAGGGATGGCTAAAGCAGCCGCTTGCTCGTCGAAGCAAAGCTGAAGGAAAGGCACGCTTTGAGAATGTAAGCTTCTGCGGGCTCTCTTTCAAGGGCGCAGCCCTAGAGTTCGCTTATTTTTATCGATGTGATTTCTCAAGTTGCGACCTGGCTGGCGTAAACCTGGAAGGCGCGACCTTACTCTACTGCAGCTTGGATGGCGCGAAGTTGAACGGAGCCAAGCTTGCCGGCGCCGCGCTCAAAAACTCGTCGTTCAAGAAGGCATCGCTTTCGAAGGCAGACCTGGCCGGCACACAGTTAAAATCGGCCAACCTGACTGAAGCCTTACTCGATGGCGCATCCCTTAAAGACGCCGACATCAGTGGGGCGGATCTCAGTCGAGTCCAAGGTAAAGGCATAAACCTATCCGGCGTCACCGCGAAGAAAACCGTGTTTAAGAGCGCCGTCTTCGACAAGGCGACCATCGAAGGCGGCGGGTTCGTCCAGTGCGATCTCACTGATACTTCACTTGAAAACTCGGTGCTATCTAAGTGTGAATTCTACTCATGCATACTGGGCGAAGCCAAACTACACGGAAGCACCCTCAAGGACCTTCGCTTCACCGGTTGCGAACCAGGGACCCTGAAAGTGAAAGGCGTCAAGGTCATGCAGAGCGGCGAATCGTATGAAGGCGGTGACCTCTCCGCCGTCCTCAGCGGGCCAATCACCGAACTTAAGTGGCCAGCTAAAAACGAGTACCGCTGGAGAGCGGGGCACTCTGCCATTCGCTGGTCGCACTCGGGCTAATCGTCGTTGTAAACAAAACAGGGGGCCACTTCGTGGCCCCCTGGAGTCTCGAGATCAAATCCTCGCTTACTTGCGAGGGCCGTTACCGCGACCGCCGCCGGACGGATTGCCGGTGGTGCTCGGGTAGTTGCCGCCGTTACCTTGGTTGGACATGTTTTGCCTTTCTATTCTTGGGAGAGGTCGGGGTTCTTACGCCGCGAGGGCGTGAGGTTGTGAAATCTTGTATTCAAGGAGCGACGACCAGGGCCAGCTGCGGAGCACCTCGATCCCGTAAGCCTGTGGATTGCTCCCCATGGGCGAGATCATCTCGAGCTGGAAGGTGTTATGCTCGATTATTGCGTTAAGGTGCGGACGAGAGGCCACCTCATCGCGGACAACCTTAAGCCAGTAGGCTTCTTGGACGGCGTCGGCACCGGGCAGGTCCGTCATGTAGTTGATCACGACGGCGATGCCCGACTCGGCCGCCGCATCCAGGAAGCTCGTGAGTACTTCCGGTTTCTGCGGTTTGTTGATGAGTTCCTGCGAAGCCTCGTCGAGCGTCTCCAGTCCCACCTCCAAAGTTCGGAGCCCTTCGGCGTACAGACGTTTCATGGTCTGGACGTTTAGATTAGGGTGCAGCTTGGTGCAAGCGCTCCACATGACCCGTCCTTTGATCATGTCGCCGATCATAAGAAGCTGATTTAGCACAAGGAGGCTGTCTTTGAAGGAAAGGACCGCTTCGCGTTCAGCCGCCAGTTTGATGACGGGCTCCAGCCCCTCGATATCCAGCTTGCGGTGCTTACCCTCGATCTTCGGGTAAGTGCAAAAGGCGCACTTACCATAAGCGCAGCCGCGCGAGGCCTGGACTGGGAGAGTAAGGCTACCTGCCCCGTATCCGGACAGGTCGAAGGCCGGAACTGCTTTGGGGTCTTCCTTGGCGCGGAACTGCTGGGTGCCAGCCGCGAAAACCTCCTTTGGCCATGGTTTGCCGCTGGCGACAGAGTCCAAAAGCTCGACCCAGGTGCGCTCGGCATAACCTACGACAAACCCATCGACGCCTTGACCATAGGAGATGTCACGGCTGATAGGCTCCGCCAGGGCGGTGACATGAGCGCCACCCCATACGACGGGTACCCCTGGCCATACTTGGCGAATGACTCTCGTGACGGCGAGGGCGGCGAGGACCTGGCCGCTGAACATGACGGAAAGCCCCACGATGTCCGGACGGCTGGACTTGCTCAGGTGGGCATGAACCCATTCGCCGAACGTGCCTTTGGCCAGATTCTCGGCGCAGGCGACGACTTCTTCATGGGGGGCATTAAGTGCCACCGTTCGTGACTCCCATTCATTGCGGATGAGCGGCGAGGGCCAGTGGCTGGCACAAAGCGCCTGCCAATCCTGATACAATCGCGACAACTCCTTGGAAGGCTTATCGTGGTCGCCTTTAATCAGTCCGGAAGTGTGGGCCGACGTGATGCGCTCTTGGATCCACTGACGGTTAAGGTCGAGTACGGTCACGGCGTGTCCGGAACGTTCGCCCGCACCCTTGAGGTAGGCAGGGCCAGCCATCGGCCCGCCGAAGTGTTTAAGGAAGGACGGAACAATCAGCAGCGACGAGGTCTTCGGCCGGAGATCGCGCTCGACGGGCAAGGGGGCTCCGTCGGTGGTGAGGTAGATAGATGCGTCGATCATACTTCAAGCCCCGCGGCCGTGGCGGCCGAAGCGGGCGATGATGAGCTTCCGGACGGCGGGGTCCCAGTCGAAGTAGATGGACATGCAGGAGCGAGGGCTGAGGCCGTGCCCGAGGGTGACGTGCAGAGGGAAAAGCCGGTGCACGCCCTTATAGGTCGCGCTGTAGTCGGCGGCGTAGCGGATCTTGGCGTTCTCGCCGATATCGCCGCCGAAGTGGCTGAGTCCGGCCTGCGTACCCAGAAACTCATCCGGCTTGAGCGCGTTAGCAGGATCGGCCTTGAGCTTGGCGAACGCGACCAGGCCTGTAAGATAACGATCCAGGGTGCCTTCGTGCTCGAAGACACACTCCGGGGCTTCGGCCGACGCTTCAGGCAGCACGATGATATGTTCGGCGAACTCCGACTTCTGCATGTGCTCGGATAGCACATCGTAGGCGGGGCGATGGGGCTTTCCCGGCTTCGACGACGCTGAGAGTTTCTCATGCAATGGCAGGATGACCTTCTGGCCGACGAGCTGCTTGCACAGCTTCATGGCTTCACTAGATCGCCTGGAAGAGGCCCGCACCGTGAGATGCTGTTCCGAGGCGAGGTGGAAATTGATCGTCGAGAGATCAGCAAGGAACGTGATGACGGCGGCGGAAGTCTCCAGGGTCGTACCGACCATCTGGAGAGAACCTTTGGCTGTGTGCTTGATGATCTCCAGGAGCCTGCGGCCCGGGAGTTCGTAGCGGTAGTTAAGACTGAGCGCGTGGGGTTGCATGTGCGATTGAGGAACTCCAGTCTTCGTCCTTAGTTTCAGCCTACAAGAGAAACCCCGCCGGCGGCTGTCCGCGCCATAGGCTCGGCGTGTCGCACGGAATGACCTGATAAGATGGAAGCATTGTAAATATAGCCCAAACCCCTGTCGCACGAATTGGCCGAAGGAGCTAAGCTTGGTAATTTGTCTCTTTAATTGTAACAATGCCTACCGCTTCACCGTCCTCATGCATTAGGGATTTACCCGTAATACTAGCACCTTAATACCTAGGCATAGATGTCTATGAATCTCCCAGATTTCCATTACCTGTCCGTTCTCCGCGGGCTGGAGCTGGAAGCCAGCCGGCTCAAGGGTGGCGCCAGCGAGACGACGGAACGCCAGCCGGTTGGACGGCTGATGGATATCTTCGGACGCACGAAGCAGAAACTTGCGCAGGTCCGCTTGGCCAGCGGCGAAAAAATCTCTCTCAACCTTAAGTTTAAAAGGGATAAACAGTTGGAGACCGAAGAAGCCATCATCAATAATTTACGTCGCCTGACGGAAGAGCCCGAGGCCATCGGCGAATGGCCACCCGTAATCCCGGTCAGCCGGATAGTGGAACGTTTCACCGCGATGGGCATCGGCCTGCATTCCGAAAACCCGCGCGTACCTTTCGCCGATAACGCGAAGGCGGCCTTCAAGGCGGCAGTCATCCCGGCCCTTGCCTGGAGCCTGATGATTCGGCTCTACGAGCTGCCCGAAGAACTCCGCGCTGCCACCCAAACCAAACTGGTTGATCGCCTACTCGACACTCAGGTCCCGAGCTCGACCGAGGTCAGCCTCGGCGGCGAAGCCCACCGCAAGGTCCGTTTCAACTCGCTCCGCTTAGTCGAAGCTTGGCTAAAACTCTTAGCGAGTAAGGCCCCCTGCCCGCTGGCCTCGGCCGACATCACTGAACTGCGCGGCGCGCTCGCCAATCGCTTCCGGCTCCCGCTGGGCGACCTGGACACGCTGCTCTGGCAAGAACTCGGCGGGCTATATATCTCCACCTTGGCCGGGTCGGAACGAGCCCGAGCGGTCGCCCAAGCGGCCGGTAACGCGGCATTTATCCGGGAGCGCCTCGTGCTCTTCTCGGCCGCGATGGGCGAAGGTATCCAGGACTTCCGCCTCCGGACCGAGCATCAGCTGGACGATGCAGTCAAGCAGCCCTTCGTCTGCGAGCAGGCCGACGCCCCTGACCGCGAGGCCGCGGGCATCGAAGCCTGCGGCGCGGCTTTCTGGATGGCCCGAGCCTGCTTCGCCAAACACGGCTTACCAAACGAAGATGCCGCCTCCGCCCGCACGCTGGTCCTTCTGCTACGCGCCGCGGTGATGCTAAGTCATCAACCCGACTGGATGGCCACCTGCGTTCGGTATGCGGCCGGCTTCGCCACGAACCCGCGCTACACGCGCTCCGGCGTGGTGCTGGATTTCCAGGCCAAACTCGTCGATCTCTACGCGAAGACGCCTAGGTCCCGCCTCGCCCTAGTCCACCAGTTCCGTGGTCGCATCGCCTGGCAGGAATGGCAGGAAGGCGACACAGGAGCGAAGTCCCGGGCACTCACGCATTACATGAAGGCGCTAGAGCTCCATGACCAGGGTGGCGACGGCCTGGACTCCGAAGGCCCGGTTCACTTCTTCCCCGAGCTGGTCGTGCTCCTCGGTCAGGCGGACGAGGGCAAGCGAGGCGAGGCGGACCTCCAGACGGTGGACTTCATCACCCAGCGCAACTACGGCATCTACTTCGACATCGTGAAGGAAAAAGCCGCAATCGAAGCGGGACTAAAGGAGTTCGCTCGACGCAGGCAGGACGTCGCCGCCCTGCTTGCCAAGCTCGCCAAAGAACGCGGCGGGCAGATCGCCGCCGCCGAAGCCGCGGAGCAGGACGCATTGGAGAACGGCCTGGAGTCCGGGCAGGTCGACGGCGGCTCCAACTGGGCGGCATTGTCGCAGGGCGCGGACTATAAGCTCTGCGGGGCACTCATCGCGGAGCTACGCTCGGGATCCACGCGCGGCGACGCCTGAGAAGTGCGACCGCCGAAGCGTTGGCGCACTGAGGCTTAGGGAAAGACAGACCGATTCGTGCGACGGTAATCGTCTAGTCGGCCGGTTGCCTTCCCGCTTGTCGCACGAATTGGGTTCGGTGATACTAGCCAATATTCATTAGGGTGTGAGGCGGTTTTGTCCGATTCCTGCGACAAAGCCGGCTTAAGGCGAGGGGTGAAAGGGTACCTAGTATTACCTAACCTAACATCACTACCTATATGCTACCTCTCCATTCCATCCCGACCGAGATCATCCGGAAGAGCTTCGTGCCCTACCGCGGTTTCATCACCAAGATGCTCATCGACCTACCCCCCGAGGACGAGCCGCTCCGCGGCAACGTCGGGCACCGCGATCGCCTGACCGGCGCCAAGGAGGCGGACCTCGCCCTGTCGGTGACGCCGATCTACCAGGTCTTCGCCGATCTTTTCGGCTATGACCCCGCCCTGCTCCAGGCAGGCAACGGGGACTGTGGCGTAGCCGGCCATGACTGGAACATCTACGGCCGCAAGGACCGCATCCCCCAGCTCATCCGCTGGCGTGGCTTCGACGGGGGCGAAGCGCTCATCTGCATCGGGGCGTCCCATCAGCACTACTTCGCGATGGTGACAGCTATCGCCAACAAGGCGATGTCCCCCCATCTCGTCCGGGTGTTCGAAGCCATCGGCGAGCTCACTCCTGATGACAAGAAAGCGGCGGCGGAGATGCCGGCGGGAGACCTACTGCATAAGGTCATCATGGAAGCGCAGGTCGCCCGCAACGAACTGACCGCCGGATACTGGTGTTCCACCGAAGAAGGCGACCCCGACGAGCTGCAGGCGGCGGAACTCAAGAAGCTGCGTTTCTCCAGCAAGTTCCATCACCACTTCGGGAGCGGTTCATATCCCTACGCCGTGCCGCGTCACCGGCTGACCGAACTGAGCAAGGCCCAGAAACCGGGCCAGCGGATGGTCATTGCTCACGCGGACGCCAAGGTCCCGTTGCTCTTCGCACAAGGCGAGCCGATCCCGGAAACGGTCTTGGAGCAGATCTACGCGACCTCCGCGGAAGACGCCGAGAAGGCGATGCAGGAAATGATTCAGCCGGAGTTCGAGAGCCGAGAAGAACGCCTGCATAACTTCCTCTACGACGAAGGCCTGGCCGTCGCAGTCGGTAACGCCGAAGAAAACGAGCGGGCCTTCGCCCTCATGTTCCGGATTCAAGCGGTGGAGCGTGGCATGCTGCGCCCGATGTATCGCGAGGTGCTGCAGACGACCTTCAGCCAGAACTTCCGCTGCACGCCGCCGAAGAGCCTGCTGGGCACGGGCCCGATCAACCAGCTGAGCGGCGGCCATGTCATACCGAGCCCGGACCTCATCAAGCGTCTGATCATGGCCACGCTGGAGCATGCGGAGCTGCTCCTCAGTCGCCGGAATGATGAGTTCAAGTTACTGGGGCGCGTGATTCCGAGCGACGATATCGCGCAACAGCGAGACATGAATCCGATGGGCACGAAAGCCTGTACGCTTGAAAAGCCATACACGGCGCTCTACCGCGGCCTGCCAATCCGCGTGACGGAAAGCATGGAGGTCGCCCATCAGGATGGCACGGAAGGGCTGGCGGCGGATTACTACGTCGACCGCCAGAATCAGGCGCTCCACTTCATGGCGCTGTATCGGGTGCCGGCGAAGAAGTAGTTGATCTGTTGATCAGTTGACCAGAGGGCCGGAGATGAAACAGCGGTCGGGGGCTGGGGATAAATCCCCTGATCCCCGGCTTTTTTGTTTGAGGTAGGGGCGCGACGGTGTCGCGACCGAGGGGATAAGGGTCAGGGCGGACGCGTC